>Ga0070723_10000353_pt1 | contig 12050 bp, 10 predicted proteins | sample tdAd002_FD_67277 | JGI IMG/M metagenome (GOLD analysis project Ga0070723, IMG submission 67277) | Marine sediment microbial communities from the Atlantic coast under amendment with organic carbon and nitrate - tdAd00.2 | ecosystem: Environmental > Aquatic > Marine > Coastal > Sediment | place...
GTTGTCGGCATCGGTGAACCCGGGTTCGCCATCACTACGCACAAGTTCCGCCTCGTCATCGAGTGCCTGCTCGAAACGCTGATACAACGCATCCGTGTTGTCGCGTGAATCGGGTAGCTGCCATTCGACTTTCAGCTTGCGAGCACCCTGGAAGGCGGACCAGGTACTGGTCGCCAATACGGCCACGCCCGAGACGAAGTTGGGACAGTTGGGCAGCGTGATGCGCCCGCCATGATCGATGTTCCTGAGTACGTGGAAGTCGACAACACCCGGGACGGTTCCTGCTTCGCTCGTATCGAAAGACTCCGGCTGCCCGTCGCCATGCGGGCAACGCCGGACCACCGCATACAGCATGTCAGGTAGCTTGAGATCGAGACTGAATATCTGTTGCCCGTCGCACATCGCCAAAAGATCAACGTCAGACACAGACTTTCCGATCAACTGAAATTCGTCAGCGCTCTTGAGTTCGGGTTCATCCGGCACTGGCATTGTTGCAGCGCTTTCGGCGAGCTCGGCGTAGCTCAACCTGGCGTTGCTGGCTGTATCGACGACGAATCCGCGGTCCGTATCCAGGCCGTTCGCAGGCAGGCTCCATTCTTGCGCCGCCGCGGCTTTCAACATGGCCCTCGCACTCGCACCGGCCTGGCGCATCGCGTTGTAGTTCAGACGCACACTCAGACTGCCGCCCGAGAACTGATTGTCGAGCCGCGAATCCCAGTCGGCCTGTTCGACGCTTATTGTCTGCCAGTCGACATCGAGTTCCTCGGCAATGATCATTGGCAATGCTGTTTTCACACCCTGGCCCATCTCCGGGTTCTGCGCGAAGAGGGTAATTCGTCCACCGGTACCAATGCGGATTAACGGGTGAAGGGAGACGGTGGTATCGGACGCTCTTGACAGGTTAGGAATGCCGATGACGAGCCCGAGACTGCTAACGGCGCTCAAAGAAATGAAATCGCGACGATTGATCATTGGCTTACCCTGGCCGGCCGACAATCGCTAGTTTAGAGCATATTCACCGCGCCACAAGAACAGCTCATCGCGTCAATGAAACGCTTCGACACGAATCGCTATCACCGTGTTGTCGAACCCCGTCGGAATCAACGCCAGGTTCAGGTTCGGCGCATAACCATGATTGGCACTGCTGACACCGTCACCACCAAGAATCTCAATCTCCGTGTCCAGCCGAACGAGCGGTCCTGCTACCGGCGTGATCTGCAACGTACCGTCCGGCTCCATTTCGATGCCGTCGACGTCGCCTAGCCACTCAGGGCCGATAACTGTCGCGACATTGTCGCGGAGGTCGACGTGCCACAAGCGCTCGCCACCGACATACAGGTCGTCATCGTTGATGTGAATGCCATTGGCGCCTTTGAATTGCGCCATACCTGTCAGTATCGATTGTCGCAGTTCGGGACTGACCACCACGACTTCATGTCGCGATGTATCGGTGACGTAGATCGAATCATCCGGTCCAACAGCAATGTCATTGGCGACGACAGTCTCCAGTGCAATGGTTGCCAGTGGTTCGTAACCTGGCCAGCGAAAAATTTTGACCTGGTTGCTGTCGACGACATGCAGTCGTTCGCCAACGAGCGCCATGCCGAGCGGTGCATCGAGACCGGCAACGATGCGCCAGTCGATAACGTCGCCTTCAGCACTTAACAAAGTCAGAAAACCGTTGCCCGGATCACTGATACAGACATTGGAGACGAGCAGTGTGTCGTCCGGCAAGGGCAGCACGGTCTCCGGCTCGCAAAACGCGCCCTCTGCAATCCAGGCGATGTCCGCCTGCTTGGACTCGGGCATACCAGTCGCGAGCTGCGCCACGAGAAGAAGGAACAGAAAATTTGTCACAGATACAACTCGTTTATGAATGGCGTCAACGCGATGATTAGTGTCTGCGTGTAAATGCTCTCCCGAGTGTACAGGCCATTGGTCAGAAGACCGTACGCGCCGCCGCCTTGTTTGCTATTTATTGTGGAGAACACTTTGTCATTGGCATCACCCAGTTCCATACCGGAGTCGACCAGTGCTTTTACGGCAGGCGGTAAAGGAAGGGTTGCGCTTCTCGCTTCGCCAATCTTGCCGCCCTTGCCAAGTATCGCCATCCAGGCAAATGCCATGAGTTGCTCATCGATGACTTCGACGCCGCCTTCAAGGCCAACCCAGAAGTCAGCGTGTGGCAGTGCTTCCCCGGCCAGCTTCGCACGAGCGCGAGCACCCACGCGGGTTTTGTGATCAGAGTCCGGCTGATCACCGGCGCCCGAGTCGACGTTGACCGGTAGCATCTCGAGTGTTTCATCTGGAAACAGAGTTGCAAATGCTCGCTCAGAGGCGCCGATTTTCACGGGGTTGCTCGAGGCGACGACAATCTTCATTGTCTTGATTCCTGCTGGCTCATCCCTCCGTCGCTGTCGCGACGTATTTCATGACTTGCTCACGGATGGCAGTTAGCGGCAACGCACCATTTTTGAGAATCACGTCGTGGAAATCACGAATATCAAAATCATCGCCCAAGGCCTGCTGTGCCTCGTCTCGCAGGCGCAAGATTTCCATCATGCCGACTTTGTAGGCAGTGGCCTGACCCGGGTTCACGATATAGCGTTCGATTTCGGTAATGACCTCGAACTCGACCATACCGGTGTTGGTCAACATGTAGTCAATCGCCTGTTCGCGAGTCCAGCGCCTGGCGTGAATGCCGGTATCGACAACCAGGCGCACGGCTCGAAACAGCTCGGCCTGCAAACGCCCGAGATTGTCGTACGGGTCAGTCTGAAAGCCCATTTCCCAGGCCAGTCGCTCCGCGTACAGACCCCAGCCTTCCGAATAAGCCGTAAATCCGCCGTCTTTCCGGAACTCCGGAATGCCCTGTAATTCCTGCTGGACGGCAATCTGGAAGTGATGCCCTGGAACGCCCTCGTGATAGGCGAGGGTGCGCATGCCGTACTTGGGCGTCCCCTTGATATCGTAAAGATTGGCGTAGAAGATGCCTGGTCTGCTGCCGTCGCGCGACGGTCTACTGTAATAGGCACCCGGTGATGTCTTTTCGCTGAACTCGGGAACTCGGCGTACCTCGATGGCCGCTTTCGGTTTGATATTGAAAGCCTCGGCCATGCCGGTTTCGATCTCTTCGATGATGGTGGCGTAGTCCTCGAGAATCTGCGCCCGGCCTTCGTCTGTATCGGGATAGTAAAACCGCTCCTCCTCGGCCAGCTGGTCGAACAAAGCCTTGACGCCCAGCGACGGGTCGTAACCTTCGGCCGCAAATATCTCCAGCATCTCGGCCTGTATACGATCAACTTCGGCCAGGCCAATGTCATGAATCTCGTCGGCCGTCATATCGGTCGTCGTGTAGTTGCGCAGCTCGTAGTTGTAGTAGGCTTCACCGTCGGGCAGTTTCCACGCACCCGCATCGTCATTCGACTTGGCGCGTAACGCGGTGAAGTAATCAATGTAGCTTTGATACGCGGGATAAACGACATTCTCGATCTCGGCTTTCGCCGCATCGAGAAATGCGGTGCGGTCGGCGTCGTCGATTTTGTCGACTTTTTCCAGCTTGTCTTTGAAAGACACGTACAACACGTTTTCTTCTGCTGGCTGATCGACAAATTCCTGTAATCCTCCGACCGATTTGTCGATAACGAACGTCGGCGGAATGACGCCTTTCTCTTCACGAATCAGGATGCCTTCCATGTTCTGCTCCAGCTTCGTGTCAATTTTGGAAAGTCGGCTGATGTAGTGCTCGGCGTCTTCTGCCGAGTTCACCTGATGATACGTGTCGAGGAAGCGTGGAATGCGTCTCTGCAGCCCGTACACATGATTGACCGGATAGCCGTGGTACCGGTAGCGACGCATAGCCTCGGGATCGCCGAGCATTTCCTTGAGAACTACAATAGACAGCAATTCTGATTCGGACAGCTTGGTCGGATCGTACTCATCAGCCCCGGCCATGATGTCCATAAGCTTCTGGAAGTCGCGATCACTGGCCGCTTCGGAATCGTCGTCCCATTCCGCGTTGTGTCCGTTGATACCCATCTGCTCGAAGACGCCGAGCGTCGTCAGGAACTCCGGCTTGTCGAGGACGAACTTGACGAACACGCGATTGAAGTAATTGTTGATAAAAAATGGCTGCGCGTACCACTCGTGAGCAGCGAATGAAACAGCGACGACAAACAGAACCGCTACAGCGAGGCCGGCGCGTTTGAAGAACATTTTTACTTTGCCAGCCATACTTACTCCGGTGCAGGTTTTAACAGCGTCGAATTGAATTCGTACTTCGAGCCATTCAAGGCTTCAAGATTAACTTCCCATAATTCTTCATCAGGCATTTGCGTTCGTTCCTTACCCGGTAGCTCGCGCTCGTCGTCAACCTGCAATCCCCAGACCCGGACATTACGCACACCAATGACAGGGATGCGTTGGTTGTCGAAACGGGAGCGCATCGCATCACCTACCTCGTCGGTTGCCCAAATTGCGTAGCCACACTCGAGCATCGCTACCAATTCATTTGGCATAGCCGCTTGCGTTGCTTTGTCGCTCATCAGTCCTCTCCCATTCGCCACAGGTTTCGTATTCTAATTGTTTCACCTGAGTCGTGTGACTGCCAGCTCAAGTTTGTGCGGGTCTTTACCTACAGCCTGAGGAACTACGACGCGCGTATCATGGACGCGAAATGCAGATCAGCAGTGGAGGCAGGAAATGAAGATTGCGGTATTGGGTGCAGGAGCGGGTGGTACAGCAGCCGCATTTGATTGTGCTTTTAACGGGCACGAAGTCGCGCTTTTCGACTTCCCACAGTTTCCGACGAATGTCGAAACCATAGCCGAACAGCAGTGCATTCATGCCGAGGGCGATATCTCGGGAATAGCAAGCATTGCGTATGCGGGTCACGATATTGACGTTGCCCTGCAGGACGCGGAACTGATCTACGTTGTCGGGCCTGCGTACAGCACGGAGCCATTTGGCGAGGCTGTGGCGGGCAAGCTGCAGTCGGGACAGACGGTAATCGTCAGCCCCAGTTCATGCGGCGGGGCATTGGCCTTCAAGCGGGCAGCAGGGCTGCCTGTCGAAGACGAATCGTTGCGAGTTGCCGAAACGTCGACGCTGCATTACGCCGTTCGGCTTACTGAACCGGGCCGTGTTCGCGTCTTTCTGAAGCTCAAGGCGGGCAATTTGCTCGCCGCTTTACCAAGAAAACATACCGACGACATCCTGCAACTCATCGCAGACGTTTATCCGAGCATGGAACCCGCGGAGAGCGTTCTGCAAACCAGTCTGCAAAACGCCAATCCCATAATTCACCCCGCTGTGACGCTCGCCAACGCGGCTCGCATTGAAGGCACGGGCGGGAAATTCCTGTTTTACGAGGAGGGCGTCAGCGACTCAACTGGCCGTTTGATCGAAGCGCTGGATCAGGAACGTATAGCCATTGGGGCGAAAATGGGAATCACGGTATTGCCCGACCCACAGATGGGCATGCGGCAGGGATATATGCTGCAGGACAATTATGGCGTCGGCTACCGCGAAGCGCCGGGCTTTCTCGGCATCGGTGCCCAACCGCAGCTGGATCACCGTTATTTGAATGAGGACGTTGGCTATGGTCTGGTGTTTATGACCCGGCTCGCGCGCCAGGTCGGTGTCGAAACGCCCAGTATGGACGCCATGATCCAACTCACATCCGTACTAATGGACCGTGATTACGCGGGAGAAGCGTTACGCACCCCTGAGTCGCTGGGGATTGGGGATCTGTCAGCCGAGGAACTAGGCAAGCTCTAGTTCAGGCGAACGATGACTGGTTTCGTTCAGTCGCCGGGCTGTAGCGTCGTAACGTTACTGTCGTGGACCATTTTCCGAACAGCCCAAGGTGCAGTCGAAGCGCTACGTTGCGTGCACCCAGTTTAAGTTTGAAGCGCCTGGCAGCGGTGTTGAAAAAGTCGGTGTAGCTGTAGAACTTGCTGCGGCCCATTTTTCGCAATGCCGCATAACCCTTGGCGCGCATCAGTGGCGCCAGACTTTGTCCGCGATACTCGGGATCGGAAAAGGCAGCGTAAAGATAAGCCTCATCTTCGCTTAGCTTGCGATAATTCGGCGGGTAATTGAACTCGTTGAGGTCACACCACATCTTGGCAATCAAAACTGACTCATCCCAAACCCCGAAACAGAGTTTTCCCTCCTTAAACCAGGTATTTAATTCCTCGCGATTGGTCACGGGCTCAAGTCGAATCAGCTCGTCGACATCTTCGGCGCATAGGAATTCGAAGCGAAAGGTATCCGGTGGCTCGGCGACTTCGACAATCGTCTCTCCTTCGCGGACCGTAATGAATGGTTCCAGTCTGACCCCGATCCATCGCAATCGCCTCATCAGGGCCCACAGAATCCGCGTCCCCAGGTGCCTCGTTTTCGCTGAGCGTCGCTTCAAGGCGCTTGTTTCCCGGTGTGCTGCGGCGATGAGAGCAGGCCCTGATTCAACAGAGCCGTGCACGCATAGATACTCCTGACCGTGGGGACTTCCTTACCGGCAAGCTCCGCAAGTTGAAGTATGGCCAGCATCAAAGCATCCAGTTCAAGTGCGCGCCCCTGTTCAACGTCCTGCAACATCGATGTTTTGTGCGCGCCGACAGCGGCGGCGCCAGCGACCCTTTTTTCGATGGTATGCCTGAAACTGGCCCCGAGCGCTTCCGCGAGTTCCTGGACCTCGCGCATCATCTGTACGATCAGGTCACGCGTATCGGGGAACGTACAAATGTCCACCATGGTTGCCCGGGTCAGCGCACTGATCGGGTTGATGGATACTGCGCCCCAGGCCTTCAACCAGATCTCGGAGCGTATGTCATCGATGATTCTGCTCTTGAAACCGGCATCCTCGAAAAGTCCGGCCAGTTGCTTTGTCCGCTCGCGAACCGAACCGTCGAGTTCACCAACCGGAAATCGATAGCCCTCTATATGGTGGGCGCGTCCATCTGCATTCATCGTTGCTGCCGGATAGGCAACGCAGCCGAGAATCTGTGACGTATCGATGTATCGCTCGAGCAGTCCGTCCGGATCAAGGCACTGAATTCGCGACGTGCCGAGGTCGGTTTCCAGGCCCTGCAAGTACCACCACGGAATCCCGTTCTGAATCGTGACGATCGTTGAATTGGCATCGGTCAGCGCGGAGATCTGTTCTGCAACAGCTGGCAAGTCCTGGGATTTGGTGGCGAGGACGACGACATCGTGAACACCGGCCTCTGAATAATCGGCCGTCACCAATGTCGGGCTGACAGTCGACTCGACGCCTTCCGGTGTAACGACACACATCCCTGAAGATTGAATCTGAGCAACCCTGCTCTGGATATCCAAAAGTGAGACGTCGTGGCCGCCTCTACCGAATCCGTGGCCGAGTAGGGTGCCCATGGCTCCTGCACCCACAATGGCAATACGCATATGTTTTTCTTGTTATGAGAGTATGTATAAGTATGCCGTGTCAAAACGGATACACAACAACGAATCAGGGGCACTATGTTAAGAACGGAGTCGAAACCACTTTCAGGACTGCACCTCCTGCTGACCTTTGAGTGCAACTACGAGTGTGATCACTGTTTTGTCTGGGGCGGGCCTTCGCAGACCGGCACGATGACGGTTGAAACGATCAGGGACATCCTGGCCGAGGCCGAAGCACTCGGCACCATCGAATGGATCTACTTTGAGGGCGGCGAAGCATTTCTATATTACGAGACGCTCAGCGCCGGCATTCGATTGGCCAAAGAGTCCGGTTTCAAGGTCGGCATCGTCAGCAACGCCTATTGGGCGACCAGTGATACCGATGCTATGAAGTGGCTAAAACCGTTTGCGGGTGCTGTCGGCGACCTGTCCATCAGCAGCGATGGCTATCACGGTAACGATGAAAGCCCTGAGTTTCCGGAGACCGCCCGGCGGGTTGCACAACAGCTCGGTATCCCGGTTGATTTCATCACGGTCGCGGAACCTGAAGCCGTTAATGCTGCGGGTGCGTCGGGTCATATGCCGGCCGGCGAATCGGCCGTCCTGTACAGGGGCCGGGCGGCGGAAGTGCTCGCATCGCGCGTCGAAACCAAGCCATGGGAGCAATTTTCGGAGTGCCCGTGGGAGGATCTTCGAGAACCGGAACGCGTGCATGTGGATCCATTCGGCAACCTGCACATTTGCCAGGGTATTTCGATCGGCAACCTGCTGAAGCGTCCGCTTGCCGACATATTGGGCGGCTATGACGCCGACGCTCATCCGATTGTCGGGCCGTTGCTGGCCGGGGGCCCTGCGGAGATCGTCCGTCGATATGACCTTGATCATGAAGATGGCTACGCCGATCACTGCCATCTCTGCTACAAGTCACGATGCGCGCTGAGACAGAGCTTCCCGGACGAATTGACGCCGGATCAGATGTACGGCACCAGCTGAGGAGCTCAGTAGCCTCGGTATTTCCTCATGGTCCGCTGGACAGACCAGTGCCAGACTGTTATCAAAACGTCTGCGAAGAGGTGACTAGCATGGACACAGAAACCAGCCGCAACCTCGCTGAGCCCAATGTCGATCGTTCCGTGATCCGTTGGTTCATGCAACGTATGGGCAATCCCAATATCTCAGTCCGGCTCTGGGATGGCGATGAATTCCCGGTAACAGACGCGCCTCCGGTCGCATGCATGGAGATTCGTGATCGACGGGTAGTTCTCGAACTCCTGCGTGCGCCCACAGTGGGCTTTGGCGAATGCTACAGCCAGGGACTGATAGAGGTTCACGGCGATCTCCTCGCATTTTCTAATGAGGTTACTCGTGCTCTAACGAATAAGCGTGATGGCGGCTATTACGGCCCCAAGTTGCGATCATTGATGTATGCGATGCGCTACAACTCGCTGAATCGTTCGCGGCACAACGTTCATCACCATTACGATCTCGGCAATGAATTTTATAAGTTATGGCTGGACGAGCGCATGGTTTACACCTGCGCGTACTACGACACACCAACCGCGACCCTGGCCGAGGCGCAAGTCGCCAAACTCGACCACGTGTGCAGAAAACTCAGGTTGCGGCCCGGGCAAAAGGTCATCGAGGCTGGCTGCGGCTGGGGCTCGCTGGCCGTGCACATGGCCGAGCACTACGGCGTCGAAGTCATCGCATACAACATTTCCAAAGAACAGGTCGCTTTCGCGAGGGAGAGAGCAGCCGCAAAGAATCTCGATGGCCGGGTGACATTCGTTGAGGACGACTACCGGAACATTGACGAGCACTGCGACGCGTTTGTATCGGTCGGCATGCTGGAGCACGTCGGCCTGGTCAACTTCAGAGCGCTGGGTGCTCTTATCAGACGCTGTCTCAAGCCAGACGGCTTCGGACTGATTCATACGATCGGGCGCAGCTTTCCAAACAGAACCGATCCCTGGATCGTCAAACACATCTTCCCGGGCGGCCACGTTCCGAGCCTCAGTGAAATGACGTCTGTGTTCGAGCCGCAGAAGTTCTCGATTATCGACATCGAAAACCTGCGCCTGCATTACGCACGCACGTGTGCAAGCTGGTTGGAGAACTTCAACTCTGTTGCGGACAAGGTTGCGGCTATGTACAGCGAGGAATTTGTGCGCATGTGGCGCTTGTACCTGTCCGGTTCGTCGGCTGGCTTCGAGTCCGGCACCATGCAGCTCTACCAGGTTGTGTTCACACCACGCGGCAACAACGAGGTGCCGTGGACACGCGAACACCTGCATCCGAAACGATAGGGGGTCGATTGAAGTGAATGTAGCCGACGCCATTATCGTAGGCGGCGGGCCCGCAGGATCTACCTGCGCCTGGAAACTTCGCGAGGCAGGCCTCGATGTCCTGGTCCTGGACCGGGCGGCATTCCCGCGTACCAAATTGTGCGCTGGCTGGGTGACGCCCGAGGCCATAGAGGATCTTGAGCTTGACCCGGCAGACTATCCATTCAGCTTCATGACATTCGACGAGCTCCATCTGCACTGGAAGGTCGTCACTTCAAAGTCCAAATCTCCGCAGCATTCGATTCGACGTTACGAGTTCGACGACTTCCTGTTACAGCGCTCCGGCGCCCGGGTGCTGCAGCACAAGGTGCGCGATATTGCCCGTGACGGCGACGACTACATCATCGATGGCGATTTTCGCTGCAAGTATCTGATCGGTGCCGGGGGCACCGCTTGCCCGGTTTACAAGACGCTCTTCCACGATCGCAACCCGCGATCGAGTGCGCTGCAGACAACGACTTTCGAACATGAATTCGCTTATGACTGGAAAGATCCCGCGTGCCACCTGTGGTTTTTCGATGACGGTTTGCCGGGGTACGCGTGGTATGTGCCCAAGGCGAATGGCTATATCAACATCGGCCTGGGTGGCATGTCCGAGCAACTGAAGCGGCAGGACGGGCATATTCGTGATTACTGGTCCGCCTTTGTACGCAAGCTGCACCGGCACGGCCTCGTTCGCTACGATCAATTCAAACCCACCGGTTACAGCTACTACCTGCGCGGGAACATCGACGTAGTGTGTGATCACAATGCCTATATCGTCGGCGATTCCGTCGGTCTTGCGACGCGCGACATGTGCGAGGGTATCGGACCAGCCGTCAAAAGCAGCCTGCTCGCAGCGCGCTCCATTGTTACCGGTGCAGACTACTCACTTGCCGGTATTGGTGAATTCAGTGGCAGCGGATTCGCCAGCAAGCTGTTGGCACGCAAGATCGCTGGAGCGCATTAGCTACCAGGACGCTTTATAGATCAGTGTCGCGGCGACATACGAGATCAACGCGAGCACGATCACGGCCGTGAAACCAAACTCGATCGCGAGCAATGTTGCCAGCACGGCGCTTACGACCGAGGCGAAACCATTGATTCCCCAGGCCCACGGAATGAAATCAGGCGCCGTCCTGGCAACCCGTTTTAGCCCCAGCGGAAACGGCATGCCCATGCTGAAGGCCAGCGGCGCAATCAAGGTGATCGACATCGCTATTTTGACAAGGTCTGAGTAGCCGATGAAGCGCTGAAACACGTACGGCAGCAAGGTCACATACATAAGGCTCAGCAATACGATGCCGCCCACGGCGACTGCAACTGGTGAGCGACTGCTTGTCGAGAGTCTTTGCGCCAGCTTCTCCGACCAGGCACTGCCGAGCCCGGCAAATACGAGGAAGCCGCTGAGTACGACGGCAACGGCATACAGCGGATGGCTCAGGAACAGAATGAACTTCTGGATAAACGCCATTTCGATAAACAAAAACGCGAGGCCGAGCAGCAGGAAGTAACCGCCTATGCGAGGTCCGGTTCCGGCTGGCCAACTACGCTTGACCCGGGATAGCGGCAACAGGATCAGTACGAGACCGGCAATTGTCGCCTGCAGCAAAGTCGCGATCAGTATCAGGTAACCCCACTCGATCAGTGACGCGCCACCGGTTTTGCGCAGCGCGATCACTTCGGGAAGCGTTGCCCATTTGAAGAAGTGAAAGAAGTACGGCTGGTTGTCGCTGGCGGGTGCTATGTAGAACTTGTAACGCTCTATGTACTCATCGGCATGCTCGCCAAGCAGGGCTGTCGTACCCTCATAGAGATACGCCTCGTCCAACAGGTTGAACCGATTGGTATCGCTCGCCTGTATGCCCGGGACCCAGGATGTGTCGAATGAACGTGAACGCGCAAATTCCCGTATTGCTGCGACATCGCCGGGCGTAAACGCAGTATTCTTGATGAGCAGTGTGCTCGTGTTCCAGCTACGAATCACGGCAAGTCGTCTCCCGGGTTCGCTCACGCCTGAGTTTCTTAGCGCAGTAATTGCGGTTGCGACAAGTTTCAGGCTGTCGCGCGGCGGCAGTTTGAGCCAGCGTGTTATAGCGAGCATGCCATTAGGCGTCGCGTGCGCCAGGTATTCGCGGATGGCTTCAACCGTATAGATATAACTTTCATTTTGCGCCTGAACGCCCGCACCCGAGGCCGCAAACGAATCGAGCAGGCCTATGTGGATCAGGTCATAGCGCGCGTTGCTTTGCGCAACGAAACCGCGTGCTTCGTTCGTGTATACCGTTACTCGCGGATCGTCAT
>Ga0070723_10000357_pt1 | contig 12036 bp, 8 predicted proteins | sample tdAd002_FD_67277 | JGI IMG/M metagenome (GOLD analysis project Ga0070723, IMG submission 67277) | Marine sediment microbial communities from the Atlantic coast under amendment with organic carbon and nitrate - tdAd00.2 | ecosystem: Environmental > Aquatic > Marine > Coastal > Sediment | place...
GCTCGTGCCTACCAGTCCCTGCCGGTCGGAATCACGGTCGAGGGCGCAAATATTCTGACCCGAAGCATGATAATTTTTGGCCAGGGTGCTATCCGCTGCCATCCTTACCTGGTGCGCGAGATGGAAGCTGCCTCAATGGAAGACTTGCCTGCCGCAGAAGAAGCTTTCGATCAGGCCTTACGGGGTCATGCTGAATATTTTATAACCAATTTCTGCCGCGCCTTCATCTATGGAATCAGCGGCAGCCATCTCGCCCCGGCGCCTTATCCGGGTCGGGTCGGGGATTACTACAGGCGGCTGGGCCAGATGAGCGCGGCTTTTGCCGTGACTGCTGATATAGTGCTGATGATCCTGGGCGGTGGTTTTAAACGTAAGGAAATGCTTTCCGGTAGATTTGCCGATGCGCTGGGGTATATGTTTTACGCTTCAGCGGCGTTGAAAAAATTTGAAGCGGACGGCCAGCCACGCAGCGATTTGCCGCTCGTTGAATGGTCGGCCAAGTACTGTCTCTACCAGGTACAGGTAGCGCTCGATGAAGTATTGCGCAACTTTCCAGTTAAATGGTTAGGGGTGATTATCCGGCACTCGATATTTCCGCTGGGACTCAGCCTGCGCCAGCCTAACGATTCGCTTAGTCATCGAGTGGCGTCGATGCTGCTCAAACCAGGGGCAGCGCGTGATCGGTTGACCGCCGGTATTTATCATAGCGATGATCCCGATGATATTACCGGGTGTCTTGAGGATGCATTGCACAAGGTGATCAAGGCAGAGCCGATCGAGCGTCGCTTGCGTCACGATCATATTACCCAGCATGGACTTGAAGATTATTCGCAGTGGGTTGACAATCTGCTGGCGTCGGGTCAGGTAACGACAGAGGAAGCTGATATACTGCTGCAAGCCCGGTCGGCGACGGCCAGGGTTGTCGCGGTTGACGACTTTACGCCCGACCAGATGACAAATAAATCCGGCGTCGCCGGATCGACTGGTAAAACAGTGAAAAAGAAAGCGGTCGCTAACAAGAAGCGGGCCAGAAGGGCAAAATAAAAACCGGTAGCCTCGCTATCAATCAAAAACGTTGCCAGATTTTGGGAGGGGGTGAGCAAATGGAGAAGGTTTGGTTAAAAAGCTATCCTTCCGGGATCCCGGAAGAGATCGATCTCGACCTCTACCAATCAGTCACTGATGTTTTCGAACAGGCGGTCAAACGTTATGGCGAGCGGCCCTGTTTCAGCAACCTGGGGACGACGCTGACTTATAACGACATGGATCGTTATACCGATCAACTCGCCAGTTATCTGCAAACCCTGCCCGGAATGGAAAAAGGTGATCGTGTTGTAGTCATGATGCCTAACGTGCTGCAGAATCCAATTTCAATTTTCGCGGCCCTACGCGCCGGCTTCGTGGTGGTCAATACCAACCCGCTGTATACCGCGCGGGAACTCGAGCATCAGCTGTCGGATTCAGGTGCCAAGGCTATCATCGTGATGGAAAATTTTTGCCACACGCTTGGCGAAGTCATCGACAAAACATCGGTACAGCATGTTGTGACTACGCAACTTGGCGACCTGTTGCATTTTCCGAAATCGATCATCGTGAACCTGGTGGTCAAGTATGTGAAGAAAATGGTGCCACGGTTCTCGTTGCCACGGCGGGTCAGCTTTAAGAAAGCCTTGCAACTGGGTTCTACCCAGCGTCACCGCACGGTGTCATGCAACCACGATGACCTTGCGTTTTTGCAATACACCGGCGGCACCACCGGGGTGGCCAAGGGCGCCATGCTGACCCATGGCAATATGGTTGCGAACATGCAACAGGCGTCGGCCTGGCTCGAGAATGATATTGCCGACGGCGAAGAAGTCATTATCACCGCGCTACCGCTTTATCACATCTTTTCTCTAACCGCTAATTGCCTGACCTTCATGAAGGTCGGAGCACTTAATTACCTGATTACCAACCCACGTGATATGCCCGCTTTCGTTAAAGAATTGCAGCATCTCAAATTCAGCGCGATAACTGGCGTTAATACACTATTCAATGGATTGATGAATACACCCGGTTTCGATCAAATCGATTTTTCTAATTTAAAGCTTTCGCTGGGCGGTGGCATGGCGGTGCAACAACCGGTGGCTGAACGCTGGAAAAAATTGACCGGTGCGCCGTTACTCGAAGCCTATGGTTTGACCGAAACCTCTCCCGCGGTATGTATTAATCCTCTCACCTTGCCTGAATACAATGGCAGCATCGGTTTGCCGGTTCCATCGACCGAGGTTTCAGTGCAGGATGACAAGAGTAACCTGTTACCTCAGGGGGAAACCGGGGAACTGTGCGTACGCGGTCCCCAGGTGATGAAAGGGTACTGGCAGCGACCCGAAGAAACCGCCAGGGTGTTATCCGACGATGGCTGGCTGAAAACCGGCGATGTCGCGCAAATGGATGAACTTGGTTATTTCAGAATTGTTGATCGTCTCAAGGATATGATCCTGGTTTCAGGATTCAACGTGTTTCCAAACGAAATTGAAACCGTTATAGCGGGCCTTGAAGGAGTGCTCGAAGTGGGTGTTATCGGCGTGCCGGATCAAGCCTGTGGTGAGATCGTCAAGGCAGTCATCGTGAAAAAGGATCTCGCACTGGATGAAGCGGCGATAGTCGAGCATTGCCGTGAGAATCTGACCGCCTACAAGGTTCCAAAGATAATCGAGTTCAGGGATGAATTACCGAAAACTAATGTGGGTAAGATATTACGGCGTGAACTCAGGGAGTCCCGGTAAATCGTGCTATACGAGCTGGTTACTGCGCTGTACATTCAGCACAGTTTCGTTTTACCGGCACGATGCCGGCGCGAATTGCGTCAAACAGTCTCCGCTCAATAGCCGCTGATTTTAGCGTGCAGCGGTTTGCTGTCTTCGAAGCGCTGCATTTGCTCGTCACTCGCGCTGGTTTGATAGTCGCGTTTCCAGTTCTCGATACTCATCCCGTAGACGTACTCCTGGGCAGTGGCATAGTCGAAATCCGCTTCCAGTTGTTTAGCGGCAGAGGAATACCACTTGGACAAGCAGTTACGACAAAATCCCGCGAGTGTCATCAGTTCGATATTTTGCACGTCGCTACGTGCTTGCAGATGGGCTATCAGTGAACGAAATGCCGCGGCTTCCACCTGGGTTTGCTGATCTTTTGTCATGACTTGTCACTCAACTATAATGAGCTGCTTTTTTAACAAAAATTTACCATGCCGGCAATCGATATAAATAGCTGGATGACCGCTTTGCTCGATCAGTTACTGCGCAGTAAGCAGCGGCAACTGGTCGCGTTACAGGGGCCCCGATCCTGGTGCGACGCGCAGTTTGAAAAACTGTTCGCGGCGGATGATTCGATGCTGGTACTGTCAAATCGAAAGCTGGTGGAAGCGGCGGTTTCATTCGGCACTGCCGATTCCTGTCTCGGCAGAGAATCCAGGCTCGTGGTACTGGACCTTTTCGAGGGCTTTAATCCAGATGTGTTATGCATTGCCGCCGGGCTGGTACAGTCGGGTGGGGTTTTAATGACTCTGTCGCCGCCAGTCGAAGATTGGGATATGCGAACTGATCGCTACGCCTGCTGGCAGGATCAATCGAGGTCCCAACGGGCGCGCTTTGCGGAGTATTTTTTTAGCGCGCTTGGAGCGGATGCCGAAACTGGAATGTTGCTGACACCCGGGTATGAAACCGGGCCGATATCGCCATTGCCAGTGTTAACGCCAACTCCGATAGAGCAGGGGATGACGGCTGAGCAGGGTCACTGCTTGCAGCGAATCGAGCAATGGCTGGCAACTGGGCAAGCTGGAATCGCGCTGATCAACGCCGATCGTGGTCGCGGCAAGAGTACCTGCCTGGGTTTATTGCTCAAACATTTGCAGCCAGGTCTGCGCATACTGGTAACCGCCAACTCCCGACAAACCACGGCGCAATTGCTACGCCTGGTAGCAGACGCCGAATTTGTCGCGCCTGATCGTCTCTTACTAAGCTGCCCCGCGGCAGACCTGGTGATCATTGATGAAGCAGCGATGCTGCCCCAGTCGATATTACGACAATTGTGCAGGTTATACCCGCGGCTGGTAATGGCGACCACCAGTGGCGGCTATGAAGGTACCGGACGAGGATTCATGCTCCGGTTCGTAGCGCAGATGGAGGCATCCGGACTGATGCAGCTTGACCTGGAAATGCCGGTCCGCTGGTGCCAGGGTGATCGACTGGAAGCCTGGCTCAATCGCACATTAATGTTAAACAGCGATCCATCGATAGGCAACAGGCTAAAGGAGCCGCTGGCATCCTGCGAACTGCAATTGTTGGAAAACCCGGGAGACAGCGCACATTTGCCACTGCTCAAACAGGTCTACCGCTTGATGAATGCGGCGCATTATCGCAGCCGCCCATCGGATTTGCGCATGCTGATGGAGAACCCTGACCTGGTGCTAATCGTTGCGTGTAGCGCTGAACAGGTCATTGGTGCCGTTTTGTTAAATATCGAGGGTGGTCTCGATGAAGCCTTATGCGAGGAAATTTTTCTTGGTCGCCGACGCCCCCGGGGGCACCTGTTGGCGCAAATGTTGACCGCGCAGGCGGGCATAAGAAACTTCGCGAAATATCGTGGTATACGCGTTCAACGGATCGCCGTGGCCGAAGCCTGTCGCCGCCAGGGCCTGGGAACACGTCTACTTGAGCGCGCGCGCGTATTTGGGCAACAAAATTCGTTCGCTTATCTCGGTGCCAGCTTTGCGCTCGACCCGACCTCCGCGGGTTTCTGGCAACAGGCGCAATTCTCCCTGGTTCATGTCAGTTACGGCAGAGGTAAATCAAGTGGTGAGCATTCGATTGCCGTACTCCATCCACTCAAGCCGGCTCTGGATGCAGATGTACAACTAATGCAACAGCGCATTCAACAACAGTTACCGATCTGGATGACGCAATTCTTACAAACGATGGATGCGGCTCAGGTTGTAGCGCTGCTGCGTTTCGCGGGTTTCGATGCAGAGCTCAATGAACTCGAGCAACGCGAGATCGATGCCTTTGCCCGGGGCAATAAGGGATTTGAGCTATGCTTTGTGAGCTTGCAGAAGTATGTTATGCATTGTATTGCGCGCTCTTGCGATGACCCGGGCACTCTATTAATCGAGAAAGCAATACAGAATCGTAACTGGGGACTGCTCGAACGCGAGTCTGGTGCCGAGGGTCGTAAGCAGTTGCAGCGGCGCTTGCGCGGGCAAGTCGAAGCCCTCTGCAAAGACTGTTAACATGACCTGAAACAGTGAGGTATTCATGCCACAGAAGATTATCGATTTCTGGTTCGCCGATGACGTTCGCAAGCGCTGGTTCAACTCGACACCGGAGTTCGACGATATGTTATGCGAACGCTTCGAGGATACCCTGCAACAGGCAGGCAGGGGTGAGCTCGATCACTGGATGGAAAATGCGCCGGGTTGCCTGGCGCTGGTTATCATTCTGGACCAGTTGCCGTTGAACATGTATCGCGGCAGTGCACTTAGCTTTGCAACCGAGGCACGGTCACGAGATGTGGCCAGGGTTGCTATCGAAAAAGGTTTTGCCGAGATGCTTCCCGTCGAACAGCAGGCTTTTCTGTATATGCCATTCATGCACAGCGAAGATATTGCCGACCAGGAACTGGCACTGAAATTATTCGATCAACCCGGTATGGAATCCAACCTGCGTTTTGCCCGTCATCACCATGCGATCGTCGAAACCTATGGACGCTTTCCTCACCGTAATGCCGTGTTGGGGCGTGCCAATACGGCTGCCGAGGTCGAATACCTGAACTCCAGGCAAGCCTTCACTGGCTGAGATACGGATGCGTGAGCAAATAAACCAGTACATCTGGAGCTACAACGTTTTTGATAGCGGGACCGAACGCTCGGCATGGCGACATTTTCTGCAAATAGTTTTCATGGTCGGTCGCGACCTGATGGGTGGCATGATTACCCTGCATGCGATGAGCCTGGTGTATACCACGCTGTTAGCCCTGGTGCCGTTGCTGGCGGTGAGTATTTCGGTATTAAAAGGTTTCGGCGTCCACGACCAGCTGGAGCCGGCCCTGGCGCGTATTCTGGCACCCATGGGTGAGCAAAGCGCCGAGCTGAGTGCGCACGTCGTGGGTTTCGTCGATAACATGAAAATCGGCGTGCTCGGTGCGCTCGGCCTGGTGCTGTTGCTGTACACCACGATTTCGTTGATTCAAAAAATCGAAGCCGCGTTTAACCATACCTGGCGCTTAGACAGCAATCGCAGCCTGATGCAGCGTTTCAGCGATTATCTGAGTGTCATCATGGTAGGTCCGGTGCTGGTATTTTCAGCGGTCGGTATTACCGCCTCGTTGGGCAGTCATCATATAGTCGAGGTGTTAAACAGTTTGCCGTATATGAGTAGGCTGTTACATCTGCTGGGCAATTTACTGCCTTACGTGTTGATCATCACGGCATTTACCTTCATTTACATGCTGGTGCCGAATACCAAGGTACGGATACGTTCGGCGCTGTACGGGGCCGTTATCGCCGGAGCCCTGTGGGAATCCAGCGGCATGCTGTTCACCTCTTTTGTTAGTGGTTCAAAAAGTTACACTGCAATTTATTCCGGGTTCGCGATCGCGCTGGTGTTCATGATCTGGCTTTACCTGAGCTGGATTATTTTACTGGTTGGGGCAAGTATTTCGTTTTATCACCAGAACCCCGAGCAATTGAAATGGAAGAAGAATAATCTTCATCTAAGTGGTTTAATGCGCGACCAGCTGGCGTTGCAGGCGATGCTGGACATTGCGCTAGCGCATGACCGGCAATCTGAACTTTTGCCCAGTCTTGAAAATCTCGCCATTAGTCAGCAAGTACCTGTCGATGTACTGAAACGGATGCTCGATGCGTTGCAGGCTGATGGCTGGATTTCGCAGTCCGCAGAGGAAACGACGCACTATCTGCCGGCTGTTTCCTTGCAGCGCATTCGGTTGGTAGATATCCTGCGCAGCGCACGGCAGGCAGAGGATGATGGTCAGACAGGACGTTTTCGTAGCGATGCCGTGGTTGACAGTTTATTGCGCGAGCTCGAGCAGGACCTCGAATTGCGCCTCGGTGAAGCAACCCTGGCCGATTTTCTGCAAAAATTTGAGGATGATGCAAAACATGAAGATAGTCTCGTTTAATGTAAACAGCTTACGCCAGCGCCTGCATCAGCTACAGAGGGTGATCGACAAACACGCACCGGAATTTATCGGCCTGCAGGAAACCAAGGTTCAGGATCATGAGTTTCCGCTGCAAGCGATCAACGAGATGGGTTACCAGGCGGTCTACATGGGGCAGAAAACCCACTACGGGGTGGCGCTACTATCACGCCAGACCTGCAGTAATCCCTGCTATGGTTTTCCGGGGGACCCCGAGGATGCACAAAAACGCTTCATCGGTGGTGAATTTCAAATCGATGGCGAGCCGATGCTGGTTTTCAACGGCTATTTCCCGCAGGGTGAGAGTCGTGACCACGCAATCAAGTTTCCCGCCAAGACACGATTTTATCAGGACCTTAATCGATTCCTCGGCGCTTTCGATATGACACGCACGAAAGTGATTGTGATGGGCGATTACAACATAGCACCGCAGGACCTTGATATCGGTATCGGTGCAGATAACGCCAAACGCTGGCTCAAGACCGGAAAGACCAGTTTTCTGCCCGAGGAACGCGAATGGTTCAAGCAGCTCGAGGCGCATGGCTTACACGATGCTTTTCGTCTTTGCCATGCCGATGAGGACAACTGTTTCAGCTGGTTCGATTATCGTAGTCGTGGTTTTGAACGTGAACCAAAACGCGGCCTGCGAATCGATCATTTAATGGTTTCGGAACTACTGCGGCCTGCGGTGGTCGATGCCGGGGTAGATTATGATATTCGGGGGATGGAAAAACCATCTGATCACGCACCTGCCTGGATCGAATTAAAATCGCCTGGTGACAACTGATTGTTCGTCACGGCAACAACCTGGAGGAAATAAACATGTTTGGCAGACCAACCGAGATTCCCACTGCGGCACAAGCCTTGCCCGGCCGCGACGATGCCATTCAGTTCGACCCGATACACGCCGTTCTCGGGACCTCGATGGTTGAACCTTTTCCGGATGATTGTGAACAGGTGGTGCTAGGACTCGGGTGTTTCTGGGGAGCTGAACGTAAGCTCTGGAATCTTCCCGGTGTTCATACTACGGCTGTTGGTTACGCCGCCGGTCACACGCCGAACCCTGGCTACCAGGAAGTATGTTCCGGTATGACCGGGCATAACGAAGTCGTGCTGGTGGTCTATCATCCGGCACAAATCGACTTCGAGACGTTGTTAACTACGTTCTGGGAATCGCATAATCCTACCCAGGGAATGCGCCAGGGCAATGACCAGGGAACCCAGTATCGTTCCGGAATTTATTACCGTCTCGACAGTCAGCGGGTGGCTGCAGAGCTAAGCCTGGAGCAGTATCAGCAAAAACTTCAGCAAGCGGGCTATACTCGGATAACAACCGAGATCCTCGAAGCCGGCCCTTTTTACTATGCCGAGGAATATCACCAGCAGTATCTGGAAAAAAATCCTGCAGGCTATTGTGGTTTGGACGGCACCGGAGTATCTTGTTAGACTTTAAGTTAATAATACAACCTAAGTCTTTGATAATTCTTGTAATTATATGAAAAATATTTATCAAAATACTGATTAATTTTGCATATTGCTATGATGAAAACAGGCATTTTTCGGTCCCAATTGCAGGGCTCGAGCATGCTCTTTACATTGGTAATTTCATTCAATTCCGGGGCCCTCGGGCCGATTAAAATCGACCATGCGTTGTTACCAAATTTGACCCAACCTGAGCTTCTGGCAATATTGTTTTACTGCAATGGAAACCTTGCTGGTGCTGGTGCTGGTGTCGGTGTTCTTCAGATGGCTTCAACATGCGGCTGTAAGCGCCTGCTCGGGAAGGATAAGGAATATCCCTGTTTGATCGAGTAGTTCCGTGCTAACCCGTCTCTACAGTTTCAAGTTCATCATCAGCGTCGCGTTGCTTTGGTTGGGCGTGCTCGCCTATGGCCTGGCTATTTACAGTACCCATGTCTATCGCAATCACGCCATCGAAACCCAGGTCGAATCGCTGCAATCGATGCTCCAGCACGAAGCTGGCGAAGCGATCCTGGAACTTTACGACAAGCAGGAGTTGTTTGGCCTCAAGCTGCAAAGCGAGGCGCCATTCCAGGACGCACTTGAAAAACGTGATCGCGCCGGGATGGAGTCCTGGTTAGGGAAAAGTTATAACCGCTACCAGGAGGCACTGGGTTGGTTCAGGCTCAAGACAATTATTGTGCGTGATCTTTCAGGAGATATATTAGCGCAAATTTCTGATGATGGTTTGCAAACTTATAAGGGTTGTCCCACGGCCCTGGAGTCGCTTGGGGGACCATTGATTCGGTTGTTAAAACCGAGCTACACGCTATGCAGTTTCGACGCCCAACTCTATAGCGAAGTGCTGATGCCGGCAGGTGACTCGAAACCAAAGGCTTATCTGCATATTGTGGCCTATGCGATAGAAGGCTTAACGAATATAGAGCAAACTATTCAGATACCATTAAAAATTGATCATGGCTCGGGTCCCAGTCTCTACCTGTCCGACGCATGGGTTGATGAGGACCAGGGTGGCCATCTATATCCGAGCTACAAGCTGTATGGGGACGACGCGTTTCTTGCGGCAACGATAAGTGCGGCATTCGATCAGCAGCCGGTTATCGAACGTCTCGCAAAAACCGAATCCAGTTTCTTCATTATTACCACAATAGCAACAATTTCGGCGCTCGTGCTGGTGATGATTATGTTGAATCGCGCTTTCCTGCCGATGAACAAGTTGCGCAATTCCGTCGGCGCGTTGTTAACCGGCAAATATGCATCGATAGGCGAAGAAAAACTGCCGAGTGAGTTGAAAGACCTGGTGTTAGCTTATAACGAAATGGTCGAAGGTCTCGAGATTGAAACCATTTCACGTCGGCAGATAGAGGAAAAGCTGCGTTCGGAGAAGGATTTTATCTCAACCACTCTCGATTCGATTACTAACCCGGTAATCGTTATTGACTCCAAAGACCGTATCAAACTGATCAATCCCAGCGCGGAGAAACTGTTTGGCGACAAGCAAGCTGCACTTATCGATACCTCGATCCACGAAGTGCTGATTCTGTATGCTAATAGACAGACCACGCGTATTGTCGATGTTAGCCAGTTGCTTAGCCGCAAGCTCACGATCAGTTCGATGTTTTTTTTCGATCCGAACCGGAATATTGTCGAGCTCGAGTTCTCGGCTTCACCAATGATCGATATGGAAGCAGAGGATGTTGGTTTCGTCATCATTCTGAAGGATGTATCGGAAGACCGTAAGCTGCGACGCAAGTTGAGTTATGAAGGCAGCCACGACCAGCTAACCGGGTTTCTGAATCGAAGCGCTTTTGAGCAAAAATTCGAAAACCTGATCACCGAGAACAGTAATACGACTGTCCAGCACGTGCTTGCTTACCTCGATCTGGATCAGTTCCGGGTCGTCAATGAAACCTGCGGTAGTGCCGCTGGGGACCTGTTATTGAAGCAGGTGAGCAAGGTGATTAAAAGACATGTGCGCAAATCCGATATTGTAGCGCGCTTAAGTGGTGACGAGTTCGGCATTATTATGCCGTTCTTTGAAATGGAGCCTGCTCTGCTAGCCATCCAGAAGATCATTATCGAGATACAGCATGCGGGTTTTGTCTGGAATGACCAGGAGTACCAGGTAACATCGAGTATTGGTGTGATGACTTTTGGACGCATGAGCGATGAGTATGCCGAGTACTACTCAAAGGTTACCACGGCCTGTTTTCTGGCCAAGCAAAATGGGGGTAATCAATACCATTACATCGACGAAAACGATGAAAAAGTTATGGCGCAACAAGAATCGATGGAATGGGTTTCAGGCATCATGGAAGGATTCTCCGAAGATCGCTTTTGTCTCTACGTACAGCCTATAGTCTCCATCGACAGAGACGAAAAGCATACTCACTATGAAGTTTTAATTCGCTATCGCAGTGCCGATGACAGCATTATTTGTCCTGGTGATTTTCTGCCGCCTGCGGAGCGCTATAACCTGATCGAGCGTATCGATAACTGGGTAGTCAGTAACGTTCTTGCCTGGTTGCAAGAACATCAGCACAGGTTGAGTGACGTAATGTTCTCGATCAATCTTTCGGGGCGCAGTATCGGTTCGCAAACCTTCCATAAATTTCTCCGCGAGAGTCTGGAAGCAAGCAGTATCAAAATGAGTTCCCTGTGTTTTGAGATTACCGAAACTGCAGTCGTGGATAATGTTGAACGTTCGGTCGAGTTCATCAATTCGATCAAGGAACTCGGCGTCAAGTTTTCGCTCGATGACTTTGGCACCGGGTTATCCTCGTTCAGTTATTTGAAGCAATTCCCGGTAGATTATCTGAAAATCGATGGCGAGTTCGTGCGCGATATTCTCGAAGATGACAAAAGCTACGTTTTTGTGCGTTCGATGACTGAGGTCGGGCACTGCCTCGATATGAAGGTGATCGCCGAGTTCGTTGAATCGGATACCATGTTCGACAAGCTGCGCGAGGCGAACGTCGATTATATTCAGGGTTACACCGTTGGCAAACCGGTACCAATTGAGTCGCTGCTTGGCGTTGAGACGCCGGGCAAACAAAAAGTCGGCTAGACTCAGCCGACTACTTTTAATTCATTTAACGAATTTCGCATGTCGCGAAAGCTGGGGACTTCAGACTGTTCTAACAGTTTCTCGCGGTCCTGCAGGGTGCGCGAACCGGCTATCTGCCTGATGGTCTCCATTTCTAGATAGGGTGCAACCATGTGCAGGAACTCGAACTGGTATGCGGATATGTGGCGCGAATGCCGGAAACCGATCTTGATAACGCTATCCGGGAACAAATGGTTGGCATCGATATAAACCAGGTCAGAATTCTCGTCACGACAAGCCATTTCCGCAACTAT
>Ga0070723_10000361_pt1 | contig 11984 bp, 8 predicted proteins | sample tdAd002_FD_67277 | JGI IMG/M metagenome (GOLD analysis project Ga0070723, IMG submission 67277) | Marine sediment microbial communities from the Atlantic coast under amendment with organic carbon and nitrate - tdAd00.2 | ecosystem: Environmental > Aquatic > Marine > Coastal > Sediment | place...
ACTCGAAAGGTGATCGCCGAATGTTCTGGATCGACCTTAAAAACCTCCGAAGCCGTTACCGGAGGTGAAACTGTAACCAGTAATCTCGACATGGTTGCGATTCTAGAGGCGCTGTATAAAAACGGCTTCAACGGCCCCTTGCGGCCGGATCACGGCCGCATGATTTGGGGGGAAACCGGCAAACCCGGCTACGGTCTCTTTGATCGCGCCCTGGGCGCAGCCTACCTCAATGGGTTGTGGGAGGCGCCTTCCTCGGCAGGAGGGTGACAGTTCAACATCGCCGGGAATATGTGACATTGGAAAACCTTAGTGTATCTTCAATTAATTGGCTCATGTATTTCCTGAGCTGTGCGTCAGATGGCATATTTGCAACATTTGCATCACTGGCCCAAACAACCTTCTCCCCTCCACGGAGAAACTTCTGATATCCATTAACAGCCATATCAATAACAAAGTACGCCAACGAAACCACAAATAACATAACCGTTATCTTTACAATCTTCTGTTGGTCCATTATATTGCCTCCATATTTTAGATGGATAATATATAGAAGCTAAACAGATAAAAGTTCAGGGAAAAATGTATTTGTATTTTAAAGCAGTCCGAAAGGAAATAGGAAGACACTTCGTATAAGGGGCTTCAATTGTTTTTTCAATTTTATGAGATGCCTCAATACGTATCACCAAACTATTGATTTGTGTTATCTGCAATTTATCCAGGCGCCACAAAACCCTTCAAGGCCAAAGATAAGTAAAACCTGTCCCAGAAACCAACCCGTTTATTTCGATAACTGGATTACGACTTCACAACACTATATATTGTATAAGCCCCAATTCTAATTTCCCCACTGGAAATTCAAAGTTTCTCCCTTCAATCTAGAAAATTCGAAGCTCGAAATTTTCAAGGTTTCGGTTCGAAATCATTTCCCTTGTGATATTATCAAAATCCAGAAAAGAGGTGAAGCGGTGATATGTAATGGAGATCACTACATTACCCAAACCTGCGATAAGAGAATAATATAATATATAAATCATGCTTTTTGAGATCTGAGGCACCTTGCCAGTATTTTGTCGTGTTTCTAAGACGATTGAATTACAGATAACTTAACTTTTCGGGAGGGCGAAGAATAAGCTGAAAACCCATATCAGGAAAGCGGCATATGTGATTTTGAGAAATAGTTAAATATTATTAGTATTTACAAGCCCATAAGTAATGGCAATCTTCCAGTTTTCCAATATTCCAATTGTGAGCGAAGTCACCGTACGCGGCGGTTTACAATACTATGTCGGTGCAGTGGGCAAACAGAGGAGCAAAAACATCTACTGATATTTGTTGAAATTCTTGATCAAGGGGGTCGGTTTTGCCGAAGCAACGCTCAAAATAAGGATCTTCGGACTCTCCCCTTGCAAAGTCGCTTCCGGTCCATTTGTTTTTTCCAGAGTTTAAGGCAGCCTGTTTACTCTGATTTTTGAGTATGATCTTACGGGCATATTCAAAGGACGATTCGGGAAAAAAGTGCAACGGCTCCGACATTCCATCCCAGTAAAGTTGGATAAGAGATTTTAGAATATTTCTGTATTTTAAAACAGGCATAAATTCCCAGGCGGCATTTTTTAATATCAGAAAACTTTTGACACGTTTTTTATCTTCAATCATATTATGAAGTAACAGATGATATATCCATGTATTTAAAAGATATTTCGATTTTTTTCTTGCATATTGAATCTGAATGAGCCCATGCTCATAAAGATCAGTAAGCCGGCCGCAAAGGTTAAAACCCGCAATATCAAGGTCAACCTCAAGAGGCTCTATATGTTTACTTTTTAGCTTATTTTCGATTTTCCTGACAAAAGCTTCCGCATCAAGGCTCATTTCACTGTATACAAATTCTCCAACATTCCCATGGGGAAGCTGTCCCGAGGCTTTTTTTATGGATAGAAATTCTTGCAGATCCGATCCTGACAGTCTGTTTGTAACCAGTTCCTGATCCAGTAAATATTTTTCCAGATGTCCCAGAATGAAATCTTCCTTTTCATCGGTTACCGCTGCTGATTCATACAGGTATATTCCCAGACGCTTTTCAAGAAGAAACCTGGCGGGATTGTTAAAAAACGAGCATAAATCTTTAATATCAAGATTTTTCCATTCCCGAGGAGGGTCATGCAGCTTATCTGAGATCAGAGAGGGAATGTCTTTGCGGTTATACCTGCTGAAACTCGCAGCAAAATTTTCCTGGGAATAACTGAATAATTTGCTGCCGGTATTAAAATATTCTGAGGAAAAGGCCTGAAGTCTATGAAAGGTTACTATCTCCTCTTCTGAAAGACCGAATCCTTCCTTTATATAATCTATAAGCTCGCTCACAAGAACAGACGGTGGAATCCGGGTATTGTCCCGGATGCTCTGTCCAACATAGCTGATATATAATTTATTTCTGGCTGAAATAAGGGCTTCCAGGAAAAGATATTTGTCGTCATTTCGCCTGGACCGGTCACCGATCATAGGGCTTTTTACCATCAGATCAAAGCCTAATATTTTTGATTCGCGCGGGAAAGCATCCATGTTCATACCCACAAGGCACACGACTTTAAACGGTATACTTCTCATGGGAAGCATTGCGCAAAAGGTTACTCCACTTGAAATAAAACCGTGTCCAAAATTTACATGTTCAAAAAGATTTTCCAAACAGGATTTAACCACTTCAATTTCCATAAGCCCATCAAATCCTGACAATTTTTCTGTCTTAGAAATCTCATCCATAATACTCCGCAGAACTTGTATTTCCCGTTCTGAATCTTCATTCGTAGCAAAAAACTGCTCGAGAATTTCAACAAGTTTCAAATGCCAGCCACTTAATGTTCTGAGCTTATCCAGTGAATCGATGCAGGAAAAAACCCGGCCTAAAAATTTAAGGAATTTCCCCAATATCTTCACTTCACTTCCCTCGATGTGGTCATAAGGAAGTATTCCGGAAAACATTTTTCGATCCAGGCCGGGCATTGCATAACCCAATAGAAGCCTCTCAATTCCGGCTTTCCATGTATTTTCAGAAAAACCAGGAAGCCCTAACTTGCGTCGAAAATCAGCATCGATTCCCCATCGGATATTTGTTTTTTTAATCCAGCGTTCTACAATTTCAATATCCGATTCAGTCAGACCGAAATTTTCTTTTATACTTGCTGATTCCAGCAAAGCCATAATACGGGTGACGCCGAGCCTGCTGCTTTTAAGATCGAGTATCGACATAAAGTCTTCGATGATACGGCTCTCTTTTCTTATATTCCGGTCCGCAATGGTGAAAGGAATCCGCAGTGCTTCATCTGATTGTGCGTCAAACACGGCCTGGACAAAGGGTGCATACGATTCGATGTCAGGAGTCATAACAACGATATCTTTAGGAAGAAGGTCGGGGTCTTCTTCAAACATGGCAAGTATGTTGTCATGTAGAACCTCGATCTCCCGCATGGGGCTGTGGCAGGAATGAATCTGGATAGAGGAGTCAAAAGAAAGTGATGGGTGATGGGTGATGGGTGTTGGGGAAGAAAAACTGCTTGTTTTAAGATCGGCAAGTGAATGTTGGCGGGTAAATTTCCTTTCCTTTAAATTTACAATATCCGACTGGACCTTTGCAAGAATAGTATGCCCGTATTTATCATCGAACAGTTCGTATGTCCGGCAGTCGAGACCGCTTATCATTGAAAAGAAATTTCTCCCCAACGCCCCCATGGAGGCCAGAAGCCTGTTCCCTTCTTCCAGGTAGAGTTGCTCTGTAATACCATTTGATTTTATATATTTTCTCTGTATCTCTTTTATTTGCCTGGGGGAAACAATCTCCGCCCAGTACTCTTTGCAGAGGTTCATCAAAAAAAGGTTCACCTGACAGAGCTTTGAAATTTCAACAAATGTCTCAAGATGAAAAGGTGGTAAATACGATATTCCGAATATGGATATTCGAACAGGGAAATTTTCTATTTCATGGGGCAGTTTTTTGATCTTCTCAAGAAGGATTTTCCGAATCCGGGCTCGGTGTAATTTTTCCTTTCCCAATGAAAGTTCTCGCCATAATTGTGCCTGCCAGTGTTCTTCCTCCCCTCTTTCCCATCTGAAAATCATTTCAGGCCTAAAAACAAGGTACTGGTCAAACAGATCTGCTATTTTTTGCGAAATCTGAAACAGCTTCATCCCTTTTATATCATCGACCAGATATCTTTTCAGGCTTTTAAAACCTGGCAAATGAATAGATGCCGGCAAAATCTTCATGATCCTGAATGTCATTGCAACAGGATCAAAAGGTGACTCGTCTGGAAGATCAGGTATTAATTTTTTAAAAGTTTTCTGTAAAAATAGGTTGGGAAAAAGAAAAGAAAAGTTAGCGCAAATGTTGTTGCGCCTAGCGAGTTCCATGAAAACCCAGCGCTCCATTCCTCTGCTCTGTACAACTATAATCTCAGGAGAGACAGGAGAAGGGAGTGGCTCTCTAACAATCCGTGCCAGTTGTTCAGCAAGAATCTCTATGTAGTTGCTTTTATATATTTTAAGACCGTGCATTGGGTGCCTACCTCTATCTATTGTGCTCATACTATAAGGATTATAAAGGGGGCAAGCTTTTTTAAGGGAAAGACTATAGGTTCCTTGATTTAATAAATTTTCTTGACTTTATTGTTGTTTTTTAATTACTTGTATAAATCTTTTCGGGTGCTTGTATGAGACTAACAGGGAACCCCGTGAGATTTGGGGACGGACCCGCCGCTGTAATCGGGGACGAACACCGCAGAATGCCACTGTCTGGTTTAACCGGATGGGAAGGTTCGGTTATTAGGGTGATCCGAAAGTCAGAAGACCTGTCTGAACTTTAAGTCCAAACCATCGTGAGCTGAGGTTTGCCAGAAAGATCTTGAGGATAAAAAAGGGACATCCCCGGATCGATTTAATTTCGGTCCGGTTTTTTTTGTAAAGAAATTATGAGATATCAATCCAGTGTGATCGTATTATTAATGACGGCATTACTTTTAATTACCATCAGAATACCATCTGATGCAAGGACAGTAACGGATCAACTGGGACGACTGGTCACGGTTCCGGATAAACCTCAACGTGTTGTATCCCTTGCACCGAATATCACTGAAATCATTTTTGCCATCGGGCAGGAACATCGTTTAAAAGGCGTAACTATGTACAGTGATTATCCCCCCAAAGCTGCAAAGCTTCCCATGGTCGGCTCCTATGTGCATCTCGATCTGGAAAGAATTGTGGCTTTAAAACCTGATCTTTGTATTGCTATAAGTGACGGCAACCCTAAGGTGGTGGCCCAACGCCTTGAATCCTTGAAAATACCTGTTTATGCTGTTGACCCGAGGGATCTTAATACGATAATGGAGACTATAATTGAAATCGGAAAGCTTCTGAATGCTAACAAACAGGCAAAACTTTTGGTTCAAAATATGCGTTTCCGGATTCAAAGGGTAAAATCTCTAGTTGCAAAAACTGCCCATCGTCCCAGAGTTTTTTCCCAAATAGGCATCTCGCCAATCGTATCCATTGGAACAAACACCTTTATGCATGAACTCATCATTCTTGCAGGCGGGATTAATCTGGCAGCAGGACCTGTCTCCTATCCAAGGTTCAGCCTGGAACAGGTTTTGGCCTTATCGCCGGAAGTTATTATCATCACCTCCATGGCTCGGGCTGCTATATTCGAAAAGGTCAAATCAGAGTGGAACAAATGGCCGGATCTTCCTGCTGTTCGAGATAAACGAATTTTTTTAGAAAATTCCAATCTTTTTGATCGCCCAACGCCTAGACTGGTGGACGGCCTTGAATTGCTTATAAGGCTTATCCATCCCGAACTTTTTGAGGAAGTAGATTGAACACTCAAACACCTTCGCTCCTAAAACGCCTGTTATTTATTTCGTTGTCTCTTGCGCTTGTGTTGCTTATAGCAATGTTTCTTGGGCTTTCCATGGGATCAACTCAGACCGGAATACATGCGTTTCTCCAAAATCTAACGGGAACCGGATCTTCTGATTCCATGCTGGATACAATCATCTGGCAGATTCGCTTCCCACGGATTCTGCTGGCCACCCTGGTTGGTGCGGCCCTTTCCTTGGGAGGTCTTGTTTTTCAGGCTCTGCTTCGCAACCCTCTGGCTGAACCTTACATTCTGGGGATTTCAGGAGGGTCGGCAATCGGAGCCATCATCGGGATCCTGATGGGGTTCTCTCGATTTCCAGGTGTCAGCCTCACGGCTTTTGCCGGGAGTATAGCTACACTTCTACTTATTCTTGTTATGTCCTCAGGACAAACGATTCTTAAAAAAGATGCACTCCTTCTTTCAGGCGTGATGGTAAACGCTTTCTGTGCTGCAGTCATCATGTTCCTGATCTCACTGACACAGGACTCCAGGCTTCATAGTATTATTTTCTGGCTAATGGGTGATCTTTCAATGGTCGATATCGGCCATGTGGGAATACTTGCCGCAATACTTCTTCCTTGTTTTATCCTCGTTTTCTGGTTTTCCAATTCAATGAATCTGCTGCTGATGGGCAAAGAAATGGCACAGACAATGGGTGTTAATATAAAGGCGGTAACCGTTATCCTGCTTGTGACGACTTCATTTATGGTGAGCGCCACTGTTTCTTACTGCGGGCTTGTCGGTTTTATCGGGCTGGTCGTACCTCATCTTCTGAGACTTCTTTTTGGGCCGGACCATCGTGTACTGGTTCCGGCATGTGTTCTGGGAGGAGGCGCCTACCTGGTTTTTTGTGATGTATTTGCAAGGACTCTTCCGGAACAGGGCGAGATGCCCGCAGGTGTCATTACCGCTATGATCGGTGCTCCGCTCTTTATATATTTATTAAAAAGAACCCGGCGATGAATATGGCAATAGATGTAAATATTCTGAATTATTATTATGGGGATTTTTCGGCTTTGAAAAATCTTACATTTTCTGTCACAAAGGGTGATTTTTTCATCATTATAGGCCCTAACGGTTCCGGAAAAACCACATTAATGAAGATAATGGCCGGAATCCTGAAGCTACAAAAAGGCCGATTGGAAATCCTGGATTGTCCCATCGAAAGTTACGCTCGCAAGACTCTGGCACAAACCATCGCATTTGTCCCGCAGATGATCCAGTTAGATTTCCCTTTTAGCGTAAAAGAAGTGGTGCTCATGGGACGATCGCCCTATCTGGGCATACTTGGACTGGAGCAGGAAAAGGATTTAACAATTGCAAAGCAGGCGCTCACGTTTACAGATGTGGAACACCTGGCGCATCGCAAACTTGACCAGTTAAGCGGCGGTGAACAGCAGCGGGTCTTTATTGCAAAAGCTATCTGCCAGGAACCCGAAATTATCCTTCTGGATGAGCCTACGTCTTCTCTCGACCTCGCCCATCAAATCCGGCTGATGGATTTAATGGAAAAGTTGAAAAATGAAAAGGGTATTACCGTTGTTATGGTTTCCCATGACATTAATCTTGCGGCAATGTACGGAGATCGCTTGCTTTTACTCAATAAGGGACAGATCGTACGTCTGGGCCGTCCGGAAGATGTTCTTACGTATCAAACGTTAGAACAAGCATACGGTTGCACACTCCTGGTTGATAAGAGCCCCCTGGGCAATATTCCACGTGTTACGCCGGTGCCTCAAAAATATATGAGTGTGGATATAAAAGATAGATAAGATTACAACACTTCCGATAGTCATTCCAAAACTTTTAAGTCTGATAGAAAGTGACAAGAGTAATGCCGCGGACATAGCCGATGCAATTTCACGCGATCCTGCACTGACGTCAAATATTCTTAAAGTCGCCAATTCTGCTTACTACGGCTTTTCCAAAGGGATATCCAGTCTGGAAAAGGCGGTGTCATTACTCGGATTTAACATGGTCCAATCTCTGGCTTTATCCATTGGAGTCTTACGCAGCTTGCTGGCGGGTAAAATATCGACTCATTTTCACAGCAAGGTTTATCGAAAACTCCAATTGAACCTGAACAAACGTTTTTTAAAGAGTCCGCCAAAAAGGTTATAATCGTTCCGACACAACAGATCGCCCGTAAAGCCAGACCTTGTTATTGGTTGTTTGAACCAGGTATAATAAATAATGATAAGGTGAAAATGTGGGTCAGGGTGCCGATTCGGTTTGAATGGAAATAGGAGGATCGGGTTAGGTCTTTAAGCGTGTATCCTTTTTCTCTTCATCAATTAAACTCATAAGATACCGGCCGTACTCGTTTCCCGTCATTTCAAATGCAAGGTCCGTCAGCTCTCTTTTATTGATGTAGCCCATACGATAGGCAATCTCTTCAATGCAGGATATTTTTAGCCCCTGCCTTTCCTGAATAACCTGCACATAGTTGGCCGCCAGTTGCAGGGCTTCCTGGGTTCCGGTGTCAAGCCAGGCATAACCTCTTCCCAGAAGCTCCACCTTCAACTCACCCTTGCGCAGATACTCCAGATTAACGTCTGTAATCTCAAGTTCTCCCCTGTCGGACGGTTTGAGCTTTGCAGCGATATCCACCACATCATTGTCATAGAAATAGAGACCGGGCACTGCATAATTCGATTTGGGTTTTTTCGGCTTTTCTTCGATACTGATGACCTTGCCGTTTTGATCATATTCTACAACGCCGTAACGTTCCGGGTCTCGCACTAAATACCCGAAAATCATGCCGCCGGTTTCAAGCAGAACAGCTCTCTGTAGAATATCGGTAAGATTGTGACCGTAGAAGACATTATCACCAAGGATAAGACAGACCGGATCTTTTCCAATAAATGATTTGCCGATGATAAAGGCCTGGGCCAACCCCTCGGGCTTTGGCTGTTCTTTATAAGTAAAGGAGAGCCCAAGCTGTGAACCGTCTCCAAAGAGTCTTTTAAATAAAGGTAAATCCTCAGGGGTAGAAATAAGAAGTATTTCTCTGATCCCTGCCAGCATCAGAACAGACAAAGGATAATAGACCATGGGCTTGTCATAGACAGGTAAAAGCTGTTTGCTTACAACGCGTGTAATCGGATAGAGCCTTGTTCCTGAACCACCGGCTAAAATAATTCCTTTCATATTCTATTTTCCTTTCTCATGCCATGACGATTTTTTCCTTTGCACCCTTAATTCCCTTGGTCGCATTCCGGGTATCGATAACCAGATTGGAATGTTTGACAATCTCGGCAAAATCATAGGCGCTATGATCCGTAATAATTATTACTGCATCCATTTCAGCCAGAACTTCAGGGGAAATGGGGGTTGACTCCATCTTAAAATCGTACTTCCGAGTGGCTTGCAATTTCGGTATCCAGGGATCATTGTATCTGACAATCGCGCCCTTTTCTAAAAGCATTTTCATTATGGCATAACCAGGGGACTCTCTATCATCATCAACGTCCTTTTTATAAGCGATTCCTATAACCAGAATTCTGCTTCCATTGAGACTTTTTTTATTTCTATTGAGTGCCTCTACCGTTTTTTCAATTACGTAATATGGCATGGATACGTTTATCTCACCGGCAAGCTGAATAAAACGAGTCGAAAAATCATACTCTTTGGCTTTCCATGCCAGATAAAAAGGATCGATGGGAATGCAATGCCCTCCCAAACCAGGCCCTGGATAAAAGGGTGTATAGCCAAAAGGCTTGGTGGCTGCAGCGTCAATAACCTCAAACAGATCGATTCCCATCTTGTGAGCCAGAATCTTCAATTCGTTGACCAGGGCGATATTAACGGAACGGAAGGTGTTTTCTAAAAGCTTAGTCAGCTCGGCTGCCTGGGTAGAAGAAACAGGCACAGATCGCGTAATGGCATTATATAGTGCCGTTGCAACTTCCAGACAGGAACTGGTAGCACCTCCGACGACTTTGGGTATATTGGTGGCTGCGAATCTCTTGTTCCCTGGATCTTCTCTTTCTGGAGAAAAGGCCAGAAAAAAATCTTTTCCGACCTTCATATCATTCGATTCCAGGCGAGGTAGAAGCATCTCCTCTGTTGTTCCTGGATAGGTTGTACTCTCAAGTACAACAAGCTGTCCTCTGCGTAAGTTTTCTGCGATGGTCTTTGTCGTTTCCAAAATGTAGCTCAGATCCGGCTCCATCTTGTCCGAAAGAGGCGTGGGCACACAGATGAGTATGCAATCCGCTTCGCTTAAGCGGCTAAAGTCAATGGTCACGTCAAACTGTTTCGCATTAGTCATTTCCCTGATATTATCGGCCTGGATATGCTTGATATAAGATTCTCCGTGAAGAATTTTATCGATCTTCCGGGCATCCAGATCAAAACCGATGACGTTAAAACCCTTTTGCCCGAAATGAATGGCCAGGGGCAACCCCACATAGCCAAGGCCGATGATGCCGATTCGAGCCGTTCTTTCTTGTATCATCTCCAACAGCTTTAACCGTATTTCAACTTTGTTTGTCGTATTCATAATTATATAGCCTTTATTGTTGGGTGTTTCGTAATAAGTCAGAACAGCAGCCTTATAATAAATCCAACTTCACACTGATAATAATAAGCGGTTCTCTTCCGGGGTTTTTAAATATAATAGATTGTTTTTCAGAAAGCATTATAGATTGTCCCTTATTTAAAATCTTGCTCTGACCATCTATTACTGTTTTTACAAGACCGTTGATCACAACCAAATGTTTGACAATGGAAGCACCGGTCTTAATCTCATGATTTGAGCCGGGATATATGTTAAGTTTTGCTACTCTGCAATCATCTTTAATTTCCAGCAACGTAAAGGTTCCCCAGGGATGGTATGATGTCTCATGCTTATGATATTCATGCCGACCCCTTTTTTTAAGTTTTTCGACAATAAATTTAACATCCCGGCTGCTTTCCATATCGGAAACAAATACAGAGCTCGGAGTTTCAACAACAACCATATTTTTAATATTGTTGGTTGCAATAAGCCGTTCATATCCCTTTATAAAACAATTTTCAGTATTTATAGCAATTACGTCTCCGTCAATAACATTGCCGCTTGCATCCTTTGTATTGAAGTCATAAAGAGACTTCCATGATCCAATATCGCTCCATCCGAAGTCTGAAGGCAAAACAGCGGCTTTATCTGTTTTTTCCATAACAGCATAATCGATGGAAATATTCGGCAGCATTTGATACTCTTTTTCAAATATGGCTTTCTCAGTAAAAGGCAATTTATTCATTTTTTTCAGAAGTTCGGGATGGTGGATTTTTAATGCCTCCATCATTACGGATGCTTTAAAAGTAAACATACCGCTATTCCAGAAATAATTACCGGCTTTGACATACCTTTTTGCCGTCTCTATATCCGGTTTTTCAACAAATCTTTTTACAAAAAGTGCCTGATCCGTTATTTGTCCGGCTCCTTCAATATATCCGTAGCCCGTTTCCGGATAATCGGGTTTAATTCCAAATGTCACAATATATTCCATCTTGGCAAGCTTTATGGCAGACGTCAATTTTTCATGAAAAGCGTCGTTATTCCGAATGACATGATCGGCCGGAAAAACACATAACACAGCATCTTCTTCCTGCTTAAGTATATAGTGTATTACCAGGAGGATAGCAGGTGCGGTATTGCGTCCACAGGGTTCACCTATTACTTTTCCATCGGCCTGAACACCGATCTCTTCCATATGCCTTGCTATTTCATGAACATGTTCTTTACCACAGACAATGCGGATATTTTCCATATCCAGGACTGGAGACAGTCTTTTGATGGTACTTTGAACAAGTGAATCCTCACCAATGAATTTAACAAGCTGCTTTGGATAAAGTTCTCTTGACACGGGCCAAAGCCGTGTTCCTGATCCACCTGCCAGAAGGATCGGATATACTTTTGTTTTATATTCCGACATTTTGAAACTCCCTCTTCTTCATTAATAATTAAGCTTAGGCCCATGAAACCTTAACCGCCTGTGTTAGCTTCTTTCTGATGCCATATCCATGCTGTTTTGATAATGTTTTCCAAGTCCTCAAATTTGGGTTTCCAACCCAGTTTTTTCTTTAT
>Ga0070723_10000362_pt1 | contig 11979 bp, 10 predicted proteins | sample tdAd002_FD_67277 | JGI IMG/M metagenome (GOLD analysis project Ga0070723, IMG submission 67277) | Marine sediment microbial communities from the Atlantic coast under amendment with organic carbon and nitrate - tdAd00.2 | ecosystem: Environmental > Aquatic > Marine > Coastal > Sediment | place...
GAAAAGCCAAAGGAGAAGATCGAGTGGTGCTACGCGGGCGGGCTCGAGGAGTATCTTGTCGAGGCGATCGGTGGCGGTGAACTTCTCCCGGCTGAACCGTTTTCGGGCAGCCTTGCCGGCAATAACGAGGCCATCGATTGGGCCCTGGCATGGCAGGCGAGCGATGGTGGCCAGACCGTCTCTGAGAGTTACGTCAATCTGATTCCGACGCCGCAAGGCGGCACACACGTCAATGGTCTGCGTACTGGCCTCACGAACGCGATTCGGGAGTTCGCTGATTTTCGCAGTCTTTTGCCGCGTGGTGTTTCGATCGCACCTGAGGATGTCTGGGATGGTCTGAGTTTTGTGCTGAGCGCCAAGCTCGAGGACCCGCAGTTCTCCGGTCAAACCAAAGAGCGACTTTCATCGCGTGAGTCTGCCGCGTTCGTAACCGGTGTGATCAAGGACAGTTTCTCGTTGTGGCTCAATCAACACCCCGAGACAGGCGATCAAATCGCGCAATTGGCAGTCAGCAAAGCGCAGAAGCGACTCAAGGCTGCCAAGAAAGTTGTGCGCAAGAAAATCGTGTCGGGGCCCGCGTTGCCAGGCAAGCTTGCGGACTGCACGTCGCAGGAGCCTGAGCTTTGCGAAATTTTCCTCGTCGAGGGAGATTCGGCCGGTGGATCGGCCAAACAGGCACGGGATCGCAATACGCAGGCGATCATGCCTTTGCGCGGCAAGATCCTGAACACCTGGGAGGTCGACTCGGCGGAAATCCTTGCGTCGCAGGAAGTGCACGACATCAGCATTGCGCTGGGTATCGATCCGGGCGATACGAATCTCGACAATCTGCGCTATCACAAGGTCTGCATCCTGGCCGATGCGGACTCGGACGGGCTGCATATCGCGACCTTGCTTTGTGCTCTGTTCCTGCGGCATTTCCGCGAGGTCGTTCTGGACGGACACGTTTATGTTGCGATGCCGCCGCTGTATCGCATAGATGTTGGTAAAGAGGTTTTCTATGCGCTCGATGATAGCGAGCGCAAAGGTATTCTCGATCGTATCGAAGCCGAGAAACTGCGCGGCAAGGTGACAGTCACACGCTTCAAAGGTCTTGGCGAGATGAACCCTTCACAACTCAGAGAGACGACAATGAATCGCGATACGCGGCGACTTGTGCAACTCACTGTCAGTGGCAAGGACAAGACCGACCAGACCATGGACATGTTGCTGGCGAAAAAACGGGCCAAAGACCGCCGCAAGTGGCTTGAGACCAAAGGCAATCTTGCCGAAGTATGAGCGCCGAATTATGAATATGCAGAACAGTCTGAATCTCGAAGGCGTCGAGCAACAACCGCTTAGGGAATACACCGAGAAGGCCTACCTCGATTATTCGATGTACGTCATTCTCGATCGCGCGCTGCCACAGATCGGTGACGGTCTGAAACCCGTACAGCGACGCATCATTTACGCGATGAGCGAGTTGGGTCTCTCGGCCGGGCAAAAACCGAAGAAATCGGCACGTACGGTTGGTGATGTGATCGGCAAGTTTCATCCGCACGGTGACTCAGCTTGCTACGAAGCAATGGTCCTGATGGCGCAGGATTTTTCCTACCGCTATCCAATCGTTGACGGGCAGGGTAATTGGGGATCGACCGACGATCCGAAATCGTTCGCGGCTATGCGTTACACCGAATCGCGCCTGAAACCTTATGCAAAGAGCCTGTTACAGGAACTTGCACATGGCACGGTCGACTGGGTGCCGAACTTCGACGGTACGATGAATGAGCCTGTCGTTCTGCCAGCGCGACTGCCTAATCTGCTACTCAATGGCACTACTGGTATCGCAGTGGGTTTGTCGACAGATGTGCCGCCGCACAATCTCAATGAAGTCGCGAGTGCGCTGATTCACCTGATTGATAACCCGAAGGCAACGGTCGCGGCTCTGATGAAGCACATCAAGGGTCCGGACTATCCGACCGGCGGCGAACTCGTTTCGCCGCGTGAGGACATCAAACAAATCTACTCGACCGGTAGCGGCACATTACGATTGCGTGCGTCGTACAAGGTCGAGAACGGTGACATCGTCATCACATCGCTGCCGCATCAAATATCGGGTGGCAAAATACTCGAGCAGATTGCCGCTCAGATGCGCAACAAGAAGTTGCCTCAGGTTGAAGATTTGCGTGACGAGTCAGACCACGAAGATCCCACGCGACTCGTTATCACTCCGAGATCCAATCGTGTGGACAAGGAAGAGTTGATGTCGCACCTGTTCTCGACGACATCGCTCGAGCGCACCTGCCGCGTCAACATGAATATCATCGGCCTGGATGGTAGGCCACAGGCCTTCGATCTGCTTGGTTTGCTCAAGGAGTGGTTCAAGTTCCGCAAGGACACAGTTAAACGACGCCTGCAACATCGCTTGCAGATTGTTTCCGATCGTTTGCACATCCTCGACGGCTTGCTCGTCGCTTACCTCAATATCGATGAGGTCATTGCGATCATTCGCAAGGAAGACGAGCCAAAGCCGGTGTTGATGAAGAAGTTCAAGCTCTCGGACATTCAAGCCGAAGCTATTCTCAATCTCAGGCTGCGCAATCTTGCCAAGCTTGAAGAAATGAAGATCAAGGGCGAGCAGGACGAGCTCAATGATGAGCGCGATTTGCTCGAGAAAACGCTGAAAAGTGCTGCGCGGCTGAAGACCCTGATCAAGAAAGAGATTCTGGAAGACGCCGAGGCCTATGGCGACGATCGCCGTACAGCCATTGTAGAGCGTGATGCTGCACAGGCGCTGGATGAGACGCAGCTCGTTTCAAGTGAGCCAGTCACCGTGATTTTGTCGCAGCGCGGTTTCGCCCGCGCGGCAAAAGGTCACGAGGTCGATGCACTGGCGTTGAGTTACAAATCTGGGGATGCTTATCTTGCGGCGGCGCAGGGTCGCAGCAACCAACTCGCAATGTTTATTGACAGTACCGGTCGCGTGTACAGCGTCATTGCCGGAACACTGCCTTCGGCGCGAGGGCAGGGCGAGCCATTGTCGAGCCGGTTCAAGCCACCCGACGGTGCCGAATTCTGTGGTGCGATGATCGGTGACAATGATCAGAAGTACTTACTCGCAAGCGATGCCGGTTACGGATTCATCGCGACGCTTGAGGATCTCGTGACACGCAATAAAGCGGGTAAGGCGATTTTGCGCGTAGCAGCGGGTGGCAAGGCCGTTGTGCCTGCACCGGTTCCGACCGACGCTGAGTGCCTGATAGCGGCGGTCAGTTCAATAGGTCGTTTGCTGATGTTTGAAATGGACGAGTTGCCGGAGCTTGCCAAGGGCAAGGGTAATAAACTGCTCAATATTCCTGGCAAGAAATACCAAAGCGGTGAGGAGAAAATGATCGCCGCCGCGGTTGTGCCCGAGGATGGCAACCTGCAGGTATACAGCGGTACGCGCATGATGACGATCAGATGGGACGATACGGATGCGTACTACGGCGAACGCGCGCTGCGCGGCAGCATGCTGCCAAGGGGCTGGCGAACAGTTGACCGGCTCGTCGGAGTCGCTACCGAATAGAATCTTGTGGGAGCGGCTTCAGCCGCGACGCCGGACAAATCTGAACAAACCAGCCTGATTCGCCTCGTGCCAGTACTTACAGTAGCTGGCAAACTGAATTTTGTGGGCAATCGATCCGCGCATAGCAGAGATCTTCGCAAAGGCCGTTACTCCGAGGCAGGAAGAATATACTTCGTTACGACCAGCTGCATTTACAGGCAAAGGCTTTTCGTACACTCCCGATTCGCACAAATTGTCACTGACGAATTCGAAATTCGTGCCGATGAGGGTGACTGTGACAACCTGGCGTATGTGGTGATGCATGACCATATTCACTGGCTGGTACAATTAGGATGTGATGTCAGCTTGCACGAAATTGTTCGTAAAATGAAAGGTCGATCAGCTCGCCGAATAAACCTGCATCGCTCATTGCGTGGCAGGGTTTGGCAAGCGGGGTTTCACGATCACGCGCTTCGTACGGAAGATGATATTGAAAGCTTGGCGACTTATTTGATTCAGAACCCGGTCAGAGCCGGGCTTGTCAGCGATGTGACTGACTATCCTCATTGGAAGTCTGTTTGGCACTCAGGCAGTGGATGTCGCGGCTGAAGCCACTCCCACAAGGTCGACCGCTCCCACAAGGTCGACCGATCCCACAAGGTCGGTCGCTCCCACAAGGTCGACCGCTCCCATCAGGCGTGCCGTGCAGGTATTACCCGGCTTTTGAGCCGCCGCGCGGCATCTCGACCGTGTTGTCTTCCTTCATTTCGGCCGTTTTATCCTCGGCCTCCATGTTGACGGTCGGGTTGATGCCGGTGTCATCGTCATCGCTGATGACCAGCTCCTGCTCCTGCGGGTCATTGGCCGGCAATTGCGCTGTGACATCGAGTTCATGGACCGTAGCGAGAGGCATTTCCGACGTTGCATCACCCGCATCGTCGTCCATGCGTACTGCAAGGTCTTCGGCTGCTTTTTGAATCTCGGCGTTGAGAGCCTGAGTTGCCGTCATCTCGTCTTCGTAGTCTTGCTCGACGATCTTGTAGTCGACTTCCTGGCTTACGGTGTAATCACCAGTGATAAGTGTCTCGTCGTCCGAATCAACCTGAATGGCTTCAAGATCGCGTTCGGTGACGTCGTCAGGATGCGGCATCTTCGTTGCATCCATGATCACGGACATATCGTAGTCGTCTTCGGGAAGGACTTCGCTCTCAAGAATTGAATGTTCGTCCGTTCGAAATGGAGGAATGATATCGGTCTCCGGTCGATCCGTACCACTCGACATTTCTTCAGGCAATTCCAGGTCCAGACTAGTCGTTGCTGCGAAACCGAAGTCTTGTGCGATATCGACCTCAGTACCTTCCTGAAGACCAGTGCCAACAATCAGGTCAGCATCCAGCGCCAGGTTTTCAGCTGTCGGCGATTCGTCCTCGATGTCCATGTCGACATTGCCAGCGGCTTCCAATCGTTGCGTGTCGCCATCTGATTTGCGGCGTTGTGGTACGGCCGGCGCGATCGGCGACGAGCCAAATCGGTCGCCGAATTTGCGACCGAAAAGTAGCAGCGCGAGAATAATTGCGACGCCACTGCCGCCGAGCCACAGCAACCAATTCGTTGCGGTTGGTTCGCTTACCGGACTGGGAGCGGCGGGCTGAATGACTGCCACGGGGACATTCGGTGAACTTGACGTTGCTTCCGGTCCCTCGAGCGGTGTGTCCGGTATCACGACGGTTTCTTCGCTCGCTGATTCTGCCGGCGCAACGTACGGATTGTTGCTGTCGATAATGACGTCACCGGGTCGCAGGTCTGCAAGCCGAGACTCGTCGGCCGCTGACTCCGGCTCCGTAACCTCGTTTGCCTCTACAGGCACTTCAGCTGGCTCGTAAGCGGTGCTGCTGGCTGTGGGCTCGGCAGGCGATGTTTGTGGCTCTGCTACGTCGGCGACAGTCGCCGGCGAATCGGCGCCAAAGCTCGGGATTGCCAGCCAACTGCCAGCCTTGATTTTATTCGGGTCGTTGTCGATGAATGCATCGGGATTCATTTCAAAGATCGTGTTAACCGTTCTCCAGACGCCGACAGGTCGATTTTCAACTCGTTGAGCGAACTCCGACAGCGTTTCGCCGGGTTGCACCTGGTGTTGAGTCGCTTCACCAATTGGCTCGCTACTAACGGCGGGACGGCGAACAGCGACCGGGGCTTGCGTCGTTCCGGCCTGCGACAGCTGCGGCCGATCGGCGACCGGCGCTGCGACCGGCGCTGCGATTGCCTCCTGCGCACCGGCCGGATCGATGAACATCATGTATTCACGAGACAGCTGTGGCGTATAAGGGCAACGAACATTCACCCGCATCGTCATCAACGGTTCGCGGACAACGGAACTGCCCGTGATGGCGATCACGCCGTCGGCCACAATCATCGACGCGCCATCCACGACTGGCATGCCATCACTGGCCATATTCTGTTGCAGCGTCACACAGGTATCCGATAACGCCTCGTTAGGCGCCAGCGCATAAGCGATGCTGGCGCGCAAGGGCTGGCCAAGCGTGGAATGAACTTTGACTTCACCGAGCTCCAGTGCACTGGCCGGCAGAGCTGCGAGGCTGCCACCTACAACGACAAGAGCGGATTTCAATGTTGACGATTTGTTCACTTCTCAGCACCCCGTGATTGCGTCATTTGACACATTAAATACAGCTGCATATGCATGCTACGAACTCATTCTATGTTTTGCTGTCGGGCGGTCGTTAGCGTATGGGTCCGATATTGAAGTGTGACTTTCGTCACACTTTAAATTCGTTTGGAATCAACTAACTGGCGTTTGCCGCTGTCAGTTCGGCGAGAGATCTCTGCTTAACGCTGTTGGTATCCTGCAAAACGACTTCGGGTTCGTGAACATAATGTCCCTGCATGTAGTCCAGACCGAGTTGAAACAGGACGGCCATCGCGTTGGCGTTTTCGACGCGCTCGGCGATTGATTTGATGTTGCGTTCCGCCGCTGCGCGCACAATTTTCTCGACACATTGCTGCATGTCCTTGTCGGTCATCAGCGTGTGCATGAGTTCTCCGTCGACCTTGATGTAGTCGGGTTTGAGAATGTCGAGTATCTGGAACCGCTCCTTGTCGATGCCGTAGTGCTCGAGCGCGAATCCAACACCCATCTTGCGGAGCCGCTTCACGACTGAACGCGTTTGCTTGATGTGTTTCGCGGCGTCGCGTTCCGGAAGCTGCATGACAATACGCGTGCAATCGAATTTGCGCTTATCGAACTCCTGTTCCATCCAGGCGATCGTCGTCGTATCGAGGACTGATTGCTTGGACAGACGAACGAACACGCGATCGGCTTCGGATTCATTGCAGAACGCGATCGCAGACTTGATCATCCAGCGGTCGATGTTCTTCATCATATTGTTGCGCGCGGCCGCTGGCAGGAATTCGGATGGCAGCACTGAATTGCCCTGCTCATCGAGCATGCGCACGAGCAGGTCGTACATTTCGACACCATCGCTCCGCAGTCCGGCGATCGGCAGTGTTGCCAGACGGAAGCGATCATCCATCAGCGCCGACTTGAGGTGTTTGACCCAGATCGCGTCAAATTCCCTTTGTTTTGTATCCTCGTCCGCACAGTCACTCAGTACCGCCGTGTTTCCACCGGCTTCCTTGCCCATCTTGTGAGCGTCTATCGTTGCAGCAACAAAATCTTCGAGACTGCTGAATACTTCGTTTGCAGCGCATACGCCGACCGTGCAGGTCAGGTTAGTTGAACGGTCGTTAACATCAAACGTTTGCTTTTGAATGTGGTCGCAGAGCTGTTTGCCCCAGACCTCAGCGTCGCGAGCCTTGCCGCGTTCCAGCAAAACCATCAATGCGGTGCCTTCGAAGCGGCCTGCAACGTCACGTGGATGCAGTCGCTTGCGAACCGCCTCTGCGAATTGACCGAGGATCTCGTCGGAATTAAGGATGCCGACTTTCTCAAGGACGCCGGAGAAATTGTCGACCTTGACGTAGGCGAGTACATGCGTACCTGACGACGGTTTTCTGGCCAGGCGCTTCTTGATGCGTTCGAGGAACTGGGCACGATGAAAAAATAGCGTTGTCGGGTCGCGCTTCAGTGCATCGTGAACAAGTTTGGTGGGCTCCTGACTTGCTGAGTCTGGCGCCGAGATCCGGACCTGGACGCAAGGGTCGTTGTCGAACACATATTTACGAAACTCGAGGTGGACCTCGTTGGTCTCCTCACTCGTGACAGGAGATTTCGCAATGAGCTTCTCGTCTACTGCCCACTTACCTTCAATCGCCGCGATCAATGCGCCTTTTATCGCTGCCTGACTTTCAGCATCGAAGTTGTCCATCAGCGGCAAGCCGATAACTTCATCGTTGCTTGCAGAGCGGAACAATGACAACCAGGCATCGTTGACGTCAGTAATAATGCCTTCCTCGACGAGTGCAATCGCACTTGGCGATGACTCCATATAATCCTTGAGCTGTTTCTTGTACTCGGTCGCAGAATAGATTGTCGCGTTCAATGCGCGTTCGACGCGAAGTGCGCGCAATTCCCGCGTCACTACTGATTGCAGGCGACCCTTGAGCCCGATCGACACGAGATCGCAAGCACCGCCTTGCATCGCTTTTTGAATGCTGGTTTCGTCTGCCTCTTCCTGCAAGGCGATGACAGGGACTTCGGGGTTGAAGCGATCCTTCTGTTTGATGACCTGGCGAACGGTGTCCGGGTACTGGTCACAGTTCAGAATCAGCAACTCGACATTCTCGGCAGCAAGTGTCTCGCCGAGGTCTCTTGGCTTGTTGATCCAGTGACAATGCGCTGCATGACCAGCATCACGCAGCGCGCCGTTGATCAGCGCAACATCGTCCTGATTCTCGGTCAGAACGGCAATGGAAATGCTATGGCGCCCGTTCAAATTGCGATCCTTGCAACGGTCCGGTGATGTCCATCTCGGCCCGGATTCTGTTAAAGAGCATCGAGTCTAGCACCGCTGTTTGCGGTGTCCCGGTCGGCATGCCAAAACCGTGACGGGCATCATATTTAGGTTTGAATTGGACCCGATCACTGTGATAATTCGCGATTCACTGGCACTCGACCGGGACTCCGGTATCATCTGACGTTATGGCAAATTACAGTACTAATGAGTTCCGTTCGGGGCTCAGAATCATCATCGACAACGATCCCTGCATCATCGTAGAGAACGAGTTCGTCAAGCCCGGCAAGGGGCAAGCATTCAATCGAGTTCGCATCAAGAACCTCAAGACCGGCAAGACCGTCGACAAGACGTTCAAGTCGGGTGAGAGTGTGGAGGCTGCCGACGTCATGGATACTGAAATGCAGTATCTGTATACCGATGGTGAGTTCTGGCACTTCATGGTCGCGGATACCTTCGAGCAGTATGCGGCAGACGCAAAGGCGGTGGGCGATGCGAAGGACTGGATCAGCGACGGCGACGTATGCCAGATGACGCTGTGGAATAACACACCGTTGCTGGTTGAGGCGCCGAACTTCGTGGAACTCGAGATCGTTGAGACAGATCCTGGTGTTAAAGGCGATACGGCAAGCGGTGGAGTGAAACCGGCAAAATTATCAACTGGCGCTGTCGTGCGCGTACCGTTGTTCGTCGATCAAAACGAAGTTATCAAGGTTGATACACGATCGAGAGAATACGTCTCGCGCGTCAAATAAAGCTATCGGTATCCGCTAGCAACTCGCAGAAAGCAGCGCACATCAATTCGACTCCCTTCTGATCGGCGGCACTGAAACGGTCGAGCGATGGACTGTCGATGTCGAGAACGCCGAGCAGAGAATCATTTGCGACCAGCGGCACGACCAGTTCGGAACGAGAGTCAGCGTCACACGCAATGTGTCCCGGAAACGCGTGCACATCGGCAACAACCTGGGTCGTGATCGTTGCCGCAGCCGTACCGCAAACACCTTTGCCCATTGAGATTCTCACGCAGGCCGGCTTGCCCTGGAATGGACCGAGTACAAGTTCGTCATTGCGCAACACGTAAATGCCTAACCAATTGATGTCATCGATGGCGTTGAATAACAGACCGACGAAATTGCTCGCATTAGCAAGAGCATCGGATTCGTCGCCGACAAGTGCGATGAACTGGGACTTCAGTAATGCGTAGTCCGGCGTGTTCATGATGTCTCGGTATTAAACGTCACGACGTCCCTTATGTCGTCGGTTTGATCAAGGACCATCTGCAGGCGCTCCACGCCAACTGCGACGCCGGCACATTCCGGAAGGCCGGCTTCAAGTGCGGCGAGCAACATTTCGTCTGCCAGCAAACTGCTGCGACCTGCCCGCAACCGCTCCTCGTGATCCTGTTCGATACGCTGCCGCTGCTCGCCCGCATCGGTCAATTCGACATAGCCGTTGGCAAGTTCCAGGTCGCCACAGAAAACCTCGAAGCGATCGGCGACGCGCTCATCCCCGGGGCACAGGCGTGCCAGAGCCGCCTGACTTGCAGGGTAGTGGCGAATAACCGTGAGCTGGTCGTGTACAAATCTCGGCGCAATGATCGTACTCATTATCAGGTCGAGCCCGGAGTCTCTGCGTGCTTCGATCTCGGATTTGATGCCAGCATCGGCGTTGCAGCGATTCGCTAACTCATCGGTGCTGGCCGCGTGAACATCGATATTGGCAAACTCCTGGAATACATCGGTGTACTCGTACTGCAGCACATTCTCAGCGAGCTTGGGCAAATCCAGACATGACGCGATGAATCCCACTGTGTCATCGATAATCGCATTGAGATCGAAGCCGAGTCGATACCATTCAGCCAGCGTGAATTCGGGCCGGTGGCGATTGCCTGCCTCGTTGTCACGAAACACGCGACAAATAGAGTAAATGTCGGGGTAGCCGGACGCGAGCAGGCGTTTCATGCTGGTCTCGGGCGACGTATGCAGGAATGAGTCCTTGCCGGGCTTTGATCGCACAGAAAGACTATCGATGTTTGGGTCGGATGTCGCGTAGGGACCTAGCGCCGGTGTATCTACAGCCAGGACATTTTGCGCCGAGAAGTATTGTCGAGCGCGCTCGAGCATTTCCGCACGGCGCATTGCCGCACTCGCATCTGACGACGGTTTCCAGTTGGTCATTTTGCGGAGACCGTACCGATCGCCTCTCCCATACAGACTCTGGCGCCAGGTGTCAGTGTCGCGTGCCAATCGCAGACTTCGGGTGGGCAAAGCAAAATGACGGTCGAACCCATATTGAACCAGCCAAGAAGATCACCTTTTGTTATTTCGCTCGGACCATCGCTTAATTCAATCGTCTCCACGACACCATGCTTGCGTGGGCGTACTTCGCCGGTCCATGGCGTGCTGATGCTGCCGACGTTGAGAGCGCCAACGAAAATCAGTGCAGCAGGACCCTGTGGCGTTCTGAAATGCAGCACCAGGCGTTCATTGCGGCGAAACAGGCCGGGTACATTCGCAACAGTTGCCGCGTTAACACTGAAAAGATCTCCGGGCACGTAGCGGGCCGCGACTATTTCGCCATCGAGCGGCGCATGCACGCGGTGGTAGTTGTAGGGAGCAAGGTAGATCGTTGCATAGCTGCCGTTAACGTAGCCCCGGCTTTCCTGCAGGTCGGTGGCCAACAGGTCATCGAGAGAATAGTCGAGTCCCTTCGCCTGAAAAATACTTTCACTAACAATCACACCGGCACTGCTGACCGTGCCATCGACGGGCGAGACTATTGCAGTCGAACTCGCATCGATCGGGCGGGCATCGTGCTCAAGTTCACGTATGAAAAAGTCGTTAAATGTCTCGAAGTCATCGGGCACATTGAGCTTAACGTCATTGATGTCGACGTCGTACAGACGAACGAATCGTGTAATCAGAAAGTTCTTCCCCGCGACGTTTCTGATTCTGGCGAGCCGGTACACGATTGCTGTCAGCCAGTACCGCGGCAACAGGTACTGTGAAACCACAAATAGTCGAGCCAACACTGGAGATTACTCGGTCAGCGCGACATTGACAGTCAACACAACCGCCTTGCCCGCATAGAAGTCCAGCGTCACGTTGTCAAAATCTCCGGTTGGCCGCATCAGCATAAGGTGCTTGCCGCCGGGCTCAAACGTCACTGATTTGCTGGCGAGAATTGTCAACTTGCCAAGCTCATACATGCGTGCCATACCGTCCTCGATAACCGATTCGTGCATTTCGACGAATTCGAATTCAGGACTCGTCACATGTGTAATCGTAACCACCTGTGACGTATTGTTCGACAGAGTGAGATAACCCGCAGTCATCTGCATGCCGGGTCTTGGCTTCGCGATTACGACGTCGGTCGCGACGAGCGGCGCACGTCCGATCGAACATGCCGAGATCAACGCGGTGAGTAGCAGAATCAGGGAAAATCGTTTCATCGGCCGGCCATGATGATGGGGAGATCGTGCACGAAGTTTGTAGCTTCATGCGGCGCACCAAACAACGC
>Ga0070723_10000363_pt1 | contig 11969 bp, 9 predicted proteins | sample tdAd002_FD_67277 | JGI IMG/M metagenome (GOLD analysis project Ga0070723, IMG submission 67277) | Marine sediment microbial communities from the Atlantic coast under amendment with organic carbon and nitrate - tdAd00.2 | ecosystem: Environmental > Aquatic > Marine > Coastal > Sediment | place...
ATCATGCCGAAGCTCTTGGAGCGCTGGCCCGGTGCGCAACGCACCCTGGCCCGCGCCGCCGGCCACCAGGCCGACAGCATCGCCATCGCGGACGCGCTGGCCCGCATCGACCTGGACACCGCTCGGGATCCGCGCACCGGCACCCTGTCCCTCCCCGCGCTCACGGCGCTGCCGGCGTCGCGGGCGCGCAATCTTCTGCGTGGCTGGCTCGCGGAACAGGGCCTGCCGGTGGCGGGGGCCGTCCATCTGCAGGAGATTCTCGACGGGCTGGTGCCGGCCCGGGAAGACGCCATGCCCCTGGTGAGGTGGCCGGGAGCCGAGGTGCGCCGCCACCGGGATGTCCTCCACGCGCAAGCGCCGCTACCGAGCCATGACGCGGACAGGGTGCTCCCCTGGGTCCCCGGTGAGGCCCTCGAGCTGCCCCACGGTGTGCTCGACGCCAGCCTGACCGAGGGGCGCGGGCTGCGCGCGGCAGCCCTGGGCGGCGCCCGGGTGGAGGTGCGATTCCGGCGTGGAGGAGAGCGCTTTCGTCCGGCCGGGCGCGGCCGTTCGACGGCCCTCAAGAAGCTGCTGCAGGCGAGCGATCTGCCGCCGTGGCTGCGGGAGCGCATCCCGCTGGTCTATGTCGACGGCGAGCTTGCCGCGGTCGCCGGCATGTGGGTGGCCGAGGCCCATGCCGTCGGCAGCCGCGACAGCGGCTGGGTCCTGCGCTGGAGCGCATTGCCGGATACCCTTGCCTGAAACCTTTAGGGCCGACATCGGGTCGAATAGACATGCCCTTCGACGAAAATCTCGCCCCCGACATCGACTCGGTGCTGAACGCTACCGCGCTGCTGGACATCACCGAGTGGGATTTCTTCAATCTCGCCTACGACCGCTGGCACGGCGAAGCGGCGAAAGACGGCATCATGGAGCCCATTTTCGCCGCCTACATGTTCAACGATGTCGTGCCGCTGTGGGCGCGGCATTTCGCGCGCCTGGTAGAGCGGCTGTACCGGCGGGGTGCGCTGGATCGGCAGGCACTGGGGGTGGATCGTCTGCCGAGCAGCAGCAAGATGGTCACTCGGGGTATGCGTTACACCGTCATGGTCACCGCGATCATCGCCGCGCTGATCGTCTTCGCCCAATTCGCGGCGCAATTCATCAAACTGGCCGAGCGCTGCATGTTTCCCCCCTGCTACTGACCGGGGAGGGGCAAGGACTATACCGGGCGCAGTCCTCGCTTCTTGTCGGCGGGGCGGAATGGTGTGACGGTGCTGTCCGTGCCTCCCTCGAGGTCCGGACGATCGTGGGCGGCGAAGACCGTGAACTTCAGAGTGATGTCACCGAGCTCGATGAGATCGCCGTTGCTGAGAATCGCGGTGCGCGCCTTGCGCCCGTTCACGTAGACACCGTTCAACGATTCGAGGTCCCGGATGACGTAGCGGGTGTTGAGCTCGTGCTTGATCTCCGCGTGAAAGCGGGAGATTGACGCATCGGCCACCATGAGCTCGTTGTCGGCGTGGCGGCCGATGCGGAATGTGTCCCCGGATATCGGATGACGGGTGTGCAGCTCGTCCTGGACCTCCACATAGGCAAAGGAGCGGGCATTGAGCTCCAGGGTCGCCGCCCAGGCGGGCTCGCGTCGGCTCTCACGGGCTCGGCGCCGTAGAAACCACCCGAGGAATCCCGCCGCCAGCAACAGGGCAGCGCCGATGCCGATCCACAGCAGATTGCGCTCGAGCCAGCCCCGCCGATGCACCGGCGGCGCGCGAACGACGCGTTTGGCGGGTAGCGGCGCCTGGGTCTGAGCCTGGGTCTGTGATTGCGCCTGTCCGGCGGGTGTGGTGGGTTCAGCGCGGGGCAGCAGGCGCAGCGGCAGATGGGCCGAGGCGCTGCCCGCCGCGCCACGCCACTCCAGCTCCAGCACCGCTTCCGAGGGCAGGGGGGCCGAGCCCGTCAGGGCCGGGGAGAGATCCAGCTCCAGGCGGCCGCCGCTCGAGAGCTGCCCGAAGGCGCGGGTGGCGAAGTCCCCGGGCAATGGGGTGCCCGGCTCCGCGGTCACGTACAGGCCCCCGGTGTCCTCGGTGAGACGGCGCAGGCGCTCCAGGGCCGACGACAGGGCGGCGCTCTTGACGTAACCGACGCCGAAGATAGCCACCCGGTACTGGCGCGCCGCGTCCACCACGTCGTCGTGAAAGTAGGCGGAGTCGTCCGCGAGCCCGTCCGACAAGATGAACAACGCCCGGCGCTGGGCGGGATAGTGGCCCAGCAGGCGGACGGCCTCCAGGGCGCTTCTGTTCAGCTCCGCGGGCTCCCCTCCGGGGGTGAGTTCCCCGAGCACGTTGCGGATGCGGTCGGTGCCCGGCGCCAGCGGCGCGTGCAGCTCGACCTCGTTGGCGAAGCTGGCGAGGCCGTAGTTCTGGTGCGCGGGCGCGGCGTTCAGCAGGGCTACCAGGTGTTCCCGGGCGGTTACCGGCGCCACGGGTAGCTCGGCATCGCTGACGTCCACCAGGAACATGATCGCGGTCGTACCGGGTTCCGCGGCATAGGGCGTTACCGTGGGCGTGGGCAGCTGCCGGCCCGCCATGCGCGCCGTCACCTGCTCCGGCTCCGGCGGCGCGAAGCGGCGGAAGTCGCATACCAGCCGGCTGCGCTCCATCTGCAGACAGGCGAGCTGCACGCCGTCGCCGTACACGTGATAGTCGTAGGCGGTGGCGGTGGCGGACAACAGCAACCCGGCGACGCCGAGCAACAGTCGCCGCGCGCCGGGAGTCGGGCCGATGAAATTTTCCGCCTGCATAGTCAGCGTTCCTATCCCGTTGCCCCGCACACCCGGCCGATCCATCGCCCGCGGCTCCCGAGACCGTCATTGGCGCTATCTTAGCGCGATTGGCCCCCGGATTCTTCCCCGGCTGCCGGGAACCTATAAGGGTAATTCCTGCAATATCCGGGGCTTAGACGACCATGTGCACGCCGTCACGAGCCCTTGAGACGGTCCAGGCGCAGACGCTCCCGGGTGTCGAAGAGGCGTCGGCAGGCGACCTGGACGGCCAACGCGGTGCCGGCGGTGGTGGCACCCATGATCAGGCACATGATCAGGATCTGGTATTTGACTGCCTCCACCGGCGGCGTGCCCGCCAGAATCTGCCCGGTCATCATCCCCGGCAGGCTGACGATGCCCGCGGCGGCCATGGCGTTGAGGGTGGGGATCATGCCCGCCCGCATGCAGTCCCGGCGGATGTCCGCGATGGCCTCGCGCGCGGGATGGCCGAGCATGAGGCGCGCCTCGACGACGGCGCGGCGCTCCCACAGGCTCTGGGTGAGACGATCCAGGCCCAGCGCCACGCCGGTCATGGTATTGCCGAGCAACATGCCGAGCAGGGGGATGGCGTACCGGGGCGTGTACCAGGGGGTAGGCCCGAGGATGACGGTGAGGGTCAACACCGCAACCGCGAAGGTGGACAGGAACATGGTGCCGACGCCGATACCGAAGCTCCACAGCCCCGCCATGGGCCGTTTCTGGCGGGCCGTGGCCTCGTAGCCGGCCACCAGCACCATGGCGACGGCGATGAGGGCGACCCAGGCGAGCTCCGCCTGGTGGAAGACCGCTTTCAGGACCAGGCCTACCAGCAGTAGCTGCACGACCATGCGGGCCCCGGCGATCAGCAGGCTGCCGCTGATGCCCAGTCGCAGTCTCCAGGCCAGCGCCGCGGACGCGATCACCAGCAGGGCCGCCAGGGACAGCTCCCACGCTCCCAGCAGGATCATCCCGGGGCCTCCCGCCGCTCGCCCGGGGCCGGCTCCCGGCCCGCACGGCCCGCGTCCAGGTGCATCTGCCGGTGGGCGACCCGGGTCCGCTGCAGCGGGTCGTGGCTGACCCACAGGACCGCCGCGCCCGCGTCGGCCATGTAGTGCGCCACCAGCGTCTCCACCCGCGCGACGTTGTCCGGATCCAGGTTGGCGGTGGGCTCGTCCAGAAGCAGCACCCGGGGCCGATTGGCGAGCAGGCGCAGCAGCGCAAGGCGTTGCCGCTCGCCGCTGGAGAGTCTCGCCACCGGTGCCTGGAGCAACTCCGGGCCCAGGTCCAACGCTGCCATCGTCTCCGCCGTGGGCGGGGCGTCGAAATGCTCGTCCACCCGATCCCGCCACCACTGGCTGTCCGCCCCCAGCATGCCGACCCGGCGGCGCCAGGCCGGCGGCGCGAGGGCCTCGGCGGCCACGCCCTCGCAGGAAACGCTGCCGGTGTGCACGTCCAGATCGGCGATGGCCCGCAGCACGCGGGTCTTGCCCGCGCCGGAGGGGCCGCTCAGCACGAGGCACTCGCCGCCGGCGAGCCACAGATCGACGGGGCCGACACCTTCCATGCGCAGCCCGAGGACATCGAGCTGGTGGGCGCCGGTCATCGCGGCCGCCTCACGCGCGCCGCAGCTGCGAGAGGAGCGATGTCGCGTCGGTGAGACGGTCGATGAGGGTGCGCACGAAGGCCTTGTGGAAGCGCAGCTGCGTGCCCTCTGCGGCCCGGTCGATGGTGGAGTCGTTGACCTTCATGAGCGAGACGTCGGTGCGCGCGATGGCGCTCGCGATACGCCGCGAGCCGCTGAGGAAGCCCATCTCGCCGAAGCAGTCGCCTTCCTGGAGAAGATTCACGACGCTGCCCTCCTTCTCGATGATGACGACGCCGGAAAGCACGATGTAGAACGAGTGATCCATGTCGCCCTCGCGCAGTATGGATTCGCCCGGTGAAAACGTCTGCCACGTGCAAGCCCGGATCAGCTCCCAGATGTCGGCGTCAGCGAAGCCCTTGAAGAAGCCGAGGCTCTTGATGGTGCCGAATTTTTCACGCAACCCGTCCTCGTCGGCGACGGCGTCGAGGTCTTCGAATATGAGCGCGAGATCCGCCGCGAGATCAAGCCCGGTGGCGTAGCGTTCGCCGGGATGCTTCTTCAGCATACGGCCCAATGTGTAATTGAGCTCGTCGGGGAGATCCTGGCGGAACTCGGTGAGCGGGCGCGGCTCGTTGTTGCTGATCTTCTGGTTGATGGCGACCAGGCTCTCGGCCTGAAAGGGATGGGTGCCTGTCAGCATCTGATAGGCGAGGGTCCCCAGCGAGAAGATATCGCTGCCGCCGGTGATCGACTGATCGTTGATCTGTTCCGGCGACATGTACAACGGGGATCCGAGCACACCGGTGAACTGGGTCTGCATGGTATCGCTGCGGGTGACCATGGCGACGCTGAAATCGGCGAGCTTGATGTCCCGGTCACCGGTAAGCAGGATGTTGCTCGGCTTGATGTCGCGATGGATGACCCCCTGGCGATGGGCGTAGTCGAGCGCCTTGGCGACCTTGTAGACGATGTTGATGGTGTCCGGCAGAGGCAACAGGTTGTCGGCGCTGCAATAGGGCTCGAGCGTCTCGGCGTCCTCGATGAGTTCCATCACGAGATAGCAGGAGCTGCCGTCTATGTCGGCATCGAAGACCCGCAGAATGTTCGGATGATCGAGTACCCCCGCGGCATGGGCCTCGTTGAAGAAGAGCTTGCGGAACTTGCGGGCATTGGCGGAATCTTCCGCGTACTGGGGATGGGCGACCTTGACGGCCACGAGCCGATTGGAGAACGGGTCGTGGGCCGAGTACACCGTCCCCATGCTGCCGCTGGCGAGGCGCTCGACGAGCTCGTACTTACCGATCTTTTCCGCAAGCATTGGGTCGCTTACCTGTCGGCTGGATTGACCACTTCCCCCGCGGCCATGTTAGCTCGGAAAAAGGGTCCGAGGGAACGTTGCCTGTAGGAGCGAGCTTGCTCGCGCCTTGTCTATTTCAAGGGGCCTCATTCGCGAGCAAGCTCGCTCCTACAGACCCCGGCCCACGTGCGGTAGCGCACTCGGGGACGGACGGATAGAATCCGTTCGCTGCTCTCGGCCGGCAACCCGGTCCCGGAAATCATGTGAAAAGCGTCGCCTTCTGCACATTCGGTTGCCGTCTGAATCAGTACGACACCGAGACGATCCGCACCCTCCTCGACGAGTACGGGGGTTGGCGCAGCGTGCCCTTTCGCGACCGGGCCGACGTCTACGTCGTCAATACCTGCAGCGTTACCGCGCGGGCGGACGCCACCTGCCGCAAGGCCATCCGACGCATCCACGCGGAGCGGCCCGAGTCCGCCATCGTCGTCACCGGCTGCTACGCTCAGCGCGCACCGCGCGAGCTTGCCGAGCTGCCCGGGGTGCGTCTGATCGTCGGCGCCGCCGATCGCCGCGGCATCGCCGACAGAATGCGCCACATGCCGGAAGGCAGCCTCGAGATTGCGGTCTCGCCCATCGGCGACGCCGACACGTTCGTGGACGTTCCCATCACCGAGATGATGGAGCACAGCCGGGCGTTCGTGAAGGTGCAGGAGGGTTGCAACGAATCGTGCACCTTCTGCATCGTGCCTCAGACCCGGGGTGCATCGCGGAGCCGCAGCCCCGAGAGCGTGCTCGCCCAGGTCCGGGAGCTCGTCGCCGCGGGCTACGTCGAGGTCGTTCTCACGGGCGTTCACCTCGGCGATTACGGGCTGGACCTCCCCGGGAGTCGGCGCATGCTGGCTGACACGGTGCGCGACATTCTCGCCGTGCCGGGACTCGAGCGCTTTCGCCTGAGCTCCATCGAACCCGCGTCGATCACCGACGAGCTCATCGAGCTCGCGGCGGACAACGACAATTTCGCGCGGCACTTTCACATTCCGTTGCAGAGCGCGAGCGACGCCGTGCTTTCGAAAATGAAGAGACGATATACCGCGGATCAGTTCTCGCGGTTGATCGAGAAGATCTCACACAAGATACCGGACTGCGGGATCGGCACAGACGTGATCTGCGGCTTCCCCGGAGAGAGCGACGAGCATTTCCAGGAGACCTTCGATCGGCTCGCCGCGCTGCCGATCACCCACCTGCATGCCTTCACCTATTCCGTGCGGCCGGGCTCGGAGGCGGAGAGCTACGGTGACCAGATTCCCGGCGACGTCAAGAAGCGGCGCACCCGTGCTCTCAAGCGGATGATGCGAGACAAGCAACAGGCATTCCGCGAACGCCACGTGGGCAGGACCGTGCCGGTGCTTCTGGAGACGTCGCGACACGGACAGCACACGCGCCTGGCCGGGTGGACCGACAACTATCTGCGCGTGGAACTCGGAGAAGGGGAGGCCAAGGACGTCGTCGGGGGCGGCGTCGAGGACGTTCGCATCGAGTCGCTGCGCGGCGATCAGCTGATCGGGAAGCGCGTGTCCCCGTCAGCCTGAGAGAATCGATATCGCCTGGGCGTGCATCTGTGGGCATCCGGCGGCGAGAACCTGCCCGCTCCAGCCGAGGTCGATGGGATTTCCCGACCAGTCCGTCCTCATGCCGCCGGCGCCCTCGATGACCGCCGCGGGAGCGAACACGTCGAAGGGATCGAATTTCGCGTCCAGTCCGATATCCGTGCGCCCGGACGCCAGCATGGCGTAGGCGTAACAGCTGCCGCCGTACTGGACGAAGCGGACGCGGGACTTCAACGCGGTGAACGCGCGCATCTCGTCCGTATCGAAGTAGTCCGGATTGCTGTTGGTCACGATGGCGTCTTCGAGTCGTTCGCAGCCCCGGGTGCGTACGGGGCGGCCGTTATGGCGGGCGAAGCTTCCGGCCACGCCGGTCCAGCGGTCGTCGGTCGCCGGGTGGTCGATAATGCCGATGAAGGGCCTCCCGTGCCGGGCGAGGCCGATGAGCGTGCCATAGACCGGGATGCCGGCGATGAAGGGCGCGGTGCCGTCTATCGGGTCCAGCACCCAGACCAGGTCCGCATCGAGACGCTCGCTGCCGTGCTCTTCTCCGAGGATGCCGTGCTCGGGATAACGGTCGTCTATGAACGTGCGGATGTGGGCCTCGATACGTCGGTCGAGATCCGTGACCGGGCTCGCGTCGGACTTGTACTGGATGTCGCTCGGCGCGGCGTCGGCCGCGCGCAGAATGCCGCGCGCCTCGTCCGCCAGGAATTCGGCGAATGCCACCAGCTCGTCGGTCAGCTCGTCGTTGTTCATCGTATTGGAACTCATCGGTTGCCTCAGTGGGATGAAAACGTTTCCCGCCGCGCTATCCGTCTTTCGCGATGCCCTCGAGCGCGGCGCGCAGCTGGTCGCCGATTGCGGGTCCCCGCCACCCGCGCAGCTCTTCCGGGAGCGCGTCATTGCCCGCGGCGGCGGTGGCCACGAGGGCCTCCAGGGTGCGCGTCTGAGCCAGGAGGGGCGCCGGCACCCCCAGGGTGGCCGCCCGGGACTGCAACACTTCCTTCAGTGATTTCAACCAGATAGCGTGTCTGCGCTCGATGGTGGGCTCGGGCACGATGGGCGCTTCGCCGTCGTCGGCGCGCGCCTGCTCGAGGATCTCGATCAAGGCATCGGAATATCGGCGCGCCGCCTTGTCCGAGAACTCCGGGATATCGGCGAACTGCGCGGCGCTGTCCGGACGGGCCGATGCCATCGCCACCAACGACACATCCCTCACGACCATCTGGCGGGGCAGATCCCGGTTACGGGCCTCGTGCTCGCGCCAGGCCGCCAGATCCCGCAGGGCGCGCAGTGCGCCGCCTTCCAGGCGCCGGCCCTGGCGGATGCGCAGGTAGGCACGCCGGGGATCGCGGTCGGCGTCCCGGCGCCGCTGCACGCGCTCCATTTCTTCGTCCAGCCATCCGGCGCGCCCCAGTGTGCAGAGCTCGCTCCGAAGCTGCTCGTACATCCGCAGCAGGTGGAGGACGTCGAGCGCCGCGTACGCGATCTGCGCATCGCTCAACGGACGCCTGAGCCAGTCAGAGCGCGTCTCGCCCTTCGAGAGCTCCTCGCCGAGGAGCATCTGGGTAAGATTACGGTATCCAAGAGAGAAACCATGTCCGGTAAACGCGGCCGCAAGCTGGGTATCGAACACGCGAACCGGAACGATGTCCGTCAACTGCTCGAGGACTTCCATGTCGCCTTCGGCGGCATGCATGACCTTCGTGACGTCGGGGCTGCTCAATAGCGCGGCCAGAGGTTCGAAGTCGTCTATCGCCAGGGGATCGATGAGGGAGACGTGCTCGTCATCGAAGATCTGCACCAGGGCAGGGCGGGAATAGTAGGTGCGTGTGCGCTCGAACTCGGTGTCGAGTCCGATGGTGTCGAGGCCCATCCAGCGCGCGCACGCGGCTTCGAGCTGCGCATTGGTATCGACGAAGGTCGGATCAGTCATCGGTAGACCGTGCGATTTCTCCTGTGGGAGCAAGCTCGCTCCTACAGCGTATGCATTTCGGTGGATCGCCACAAAAAAAGCTCGCCGCACGCGGATTCTGCCAGGCAGATTCGGCGTGCGACGAGCCAGTGCCGACTTCCCTCTCGGCGCCCGTCACGGCCTCCACAAACGCTGAAGAGGCTGGTAGACAAGAGGCTTCTCCGATCGCTCCTTGTCTACACCCCCACCCTGTCCCTCCCCCTCGAGACGAGGGGGAGGGGACTTAGACTGATACATTGTTGCAGCGGCACTTTGCTGCCTTCACCCGCACTTGGAGTCGCCGCAGTTGAGGCACGTGAGACAGCCGTCGGTCTGGATTACGGCCTTCGCGTGGCAGTGCTGGCAGAAGGCCGCGTACTCCGGAAACGCGAGCTCGTCGGCGGAGCTGTCGGCGCCGTTCTCGGTATCGAGCCGCGCGCGGGTCTCGTCGATATACTGCTGCTGGTGCTCGTTCAGGGGTTCGCCCGTGATGAGGCCGATGCTGCGCAGATGCGAATCGATGGCGTCTCCCAGCTCGGCCACCAGCGATGGCATGTACTTGCCGCCCTTCTTGAAGTAGCCGCCCTTGGGATCGAACACCGAGCGCAGCTCCTCGACCAGAAAGGTGACGTCGCCGCCCTTCCTGAATACAGCCGAGATGATGCGCGTCAGGGCCACGATCCACTGGAAATGCTCCATGTTCTTCGAGTTGATGAACACCTCGAACGGCCGTCGCTGCTCGTGCTCGGTCCCCTGATTCAGGACGATGTCGTTGATCGTCACGTACAGGGCGTGATCCGAGAGCGGCGTCTTGATCTTGTAGGTCGAGCCCACGAGCATCTCCGGCCGCTCGAGCCGCTCGTGCATCTGAATCACTTCGGCGCTTTTCAGCGGCGTGCTTGCGCGGGGCGCCGGTGCTGCGCCCGTTGAGATGTTCTCGCCGGGGGCCTCGGACGAGACCTGCGCCTTCACTTCGTACTCGACGATCTGTTTATCTATCTTGATTGCCATGGCATGTCGCTCTCTTAAAATTTTCCGTAATAGCCTTCCTTGATGGCATCGTAGAGGTTCGCGGCGCTGTGCAATTCGCCGTCGTACTCGATCTCTTCATTACCCTTGACTTCGACAACGCTGCCGTCCTCGAGGACGAAGCGGTAAGTGGTGTTCTCGAGATCCTTATCTTTGACCAGCACGCCCTGAAAGGCCTCCGGGTTGAAACGAAAGGTCGTGCAACCCTTCAATCCCTTGGAGTAGGCATACCGATAGATATCCTTGAACTCTTCGTAGGCGTAGTCCGTGGGGACGTTGGCGGTTTTCGATATGGATGAATCCACCCACTTCTGAGCCGCGGCCTGCACGTCCACGTGCTGCTTCGGCGTGATGTCCTCCGCGGTGATGAAGTAGTCAGGGAGTGCCTCCTCGACGTCGCCTTCGTTACGCGCTTCGTCGGGTGAGCCGGATCCCGTGGGCTCACCCATGAGTTCACGATAAGCGAGCATCTCGAATGAGAAGACGTCGATCTTCTCCTTGCTCTTCTTGCCCTCACGGATCACGTTTCGCGAATAGAAGTGGGCAAAGCTCGGCTCGATACCGTTGCTGGCGTTGTTCGCCAGCGCCAGCGATATGGTGCCGGTGGGCGCGATGGACGTGTGATGGGTGAAGCGCGCACCTTCCGCGGCCAGTGCGTCGACGAGCTCGGAGTCGATATCGGCGATGCGTTGCATATAACGGCTGTAGCGCGCGTGCAGCACGCGGCCTTCGACCTCGTCCCCGACACTCAGGCCGTCGGCCTTCATCTCCGGGCGTCGGCGAAGCATCTCCTCGGTGATGGCATAGCGCTCGCTCATGATCGGCGCGGGGCCCTTCTCGCGAGAGAGCGCGAGGCCGGCCTTCCAACCCTCCACGGCCATCTCCCGTGTGACCCGTTCGGTGAACTCCAGGGAGTCATCGGCACCGTACTTCATGCCGAGCATGGTGAGGGTGGATCCGAGCCCGAGGTATCCCATGCCGTGGCGGCGCTTGCGTTCAATCTCCTGACGCTGGAGGCCCAGGGGCAGCCCGTTCACTTCCACCACGTTATCGAGCATGCGGGTGAAAGTGGCGACGGTCTCCCGGAAGCCTTCCCAGTCGAAGCGCGCGCGATCGGTGAAGGGATCCAGCACGAACTTGGTGAGATTGATCGAGCCCAGCAGGCATGCGCCATAGGGGGGCAGGGGTTGCTCGCCACAGGGGTTCGTTGCGCGCACGTTCTCGCAGAACCAGTTGTTGTTCATCTCGTTGATCTCGTCGACGAGAATGAAACCCGGCTCGGCGAAGTCGTAGGTGGATGCCATGATCATGTCCCACAAGCGGCGCGCCCGAACGCGGCGGTAAATCTTGCAGGCGACCAAGCCGGCTTCGTCGGCCACATAGCCTTCGCGCACCGGCCAGGAGCGCCAGATCACGTCGGAGGCATCCTCGAGGTCGAGGCCTTCGTCTTCGACTTCCCGCTCGGTGAGCGGAAAGGCGAGGGGCCAGTCTTCGTCGTTGCCCACGGCTTCCATGAATTCGGCGGTGATCAGCAACGACAGGTTGAACTGCCGCAGGCGGCCGTCCTCGCGCTTGCTGCGAATGAAGTCCATCACGTCCGGATGGCCGATATCGAAAGTCGCCATCTGCGCGCCCCGCCGGCCGCCGGCGGAGGATACCGTGAAGCACATCTTGTCGTAGATATCCATGAACGACAGCGGCCCCGAAGTGTA
>Ga0070723_10000364_pt1 | contig 11948 bp, 12 predicted proteins | sample tdAd002_FD_67277 | JGI IMG/M metagenome (GOLD analysis project Ga0070723, IMG submission 67277) | Marine sediment microbial communities from the Atlantic coast under amendment with organic carbon and nitrate - tdAd00.2 | ecosystem: Environmental > Aquatic > Marine > Coastal > Sediment | place...
CGTTTACGGCACTGGAGAAAAACGGTTTTGATGTGAGTTGGCTCGATCCCGACGCAAATGGCCTGCTCGAAATCGCAAAGCTCGAAGCGGAGATTCGCGACGACACTCAGCTTGTGTCTGTCATGCATATCAACAACGAGACCGGCGTGATCCAGGACATTGCGAACATTGGCACAGCCTGTCGCGAACGCGGCGTACTGTTTCATGTCGATGCGGCGCAATCTGTTGGCAAATTACCCATCGATCTTGCGGCCTTGCCGATCGATCTGATGTCGATGACAGCCCACAAGGTATACGGCCCCAAGGGAATTGGCGCGTTGTATATGGCTGATCGTCCGGGTGTCCACGTCGAGCCGCTACTGTTCGGTGGTGGCCAACAGCGCAAGTTGAGGCCGGGTACATTGCCCGCGCAACAGATCGTCGGCTTTGGTGCAGCGGCGGCGATTGCACAGTCGCGCATGAGCGACGACATAGAGCATCTGAATAGGCTGCGCGACCGACTCTGGTCAGGCATTCACGATATTCCTGGTGTGATGACAAACGGCGCGATTGAGTATGCGTTTCCGGGAATCCTCAATGTCAGTATCGAGGACATCGAAGGTGAGAGCCTGTTGCTGGCGCTCGAACCTCTTTGCGTCGCAACGGGGTCGGCATGCAATTCGAAAAGCCAGGAGCCCTCGTACGTGCTGCGTGCGCTCGGTTGTAGTGACGATCTCGCGCAAAGCGCGATTCGTTTCAGTTTTGGCCGACCGACAAACAGTGAAGAGATTGATCTGGCGGTCAAGCTGTACAGGGGCGCGATCGATAAGCTCCGCGGCATTGCGCCTGGGCGCGCGGCATGAGTAATGATCCATATAGCGCCCGCGTCCGCGAGTTGTTCGACGCTCCACGACACGCCGGCCGCCTGGATACTGCGCTGAGCACGACAATTGAGGGCCAGGGCGTGAGAATCTGCCTGTCTTGTGTATGCGCTGGAGGACAGATTGAAGCACTTGGTTTTCAGGTTTGGGGCTGCCCACACCTCATCGCCGCGGCCGAAGAGACCTGCGTCAGCCTTGAGGGAAAGCCGGTATCGGACCTGCTTGAATTTTCCGCTGCAGATCTTATGCAAAGTCTTGCTGTACCCACGGAGAAGACCGGACGTATACTCGTCCTTGAAGACGCGGTGCGTTCGCTTGGGAGCATCGTTCGCGATGCTTCCAATCTGGACGACTAAAGAAGATTAAACATGGCAATTTCGTTGACGGAATCAGCAGCTGAGCGCGTGAGCAATTATCTCGAGGCGCGTGGCGAAGGCATTGGTCTGAGGCTTGGGGTCACCAAAACCGGCTGCTCGGGCTATTCCTACGTAATCAATTATGCGGATGCCGTTGAGCGTGAAGACATCATCTTCGAGGATCGGGGCGTCAAAATCGTCGTCGATCCCGCGGCATTGGAGCTAATCGACGGCACCGAGGTCGATTTCGTCAAGAATGGCCTCAATGAGGCCTTCAGCTTCAAGAATCCGAACGTCACAGGCGAATGCGGCTGTGGCGAAAGCTTCAACATCTGAAGTAAAATTAACCGCTTACCTCTTGCGATAGAGAGGTCAGAGTCCTTGTTGCGAAAAGGGCTCCGACCCTTCGCTAATTATCAACACTAAACTAAGGAATTACGTATGACCGTTGAACAAGCGCTCTCCATCATTAAGCCCGATGGTGTGCAGAAAAACCTGATTGGCGAGATTTACGGCCGCTTTGAAAAAGCGGGCCTGGAAATAGTCGCAGCAAGGATGATGCACCTGACGCCTGAACAAGCTCAGGGTTTTTACGCTGTTCACAAAGAGCGGCCATTTTACAACGACCTGGTGAGTTACATGACGTCAGGTCCGGTCGTGGTGCAGGTACTGCAGGGTGAAAGTGCAATCGCTGCAAATAGAGAAATCATGGGAGCCACCAATCCGGACGATGCCGATCCGGGCACCATTCGTGCGGAATTTGCGGAGAGCATCGAGGAGAACATTGTGCATGGCTCCGATGGGCCGGATACGGCCGCCGTCGAGATCGCTTTTTTCTTCGGTGACGATGGCGTCTGCCCGAGAACTCGATAAGGCCAGGCATTGCCAGCCAATACTGACAAGGTGAATTTACTCGGGATGCCGCAAGGGGCTCTCGAGGCCCTTTTTGCCGAGCACGGTGAAAAGCCGTTTCATGCACGTCAGTTAATGCGCTGGGTCTATCAGCGCGGCGTGACCAGTTTCGATGAGATGAGCGATTTGTCGAAGTCTTTGCGCCAAAAGCTTCACGACACCGCTACCGTGGAATTGCCGCAAGTACTCTCGCGGCATGACTCGGCCGACGGCACAGTGAAATGGTTGTTCGAGAGTGGATTTGGCCAGGCAGTCGAGGCAGTGTTCATTCCCGAGCCGGATCGCGGCACCTTGTGCATTTCGTCTCAGGTTGGTTGTGCGCTCGATTGCGCATTCTGTGCAACGGGCGCACAAGGCTTTAATCGCAATCTGACCGCGGCCGAGATTGTCGGGCAGGTTTGGCATGTGAATCAGACCATGCCGCGTCGCGACAACGACGATGCGGATTTTGCTGTGACAAACGTTGTCTTCATGGGTATGGGCGAGCCGCTGGCAAATTACCGCAGCGTAGTGCCAGCGATCGAGATCCTGATTTCAGATCTCGCGTATGGCATCTCACGCCGCCGTGTCACGGTCAGTACCTCAGGTCTGGTTCCCAACATCGATCGTCTGGGCGATGAGTGCAATGTGTCACTTGCGGTGTCATTGCATGCGCCAAACAATGCTTTGCGCGACGAACTGGTGCCTATCAACAAGATGCATCCGATCGATAACCTTCTGGACGCCTGTTGGCGCTATGCGGAAAAACGTGCGAATCGCTTCATAACTTTCGAATACGTCATGCTGAACGGCATTAACGACTCAATCAAGCACGCCGATGAACTTAACGCGCTGTTGAGCGGCAAGCCGGCCAAGGTCAACCTGATCCCGTTCAATCCGTTTGAGGGCAACGAATATACGCGTTCGGCTGCCGATACGATTACGCATTTCCAGAACAGACTGAGGAAACACGGCCTTGTTGCCACGACGCGCAAGACGCGTGGGGACGATATCGATGCGGCATGCGGCCAATTGGCTGGTAAAGTTAGCGATCGGGTACGCGTGAGACTAAGCACAAAGCAAAAGAGGATGGCGACAGCGTGAAGATGAGCGAAAGAATGTTGGTCGTTATGGCGGCTTGTGCCTTGTTGGCAGGCTGCGTTTCGACGACGACGTCGACAGGTAGTAGTGGGAGTAATGAGGACAAGAGCGACCCAGTTGCGGCGGCAGATCTGAACTATCAGCTCGGTGCCCGATACTACCGCAATGGCAACTTCGAACTTGCCCGCGATCGCCTGCTGTACTCGATCGAACTCAATCCCAAAAATGCTGTTGCCCATTACACGTTGGCGCTGACTTACGAGCGATTGGAAAACCAGCGGCTCGCAACGGAGTCGTATGAGCAGGCGGTGCGTATCGCGCCACGCAACTACAACGTGCAGAATGCATATGCGGTATTCCTGTGCAACCAGGCGCAATTCGATGAGGCGCGCAAACAGTTTGACAGAGCAATTAGTGTTCCCGAAAACGATAACTCCGAAATTACGATGACCAACGCCGGTGTCTGCATGATGCAAAAGCCGGACCCTGAAGTAGCGGAAAGCTATTTTCGTCAGGCACTGAATCGCAAGTCCAACTATGGTGAGGCGCTCATTCAGCTCAGCCTGTTGAAGTTCTCCACGGAGGATTACCTCAGTGCGCGTGCGTTTCTGCAGCGCTATCTGAGTTCTAACGTGGCAAGCGCTGACGTACTGTATCTGGGCGTGCAGATTGAAAGTGAGCTGGGCGATGATCGCGCGAGAACCGAGTTCTCGGACCAGATCTTGAGAGAATTCCCGCAGTCGCCCGAAGCCCGTCGAGTTCTGGAATCCGGATCATAATGAGCGACGAGCACGACAAGCCGGTCGACGAGCAATCTGAGGCGGAGCCGAAAAAGCTGCGCTGCGGTGAGCTTCTCGCTGAAGCACGCCGCGAACAGCAGATTAGTGTGCTGGAGGTTGCCAAGGAGCTGCACCTCGACGAACCGAAAGTGCGTGCACTTGAACGCAATGACTTCGAACTGCTGGGTGCGCCCGTATTTGCGAAAGGACACTTGCGCAAATACGCGCAACTCGTTGGTGTCGACGAAGATGACGTGTTCGCCGACTATTACCAGATGACGCGATCGGTAAGCGTTCCACCGGTCATCGTCGGCAGGGTAAGAGCTCGCCGGGAAATATCTCCAGGGCCATGGATCGCTGTCATCGTCGTGATTATCGTGGCGGCAGCGTCGTACTGGTGGTTCGCCGTTGATTCCGAGACGACAGTCGTGCCGGAGAGTTTGCCGCAGGAATTGCCGCAGCCAGAACAGAGCGGCGACAGCGCCGTGTCAGAGGAAGCAGCAGCGGCGCCGACTGCCGGGGTGCCTGACGGGGGTATTGTGGTGGGCGAGGCGCAGTCCGTGCCGGACCCGAACCAGCCGTTGCCGGATCCTGTCGAGGATCTTGCCGATGATGAGATACACCTGGCGCTGAGTTTTTCGGGCGACTGCTGGACCGAGATCTCCGACGCAACGGGTCGGCGGCTGTTTTTCGACATGGGGCGCAGCGGTCGTACGGTCGAGTTGACAGGCCAGGCACCGTTCGCAGCGTTGTTTGGCAACATCGAGAACGTCGATGTCCTGCTTAACGGCAATGACTATCCGATCTCGACCAACAATCCAGGCAGCCGTACGGCGCGCCTGACAATAATAAGTCCATAAAAGACCACAGTGAAACCAAGAGCAATTCGGGGAATGAACGACATCTTGCCGGACGTATCGGGCACGTGGTGTTATCTGGAAACGGTAGTCCGCGATATCGTGCAGTCCTATGGTTATGCGGAGATACGCCTGCCAATCCTGGAGCAGACCGAGCTTTTTCGCCGCTCGATCGGCGAGGTTACCGACATCGTCGAAAAGGAGATGTACACATTTCTTGACCGGAATGGTGAGAGCCTGACGATGCGCCCCGAAGCCACCGCCAGCGTGGTACGCGCCGGCATTACCAATGGCCTCTTGCACAATCAGAAGCAGAAACTCTGGACTACCGGCCCGATGTTTCGCTACGAAAAGCCTCAAAAGGGCCGCTACAGGCAGTTTTATCAGTTCGATGTTGAGGCGCTCGGATTCGAGGGACCGGACGTAGACGCAGAGCTCATTATCATGTGTGCCAGGATGTGGCGGGCGCTCGGAATCTCGCGCCTGACGCTGGAAATTAACTCCCTCGGCACGGCGGATTCACGGACTCGATATCGCGACAAGCTGGTCGAGTACTTTTCCAGCGTGAAAAGTGAGCTTGATAACGATAGTATTCGGCGCCTTGAGCAGAATCCGCTGCGGATACTCGATAGCAAAAACCCCGAAATGCAGGCGATCGTCGAGGCGGCGCCAGTGATGCTCGATTTTCTCGATGAGGAATCTTCTGAGCATTTTCAGTCACTTAAGGGGCTGCTTGATGCTGCGGGCGTTGGCTACACGGTTAATCCGCGGCTTGTACGTGGGCTCGATTACTATAGCCGCACCGTTTTTGAGTGGGTTACGGATGCGCTGGGCTCGCAGGGTGCGGTCTGTTCAGGAGGGCGCTACGACGGGCTGGTCGAAAAACTCGGCGGTCGGGCGACACCCGCGGTTGGGTGGGCAATGGGCATTGAACGCCTCGTCGCACTTTTCGAGGCGAGTGGCGGACAGGCCCCGGCGACGAATGCAAATGTGTACGTTGTGGCCGTTGGCGACAGTGTGCTTGAGAAGGCTATTTGGATAGCGGAGGACTTGCGCGACAAGGTGCCCGGCATCAAGGTGGAACTGAATCTTGGTGGTGGCAGTTTCAAGTCACAATTGAAGCGCGCGGATAAAAGTAATGCCGAGTATGCGTTGATCCTGGGTGAACAGGAGATCGCAGAAAAGCGTGCAGGATTGAAACCATTACGCAGTACTGAGGACCAAAGCAGTATTGCATTTGACGAGTTGCCGGCAGTGCTGGCGGGATTATTAGGAAAGGCGTAGTTCGTGGACGATTTACAGTCAGAAAAAGAACAGATTGAAGAGATGAAAGCATGGTGGGTCGAGTACCGCCTCTACATCATCAGCGGTGTGCTTATCGCCGTTGGCGGGTTACTCGGATACAACCATATCCAGAGCAGCAAACTGGCCGCGCAGGTCGAAGCTTCGGAGTTATTCGAGACCCTTGCGGGCCACGTGTTTGATGGCGATCTCGAAGATGCCGAAGTGGTCGCGGACAACCTCGCTAACAGTTATGCGAACACGGCATATGCGGCCCAGTCGAAGCTTGCGATGTCGCGCTTGTATATGGATAAGAATCGCGATCAGGACGCAGCCGACGCCCTGACTGAATTGCTCGCCATGCGCGGTAACAGAGCGCTCAAGTCTGTCGGGCGCTTGCGGCTCGCGCGGGTACTGCTGTATCAGGACAAACCCCAGGAAGTACTCGATTTGCTGGCAGACCAGGGCGGCGAGGCATTCGCAGGTTTGTATGCCGAGATGCGCGGCGATGCTTATGCAGCACTCGGACAGATCAGTGACGCCAGCGAGGCGTATCGTTTGGCTCTGGCGGACACCTCCCAGACTGTCAACAGAGGCCTTGTGCAGATGAAATTGATTGACCTCCCAGAGCCGCCCGCTGCTGCAGCAGATGCCGGCGTATCTGAGCCGGAGCCAGTCACCGAGCCCGAGCCGGTTACGGAGCCGGACGCCGACCCGATCCTGGATGACGAGGCCGGAGAGGCGGAGTGAGAAAGGCTGCACTCGTTGTCGGGCTGTTGGCGGCGACGTTCGTGCTGCCGGCGTGCGATATGTTCTCGCGAGACAAGGATAAGGAGCTCAAACCGACAGCACTCACCAAAATCGAAACCAAGATCGATATCAAAAAGCTTTGGAGCACAAAAATTGGTGGCGATGCCGAATTCCTGCGTGTTGCCCTGCAGCCGATTGGAGACGGCAGCCGAATTTACGCGGCAAGTCGCGACGGCAATGTCGTCGCAATGGATCCTGAGACGGGCAAGCAGATCTGGCGTACTGAACTGGACCTGGACCTGTCATCGGGTCCCGGAGTCGGTGACGGTATTGTTGTCGTCGGTGCAGCCGACGGGTACCTGATCGCGTTTGAGGCCGACTCCGGAGCTGAGAGGTGGCGCGTAAACGTTTCGGGCGAATCACTTGCACGGCCAATTATTGAAGACAACCTCGTCGTCGTGATCACTATCGACAACCGGCTGCGGGCACTGTCCGCATTCGATGGCGCCGAGCGCTGGATTTTCGAGCAGACGACTCCGACATTGACGATGCGTGGCTCGGCGGTGCCAATTCTGGTCGGCACATCAGTCATAGCTGGGTTCGACAATGGCCGCCTCGTCGCCGTAAGTCTCGCGAACGGCGACGTCGAGTGGGACGCCATGTTATCTCCGCCGACCGGGCGCTCCGACCTCGAACGTCTTGCCGATGTCGATGGTCTGATCAGTGCTGTCGGCCAGGATATTTATGCTGCAGGTTATCAGGGCAGTATCGCATCGATAGCTTCAGAGTCCGGCCAGGTTCTCTGGTCGCGTGAAGTATCGTCATTTGCAGGCGTCTCCGCAGACTGGAACAATTTGTATACGGTCAATGAGGAAGGTGTGGTCATAGCGCTGACACGTCGCAGCGGCGACGAGTCCTGGAGACAGAACGCGCTGATACGGCGTGAACCGACAGTGCCAGTCGCTTTTCACACGACGGTTGCTGTCGGTGATCTGGAAGGATACCTGCATTTTTTCAGCAATTTTGACGGTGCACCGGTTGCCCGCTTGCGTGTCGGTAGCCAGGCAATCTCAACCAACCCCGTTGTTGTGGCCGATCGCCTCTACGTACAAAGCGATTCGGGCAGTGTCTCGGCCTTTATCGTGCTGGAACCCGAACGTCCGCAAGTCGCGCCCGATATTTCAGACGAAGGCGCCTGACGCACCGCAAACAGGTCCAAACCAATGCTTCCCGTCATTGCTCTGATTGGCCGACCGAATGTCGGCAAGTCGACACTTTTCAATCGCCTGACACGTTCGCGCGATGCACTCGTTGCGGATTATCCGGGCCTGACCCGCGATCGCCAATACGGTTTCGGCAAGCTTGGCCCAATTCCCTATCTCGTCATCGATACCGGCGGTGTCGCGGGCGGAGAGGTTGGCATCAATCAGCTTATGGTCGACCAGACACTGCTGGCGCTCGAAGAAGCTGATGCTGCGATCATCATGGTTGACGGCCGTGAGGGGCTTTCGGCGGCCGATGAACATGTAGCCGACCTTGCGCGCAGGAATGCGAAAAAAGCCTGGCTTGTAGTTAACAAGGCAGAAGGTCTCGATAGCGCAATCGCATCAGGCGAGTTTCACGGACTTGGCCTGGGCGAGCCGCTCGCGGTTTCAGCGGCGCACGGCGATCGGATCAGTGCGCTGATGGAGGCTGTGCTGGCGGAATTCGAAGCCGAAGAGTCGGATGAGCCGGATTCGACAGAAGAAGATGATGACCGCGAGCTACGCATTGCTGTTGTTGGCCGGCCAAATGTTGGCAAGTCCACCTTGATCAATCGCCTGATTGGTGAGGACCGACTTGTTGTTTATGATCAGCCCGGCACGACCAGAGACAGCGTGTCTGTGCCATTTGAGCGTAACGATCGAAAATACGAACTGATTGATACGGCCGGTATCCGGCGCAAGGCCAAGGTCCACGAGGCCATCGAAAAATTCAGCATTATTAAGGCACTGCAAGCAATCGAACGTGCTCAAGTAGTGATTGCAGTACTTGATGCTCATGAAGGCGTTACTGAGCAGGATGTCAGTCTGCTCGGCCTAATTCTTGAACGCGGTCGCGCGCTCGTAGTCGTCACGAACAAGTGGGACGGCATGTCCGCGGGTGATCGCAAACATGTCCGGGACGAACTCGACCGTCGTCTTCCCTTTCTAGATTTCGCTGAGCGAATCACGATCTCCGCATTGCATGGCACGGCTGTTGGTGACTTATTGCCAGCTGTAGAGCGTGCGTTTCGTGCGGCCACACGTGATTTGTCGACCACTGCGCTTACACGAGAGCTTGAAAGTGCTGTGACGGCACATCCACCGCCGCTCGTACGAGGTCGTCGAATTCGTTTGCGTTATGCGCATCAGGGTGGCCGCAACCCGCCTGTGATTGTCATTCACGGTAATCAGACGGATAAGGTGCCGGAGGCATATCGGCGCTATCTCATCAATCGCTTTCGCAAATCGTTCAAGCTCAAAGGCACGCCCGTGCGGCTGGCTTTGAAGACCGGTGAGAATCCGTTCAAGGGTAAGAAAAACAAACTGACACCCACCCAGGAGCGAAAACGCGCACGGCTGATGAAGCGTGTCAAGCGGAAGTAGCCCATCTTATCGTCTATACTTTTTCTGACGGTACCACCTATGGTACCCAACAAAAAAAGACAATAAGGGGTTAAAAATGAAGCGATTTATTGCAGCGTTTGCTGCAGGCAGCGTGTTTCTTGTATTGGGTGTATCCACCAGCGTTGCACAGGAAGAAGAAAAGAGTGATGTAGCGACACCGGTCGAGCTGTTCGCCTGCAACTATAACGAGGGCAAAGGCCCGGCCGATCTCGATGCCGCAGCGGCCACCTGGAATGACTGGGCCGATGACGCGGGGGTCGATGATTATTCGGCGTGGACACTTGTGCCTTACTATTCCAGCCCTGAGCAGGATTTCGACTTTCTATGGTTGGGTGGATCGTCGAGTGCGAAATCACTGGGTAAGATTCAGGATGACTTCCTCAGCAATGGTGGCGCGGCCCGGCAAGGATTCAACGATGCTATTAATTGCGAGGCACATGTCAACTACGCGACATTGGAAATCAAGGCTCCACCCGAACGCGAAGATTCGTCTAATATCGTAATCTCCTTTTCGGACTGCGATATGGAGGACGGAGTCTCTTTTCGTGACATAGCGCCGGCACTTGGCGATTGGGCCGACTACAGGGAGAGTAACGGATCGACCTCGGGTATGTGGGTACTATTCCCGGCATACGGCGGCGGTGATGAGGACTTCGACTTCAAGTTCATCGGAGCCTGGCAAAATCTCGAAGATCAGGGTGCTGACTGGGATCAATACAGCGCGGATGGCCGGCACAAGGCCAGAGAGCTGTTTGCCGGTAAGGTTAGCTGTAACGCATCTCGTGTTTACCTGGCCAAGAACAGGCGTATGGGGTCGAGTGACGACGAATAAGGATTTTTAGCCTTCAGGCGAAAAGCGGCGGGCCAGTCCCGCCGCTTTTTCCTGAAGCATGATATAAAAGCGCCATGGGTCCTGCGGCAAAAACAATCACGCTGGAAGGAAGATTCCAGATGCATCGCGCCGGCTATCTCGAGTCGCCAACTCTGGCGTATGAGACCTGGGGTGAACTGAACGACGCGCGCGACAATGCGATCCTGATATTCAGCGGTCTGTCGCCTTCGGCACACGCGGCATCGTCGGCCGAGGATCCTTCGGTTGGCTGGTGGGAAGATATGATCGGGCCAGGCTTGCCGCTCGACTCCGACAAATTTCAGATCATCTGCGTGAATTCACTTGGTAGCTGCTTCGGCTCGACCGGACCGGCGTCAGTCAATGCCAGGACGGGTGAAATCTATCGTCTGACATTTCCGATACTGACTCTGGAAGATGTGGCAGAAGCTGCGTACGGTGTCGTGCGCCAAATGGGCATCAAGCAAGTACATACGGTCATTGGTTGTTCGATGGGCGGCATGAGCGGATTGGCATTCTGTGTGCGGCATCCAGGCGCAACGCGGAATTTCATTTCCATATCTTCGGGGCCGCGTGCAGAGCCCTTTTCCATAGCCGTTCGGTCGCTGCAGCGCGAGATGATTCGCTCCGATCCAAAATGGTTGAGCGGGAACTATGAGCCAGACGACTACCCGATCACAGGTCAAAGGCTGGCGCGCAAACTCGGCATGATTACCTATCGTTCTCCGCAAGAATGGGTGCAGCGCTTTGGACGGCAACGCACGACCGCAACAGAAGAGAATGTAAACGATCCGTTCAAGATTGCTTTTTCGGTCGAGGCTTATCTCGATAACCACGCCAATAAGTTCAGCGGTGGCTTTGATCCGAACTGTTATTTGTATTTGTCGCGAGCTTCTGATCTTTTTGACCTTGCCGAGCACGGTGGATCACTAAAGTCGGGATTCAAGCGTGTGAAATTGCAGCGCGCGCTCGTCATTGGTGTCAAAACTGACATTCTTTTCCCGTTGCATCAGCAACAGGAAGTGGCGGAAGGTCTGGCAGCCGTATGCCTTGATACGCAACTCATCGAGCTGGATTGCATCCGTGGGCACGATTCATTCCTAGTGGAAATGGATGCGTTTCGCCCGATCATCTGCGATTTCTTCGAAGGCGACTGTGCATAAGCGCGAGGTCCGCATCTCGGCCCGCTTGCGGGAGTAGTTCATGTAAGAACCGCAAGAGTATTTCCCAACCTAGGTACATCCCAGAATTGACGGCTTTTCGCTGCGTGGGAAAATTTAAGGCGCGACCAGAGTAGAGATTGCGGCAGGCGTTGGGAGAGTGACATGACTGAGACACGAATCGGCACGGTGACCCATTATTACAACCACTTGCATGTGGCGGGCGTGACTGTCAGCGAGGGCGAGCTCCATAAGGGTGACACTATTCACATTAAAGGCCACACCTCGGATTTTGAGCAAAAAGTCGAGTCAATGCAGATTGACCACGAGGCAATAGATGTCGCCAGGCCGGGCGACCAGATCGGGCTTACGGTAATCGAGCACGCCAGGGAACACGATACCGTTTACATGATTT
>Ga0070723_10000365_pt1 | contig 11925 bp, 10 predicted proteins | sample tdAd002_FD_67277 | JGI IMG/M metagenome (GOLD analysis project Ga0070723, IMG submission 67277) | Marine sediment microbial communities from the Atlantic coast under amendment with organic carbon and nitrate - tdAd00.2 | ecosystem: Environmental > Aquatic > Marine > Coastal > Sediment | place...
ATGCCTTTCGCAAGGATTGCCTGATTCGGGGGCTGGACGATATTGGCCTGACGCTGGAGCATGCCGGGGAGATCCGCGCTTTTGAAGAGGCGCACCGCCAGCGGCAGCCATGGCTGTTTAATGTAAATATTAATGAATAACGTATAACTTGCTAATATGACATATAAAATATCTATCCTCCCGGGTGACGGGATTGGCCCCGAGATCATCGCGGAGGCTGAAAAGGTGCTGGCTGTACTGGTGGCTGATTTTGGCCTCAGTGTTGCGACTGAAACCGCGCCTGTCGGCGGTGCCGGCTTTGAGGCACATGGCCACCCGCTACCCGAGGTCACTCTGAACAGCGTGCGTTCGGCCGATGCCATATTGCTGGGTTCGGTGGGTGGTCCGCAGTGGGACGGGCTGGAACGTGCACTGCGGCCGGAACAGGGTCTGTTGGGTTTGCGTGCGGAACTGCAGCTGTTTTCCAACCTGCGGCCGGCGATTCTCTACCCGCAACTGGCGGAGGCCTCGACGCTGAAGCCTGAAATTGTCAGCGGGCTGGATATCATGATCGTGCGTGAACTGACCGGCGGGATCTATTTTGGCCAGCCGCGTGGCATCCGCACACTGGATGATGGACAACAACAGGGGTTCAATACCCTGGTCTACAGCGAATCGGAAATCGAACGCATTGGACGCTCTGCCTTCGAGATCGCACGCAAGCGCAACAGGCGCCTGTGTTCGGTCGACAAGGCCAATGTACTGGAGTGTTCAGAACTCTGGCGCAATGTCATGATCGGCCTGTCTGATGAATACAGTGATGTCGAACTCAGTCATATGTACGTTGACAATGCAGCCATGCAACTGGTGCGTGAACCGAAGCAGTTTGATGTCATGGTAACCGGCAACATGTTCGGCGATATTCTCTCGGATGCAGCGGCCATGCTGACCGGCTCCATTGGCATGTTGCCCTCCGCCTCACTCGACATGAACGGCAAGGGCATGTACGAACCTATCCATGGCTCGGCTCCGGACATTGCAGGTCAGGGTGTGGCAAACCCGCTGGCAACGATACTCTCGGTTGCGATGATGTTGCGTTACAGCCTGGATGAAATGCAGCTGGCTGAGCGTATCGAAAAGGCGGTAGGGAGCGTTCTGGACAAAGGATTACGTACCCCGGATATTACCTCGGATGGAATGGAGGAAGTGGGTACTTGCGAAATGGGTGATGCCGTAGTGATGGCGTTGCAGGAAGCTTAGCCTGCCCTTGAGGGTATACTCTGCTGTAGGAGCGGATCTCATCCGCGATTGCTCAATTCTCTATCGCGCTTGAGAAGCGCTCCTACAGCGTACTGCTCATGCTTCTCCACGTATGTGAAGGAGAGAAGCGACGTACCTGTCAGAAATATTATGACTCGAACAAAGATTTCTATTATTTATAAAGGTAACAAATCAGATGTCAGCTAAATATGATGTAGCCGTCGTCGGTGCCACCGGTGCTGTTGGCGAGACCATGCTGGAAATACTGGGTGAGCGTGACTTCCCGGTAAACAAAGTGTATCCATTGGCAAGTGCGCGTTCAGCGGGAAAAAGGCTGCCGTTTAAGGATACTTACCTGACAGTCGAGGATCTGGACAGTTTTGATTTCTCAAAGGTGCAGATCGGCCTGTTTTCGGCCGGTGGGAGTATCTCGGCAAAATATGCACCGATTGCTGCCGAGGCCGGCTGCGTGGTTATCGATAATACATCCGAGTATCGCTACGAGGACGATATTCCACTGGTCGTACCCGAGGTGAATCCGGGTGCAATAGCCGGATACAAGAAGCGTGGCATTATCGCCAACCCGAACTGTTCGACCATCCAGATGCTGGTTGCATTAAAGCCCCTCTACGATGCGGCAGGTATTGAACGCATAAATGTCTGTACCTACCAGGCGGTTTCAGGCACCGGTAAGGAGGCCATCGAGGAGTTGGCGGGTCAAACGGCACAGTTACTTAACGGCAATTCGGCTGAGTCCAGGGTATACCCGAAACAGATTGCCTTTAATGCCCTGCCGCAAATCGATGTATTCCAGGAGAATGGCTATACAAAGGAAGAGATGAAGATGGTCTGGGAGACCTGGAAGATCATGGAGGACGATTCGATTAAGGTGAATCCCACGGCTGTCCGTGTACCGGTGTTCTATGGGCATTCCGAGGCGGTGCATATCGAGACGCGGGATAAACTCACAGCGGAGCAGGCGGCGGCCCTGCTGAGCAAGGCGCCGGGCATTGAGGTCCTCGATGAGCGTGTCGATGGTGGTTATCCAACGGCCGTGACAGAGGGGGCCGGCAGGGATCCTGTCTACGTTGGCAGGATTCGTGAGGATATCTCGCACCCCAGAGGTTTAGACTTGTGGGTTGTTGCCGATAACGTGCGCAAGGGTGCAGCATTGAACAGTATCCAGATCGCTGAAATATTGGTCAGAGAGTATTTGTGAGTTATAGTCCGCGCTGAAACAGGCGCGGGTTTAACAGGTATATATGGAACTAACCGCAGGGGAACCAGGTATGTTCAGGAAAACAGCTGTTGTGCTGGCGCTGTTGCTGCTGTCGCTGTCCTATCGTTTATACGCGCTCGGTCTCGGCGAGATTGAGATGCAGTCGGCCCTGAATCAGCCAATGAGTGCGGATATCAGCCTGATTTCCACGACAGGCGTGGATCTCTCCGGGGTCAAAATCTCGCTTGCATCCCGCGCAGCACATGAATACCTTGGTTTGAGCCGGTCAAAGATTCTCAGTGACTTCAGCTTTGCCATAACAGAAGACAGCCGTGGCACGCCAATTATTCATATCAGCAGCACAGAACTTGTGCAAGAACCTTACCTGGAATTTCTGCTGGAAATGCACTGGCAAAATGGCCAGATGGTCAGGGAGTACACGGTGCTGGTTGATCCGCCGGTTACCATGCAGGCAAGACCGGCCGTACCGGTTGCACCGGTTGCCAGGACACCGCAGCCAGCCCCGGTTATTGAACCGGTTAGACAGGCGCAGCCAGCCCCTGCTCCAGGGTCGGTACGCCCGGCCTATGTGCCGGCTCCTGTCGAGAAAAAGGCAGCGCAACATTATGGACCGGTTCGACGCGATGAGACCCTGTGGAGCCTTGCGAAAAACCTGCGTCCATCCGCTGATATCGGCATTGAACAGATGATGATTGCCCTGCAAAGGGCAAACCCGGATGCCTTTGCCGATAATAATATTAATAACCTGCATGCAGGTGTCACACTGAAGATTCCGGACAGAGACGCAATCCTCGCGCTCACCAGGGGCCAGGCGCGCGCCGAGGCCAGGCGGCAATACAGGGAATGGCATGACAAGCATAACGCCGCAAAAACCGTCGCAAGGCAGCCGGTTGCAGAGATGCCTGTCCGGGAAGAGGAGATGCCTGTCCAGCAAGACGGGGCAGTTGTGGAGACCGAGGCCCAGTTGAAATTAACACCACCCGAGGGTGAGCTGGTGGCAGGGTCAGCCAGTGGCAGTGAGGCGGGTGACACCGATTCCGAGGCAAGCGGGGATGGAAACATTCGTCAGCAACTCGTGTTGGCATCGGAGGAGGTTGAAGCCGGCCGGGCAGAGTCCGAGGAGTTGCAGTCACGAGTCCAGGAACTCGAGGGCCAGGTGCAGAATATGCAGCGCCTGCTTGAACTCAAGAGCGAGGAATTGGCCGGCATGCAAAATGAGCCGGGTGACCAGGTAGCAGAAGCTGTTGCCAGTGAGGAAATGCCTGCAGGCGAAGAGCAACAATCAGCTGAAGAGGCTGGTGTTGAAGCCGAGTTTGCTGCTGGAGAAGACTCCCCTGTCACTGAGCCGCGCAGTATCGTAGACCGGTTGATGGATAATCCCGTACTTGCAGGGCTTGGTGCATTGATTGCCTTGTTGCTTGGCGGGTTTCTCTGGGGTTCCATGCGCAAGCACCGCAGCCAGGGATTATTTGATGATGAGATGACACTTGATAAACATCTCACCAGGGCAGGCGGGGATGAGGCTTCATCAACCGGACTGAACATCAGTGACCCGGGCGAGTTTGATGAAGGTTCTCCGGATGAGATGGAGTCCCATGCCTCCGATGATGTGAATGACCCGGTCACCGAGGCAGATGTCTACCTGGCCTATGGGCGTATCCAGCAAGCCGAGGATGTATTGCAAGCCGCTTTGCAGGATGACCCGGAGAATGTCGCTATCCGCTCCAAGCTGTTGAGGGTGTATCACGCTGCCGGCAATGCCGCGGCATTTAATAGCTCCGCCGGTGAATTCAGGGAGCTGGTAGCGGATGATGACGGGCAATGGCAAAGAATTGCTGTGTTGGGTAACGAACTCTCACCGGGTAATGAGCTTTACCGCTCGGAAGCAGAGGCCCCTGCCGAACAGGACAATGTCGTCGAATTTGATGTGGATTTATCAGAACCGGGTGATGCCTCTCCCCAGGCCGGGGAGATCGCCGAGGCCGATGCCGCTGTCCAGGAAATGGATATGGCTATGGGTGCCGAGACTGTCGATGACACCGTCCAGGAACTGGAGATGGGTACTGAGACTGTCGATGACGCCGCCCACACTGTCGAAACCGAAATACTTCCCGAAAGTATCGAGTTTACCCTTGATGATGAAGACGAGTATGAGAGCGAGGCTGAAGGACTGCTGGCAAGTGCAGACGAAGTAGCAACCAAGCTTGACCTGGCACGCGCCTATCTTGATATGGAAGATCCGGATGGTGCCCGTAGTATTCTTCAGGAAGTAATTGATGAGGGTGACGAAGAGCAAAAAAGCGAGGCCCAGTCCCTCATTTCAAAAATTGCCTGATATACACCCCCTGATCCGTGTAGTTTCCTTACTGCTGTTTATTGCAGGTATTTCCCTGGCGCGACCCCTGTTGCTGATAACGGGCTTTATGCTGCTTGCCGGTATTTACCTGCTCAGCGGTTTTCCTGCCATGGACAGGTTGCTGGTCATGCTGAAGCGCTTGCGCTGGTTGATGCTGGCAATCGTGCTGGTATACGGCTGGTGGACCCCGGGGGCTGCTTTATTTCCTGTTGCCGGAGTGTTGTCACCGACTGTCGAAGGCCTGCAACTGGGTTTAATCCGGATGCTGGTGCTGGTCATCATTGTTGCTGCGGTGCACCTGTTACTGCAGAGAACAGAGCGGACGCAGTTGCTGGCAGCCCTGATGCAACTGTTTACACCAGTGTGCTCCCTGCAGGGCAGGTCGCGTATAGCTGTACGTATCGTATTGTCGATGGAGGCGGTCGGCCAGATACAGCCACTGTTGTCCAGGGCATTGTCCGGGCGTTCCCCGGAAAGTAAACGTTTAACAGGGCTGGGAAATGTTGCTGCTGATGTTTACGACACCGTTCTCGACAGGGCCGACCACGCTAAATGTGATTCTATCAGTGTGGTCGAGGCTGCACAGCCTGCCTGCTGGCAATGGCTGATCCCCCTGCTGCTTGCTGCTGCTATTTTCCTGTTGTTCTGATAGCAGTTCCCCTGGTCGAATGAATTCGACCCTACAGTCAGGTGAAGAACCGGGTAAAATCACCGGTTATGTGTACTGATTCCAGGAAAAACTGTCTGCTTGCCATTGCAGGTTTTGGGGGCTGAGATGCGTCTTGCGCTTGGCGTTGAATACGATGGCTCGGACTTTTGCGGGTGGCAGCGTCAATCCGGTACCCGAACAGTACAGGGTTGTGTTGAAAAAGCGCTTTCACAGGTAGCCGATCATGAACTCGGCGTGGTCTGTGCGGGCAGGACGGACGCGGGGGTGCATGCGACCGGCCAGGTTGTTCATTTTGATACCGATGCGGTTCGCGACCAAAAGGGCTGGATTCGTGGTACCAATGCAAACTTGCCACCTGATGTGCGTGTTCACTGGGTTACAGAAACCGATGATGATTTTCATGCGCGTTTTGCCGCCCGCAGGCGCTATTACCGTTATGTTATCCATAACCAGCCCACAGGCATGGCACTGTTGAGAAAGCGCGTTTGCTGGGACTATGCGCAACTGGATGAGGGCAGCATGGCGATTGCCGCCGCCTCCCTGGTCGGTGAGCATGACTTCACCTCCTTCAGGGCGGTTGCCTGCCAGGCACATAGCCCGGTAAGGACCATCTACCGGCTTGATGTCGTGCGCCACGGAAATTTTATTTACATCGATATCGTCGCCAATGCTTTCCTGCATCACATGGTCCGCTGTATCGCGGGTGTTCTAATGACAATCGGTCATGGTGACCGCTGCAGCGACTGGACTCCGGAACTGCTCGCAGCCAAAGACCGCGCCCTGGCAGGTATGACTGCCCCGGCCGCGGGTCTGTACCTGGTCAATGTTCAGTACCCTGAACACCCCGGGATCCCTGCAGGGGGTTGGTTGCCGGTTTATGGATAGGGGTTGCTGCTATCCGGGTTTCTGTTACATTTGTGCCGTGATTGCAAGTAACAGGATCGACTGATTAGTATGCGTACCCGTGTAAAAATCTGTGGTATCACCCGTGAACAGGATGCCCGCGCTGCAGTAGCGAGCGGGGCCGATGCAATTGGCCTGGTTTTTTATCCGCAGAGCCCGCGTCATGTCAGTCTCGAGCAGGCCCGGGAGATTGCCGGGGCCGTTGCACCCTTTGTCTCTATCGTCGGTTTGTTCGTCAATGCCGCGCCGGCGGATATTCGTACTGTCATAAAGGCCGTGCCGCTGACTTTATTGCAATTTCATGGACAGGAACCCAATCAGGACTGCAATGAATTTGGGCTGCCATTTATAAAATCAATCGCCATGAAGGGTGAAACCGATTTATCATCAGAGATCGCATTATATCCGGATGCCAGCGGATTCTTGCTGGACACATACCAGCCGGATACTCATGGTGGTGGCGGCAAGGCATTCAACTGGGAACAGGTGGCTGACAGGCCTGAAACGCGCCTGATCCTGGCGGGTGGTTTGACGCCGGAGAATGTTGCCCTGGCGATTCAGACGGTCAAGCCGTATGCGGTCGATGTAAGCAGCGGTGTGGAAAGTGCCAGGGGCATAAAATCCGCAGAAAAAATCAGGGCTTTTTTAGCAGCAGTGGAGCAGGGTGAAACAGATGCAGTCAGCTGAAAACGAACCGGCGAACAAATCCTTGCCGGATGAGCGCGGGCATTTCGGTGTCTATGGTGGACGCTTTGTTCCGGAAACCCTGATGCGGCCGCTGGATGAGCTTAACCAGGCCTATGAAAAATACCTGAAAGACCCGGAGTTCCTCGCCGAACTGGATGCAGACCTGGCGCATTATGTCGGGCGTCCCTCGCCGCTTTATTTCGCTGAACGCCTGAGCAGGGAAACGGGTGGTGCACAGATCTACCTGAAACGTGAAGACCTGAATCATACCGGTGCCCACAAGATTAATAATACGGTTGGCCAGGCCCTGTTGGCGAAACGTATGGGTAAGACCCGGATTATTGCAGAGACCGGTGCCGGTCAACACGGGGTTGCAGCGGCGACCGTGGCGGCTCGCATGGGTATGCCCTGCGTCGTTTATATGGGCGCCGAGGATATCGAGCGCCAGGCAATTAATGTCTACCGTATGCGTCTGCTGGGTGCCGATGTGGTGTCGGTCGAGTCGGGATCAAAGACACTCAAGGATGCACTCAATGAGGCACTGCGAGACTGGGTTACCAATATTGATAATACTTTCTACATTATTGGTACAGTTGCCGGACCACATCCCTATCCTGTCATGGTGCGAGACTTTCAGGCCGTCATTGGCCGGGAAGCCCGTCAGCAAATCATGCAGCAGGCCGGACGCCTGCCGGATGCGCTGGTTGCCTGTGTCGGTGGTGGTTCAAATGCAATTGGCCTGTTTCATCCTTTCATTGATGATGAATCAGTAGAGCTGCATGGCGTCGAGGGCGGTGGTGACGGCATCGAGACCGGCCGGCATGCGGCACCTTTGTGCGCAGGAAGCTCGGGTGTTCTGCATGGTAACCGCACCTACCTGATGGAAGACAGCGACGGCCAGATTATCGAGACCCATTCAATCTCTGCCGGCCTGGATTATCCCGGTGTGGGGCCTGAACTTGCCTGGTTGAAGGATAGTGGCCGCGCAAGCTTTGCAGCCGTCACGGACAGCGAGGCCCTCGAGGCCTTTCATCAGCTGACCCGGATTGAAGGCATCCTGCCGGCACTCGAGTCCAGCCATGCGCTGGCCTATGCAACCAGACTTGCGGCCACAATGGACAAGGACAAAATTATTGTAGTGAACCTCTCCGGTCGTGGTGACAAGGATGTGCACACGATTGCTGCACTGGAAGGCATCGAGATATGAGCCGTATTGCCGAACGTTTTGCTGACCTGAAAAAGAATCAACGCACGGCGCTGGTCCCCTATGTAACAGCAGGTGATCCACAACCGGGTACAACAGTGCCGGTGCTGCATGCAATGGTGGAGGCGGGTGCAGACATGCTGGAGATCGGGGTGCCATTCTCGGACCCGATGGCCGACGGGCCGGTTATCCAGGCGGCCTGTGAACGTGCACTGGTGCACCACGTTACCCTGCACCAGGTGCTTGATATGGTCAGGGAGTTCCGCCAGAAGGATTCCGCAACACCCGTCATCCTGATGGGTTATCTCAATCCGATCGAGGTATGGGGTTACCGGGAGTTTGCAAAAGCCGCCGGGGAAGCGGGTGTTGACGGTGTATTGACCGTGGACATGCCGCCTGAAGAGGCAGATGAATTGACAGGTTTTCTGCAGGCCAATGGCGTTGATGCCATCTTCCTGCTTGCGCCGACGAGTGGCGAAGTCCGCATTCAGAAGGTAGCAGCCCAGGCCAGCGGTTTTATTTATTACGTTTCATTCAAGGGCGTAACCGGTGCGAACCGTCTCGATACCGATGCGGTAACGACCAGGATCAATGAGGTGCGGCAATATACGGATTTGCCGCTCGGGGTGGGGTTTGGTATTCGTGACGCGGAAACAGCGGCGCAGGTTGCGAAGATTGCTGATGCCGTGGTCGTTGGCAGCGTCCTTGTCAGTAAAATAGCCGACCTGGCAGATAGCCCGGAATCAATTCCTGCCGCACTGGCATCAACCATTGCTGAATTGAGAGCCGCTATTGACCAGGCTTAAGTGGTGCTCAGGTAAGTCTGATCTGGAAGTGGGACTTTAGTCCCGCCCATAACGGGGCTAAAGCCCCGTCTCCAGTGAATCAATGAGGTATACTTTACAATATGAACTGGTTTAGTAAATTAATGCCGTCAAAGATACGTACCGTCGGCGGTAACAAGCGTACGGTGCCGGAGGGTCTCTGGATCAAATGTGATGGCTGTGGTGTTGTTCTGTACCGTTCCGAGCTGGAGCGGAATCTTGATGTCTGTCCCAAGTGCAGCCACCACATTAGAATTGGTGGCCGCCGGCGCCTGGAAATCTTTCTCGACGAGGAATCCCGCAAGGAAATTGCATCAGGCCTGGAGCCCGTTGATGTTCTCAAGTTCAAGGACAGCAAGAAATATCGTGATCGTCTGAACACTGCCCAGAAGGTGACGGGTGAGAAGGATGCCCTGGTGGCCATGCAGGGTGAGCTGGAGGGCCTGCCGGTAGTCGCGGTGGCCTTTGAGTTTAAATTTATGGGTGGATCCATGGGCGCCGTGGTGGGTGAGCGTTTCGTGCGTGCGGCTGAATTAAGCCTGAAGGAAAGGCGGCCACTGATCTGTTTTTCAGCAAGCGGTGGCGCACGTATGCAGGAGGCGCTGTTTTCCCTGATGCAAATGGCAAAGACCAGTGCTGCACTGGGGCGTTTGGCGGATGCCGGCATACCCTATATCTCTGTGCTCACCGATCCTACCATGGGCGGTGTCTCGGCCAGCTTTGCCATGCTGGGTGATATTAATATTGCAGAGCCAAAGGCATTGATTGGTTTCGCAGGCCCGCGCGTGATCGAACAAACGGTACGTGAAACCCTGCCCGAGGGTTTTCAGCGCAGCGAGTTTCTACTCGAACACGGTGCCATTGACATGATTGTTGACCGCAGGGAAATGCGCGCAAAGATCTCAAACCTGCTGAAAATTATGATGGGAACGGTTGCCTCTGCCGGCTAATCATCACCGTCCTCTTTCTCCCGGAGACGGGGCTTTAGCCCCGTTATGTGCGGGACTAAAGTCCCACCTCCAAACTAATTCAGGCTTAAGTTAGTACCATTCAATACTGACCCCTTTTTATTTAATTGCCTCACCGTATGCCGCGTTTTCAATCATTGTCCGACTGGCTGGGCTGGCAGCAAGGCCTGCATCCGAAGAAAATTGATCTTGGACTTGAGAGAGTTGCAGGCGTTGCCGGGCGCATGGGTATCATGCAACCGGAGCAAACCGTTATCACGGTTGCCGGGACCAATGGCAAGGGCTCCAGTGTTGCGTTTCTTGAATGTATCCTGTCTGCGGCGGGTTACCGTGTTGGCGCCTATACCTCTCCCCATCTATTCCGCTATAACGAACGCATCCGTATAAACGGTCAGGCTGTTGATGACGATGCACTCTGTGAAGCCTTTGCCGCGGTGGACGAGGCGCGTGCTACCACCACACTGTCTTACTTTGAATTTGGAACGCTGGCCGCCCTGTACCTGTTCAGGCAGGCGTCACTGGATGTCGTTGTGCTGGAGGTCGGGCTGGGCGGGCGGCTTGATGCCGTCAACATTATAGAACCCAGCATCTCGCTGGTTACCTCGATCGGTATCGATCATCGCGCCTGGCTGGGTGACAACCGTGAATTGATAGGGCGGGAGAAGGCCGGGATTTTTCGCGCACGGAGGCCGGCCATCTGTTCGGACCCAACACCTCCTGCCAGCCTGAAGAAATATGCACATGAAATAAAGGCACACTGGTATTGCCTGGGGCAGGCGTATTCCTTCAAGCTTGATAGAAGCGGCTGGACCTGGCAGGGCGGCAGCAGTATCCATGAATTATTGCCCTGTCCGTCACTGCCCGGTGAGCACCAACTGGAGAATGCTGCCGGTGTTTTGATGGTGCTGGAGTTGTTGCATGGCCGCCATCCTGTTTCCAGAGCGGCTATTGAGCAGGGCTTGCAGTCGGCCAGTTTGCCCGGCCGTTGCCAGATTGTAGCGGGTCCGGTCGAGCAAATATTCGATGTATCACACAATACGGACAGTGCTGCCTGCCTGGCGCGGCTACTTGAAGGCAGGCCCTGTGAAGGCCATACACGGGTCGTGCTGGGTATGCTGGATGACAAACAGGCCGGTGAGTTTGCACGCCGGCTGGCTGCGGTTGTCGATGACTGGTATATCGCGGGGCTGGATGTAGAACGCGGTTTATCCGCACAGGTTTTACAGGCGCGTTTGAAGACCGCAGGTTTCACCGCCAGCCACCGGGTTTTCCCTGATGTTGCAGCAGCCTGGCGCGAGGCGCATATGGACTCGGAAGAGGGAGATCGAATCGTTGTCTGTGGTTCTTTTTTCACCGTGGCAGAGGCAATGGCATGTCCTGTATAGTCACCGGCATAATTCTGCAGATGGCGGGCAGACTAGCAGACATGGAAATACAATGGATCAGAGCCTTAAACACCGGCTGACAGGGGCCATAATCCTGGTTTCAGTGGCCGTGATTTTTATCCCGGTAATCCTGGAGGGTCCGGATAATGAATGGGCGCCCTTGAGCCACAGTATTCCCGAAGCCCCGCAGATGGATTTCAAGGCGCATCTGGATGTGCCGGCGCCCATACCGGCCCCGGACAAACCCGTGGCCGTGCAGAAGCCTGCTGAGCCTGAAAAAACGGCTGTCCCGGTGCCTGAATCCAAACCGGAACCGGAACCGGCAAAGCAGGCGCAGCCGGCGACAGAAAGCCTGAGTGGCTGGTATGTACAGGTTGGAAGTTTCTCGCAGGAGCTGAATGCCAGCGGGCTCGGCAAACGCCTGGAATTATCCGGTTATGAAACCCGGC
>Ga0070723_10000366_pt1 | contig 11911 bp, 7 predicted proteins | sample tdAd002_FD_67277 | JGI IMG/M metagenome (GOLD analysis project Ga0070723, IMG submission 67277) | Marine sediment microbial communities from the Atlantic coast under amendment with organic carbon and nitrate - tdAd00.2 | ecosystem: Environmental > Aquatic > Marine > Coastal > Sediment | place...
CACATGACAATCATTAGCAACAGTCCGGCGATAGCCACGAAGAGCAACGCGGCATTGACCGTCTGCTGCCCGAGATAAGTAATGTTGCGCGGTGTCTTGGCGCTCACTACGAGCAACGGTGTACCGAAAATGTCTGCCAAAACGATGCAGTTCGTAATCGTGGCGTCGGTAATCCTGACTGGCAGAATTCCAAGCTCGATGTCCGAGGGCACGCGCTCGTCTTCCGCCAGAAAATCTTCAAGGTTCAGCCAGGACATGTCGACTTCTGTTCGTTCACGCAGGCGAGCGAGCCGCGATTCGTTGAGAAACTGGCCCATCACCACGGCGCCGGCGACCGGCCCGGAGTCGTCCGAGCGCAGGATAGGTTGTGAACTGATGAGCAATGGCCCCAAGGTCGTTTGTACGATACCGATGGTGCCACTGGCAGGATCGTCGTGCCTGGTCAGTATGCGCGATCCAGTGTCCTCGGCGCCAAGAATGCCGAGGTCCGCGAGCGGTTGCTCTTTGCCGTCGACCAATAACTGTCCCCACTTCGGCTCGCTGCCGTGCGAGTAGACGGCCAGCATGTCGAGGCCGAGATTCGTCAGGGTCGCGCGATTGAGGTTCGATTTCTCAAATGCCGGATTTCGCCCTGAAACATATTCGTAGATGTCGTCCCATGGCGCCCAGTCCAGCGTGACGGCGACCAGGTTGTCGATGTCAGTCTGGATCGAGCGCTCTGCACGAATGAGGTCGGTTTCTGCCCGCGATAATTCGAGATCTTCAAATGCAGGCGTAATGACAATGTGCAGGATCAAGTATATAGCGGCGATGAATACCGCAATCGCCTGCAACAATCGCAGCGACAGTTTTTGTTGCAAAGAGCGCGTCACTTCCGTTTTTGACATAATCCATCACGCAACAGGACATAAACTCATACAGACTTGCCCAAGTGTACGAATCAGGACCTGGCGCTTGCGTGATGCAGCGCACTATCTGGGAAAACCGGTGAAATCAGGCAATTATTTGTAGGAGCCCGCCCCAGCGGGCGATGACAACACCGGGTTACGGTGCCTGTCCCTGTAACTCGTAGGCCAGCAATACGTTCCCGGGCATTTGACCGAACATGCCATAGCCGGATTGCACGAATAGCCGCTTGCCGTCGACGACGACACCGCTCAGATCAATCGCACCACCGTGACCCTCGATGCCGTTGTCAGCGGCATAGCTGCGCTTCGTATCGATGATTCTGAGTACCTCACCAGTACCGGCGTCGAGCATTCGTAGCTTGCCATCCAGCGCGCCCGCATAAACGACTCCGTTTGCGTACAACGGAGCAGCCGAATGGCCGTAATAGAACGAGCAGTCGGGCCAGGGATTGCTGGGGGCAGCATCTTGCATCGCGGCCAATCCGACCCGCGGGGCTTGAGCCGGATCGAACTCGCAATCGCGTTCGACCGCGAGCGACCAGCTTACTTCACCATCAGCAAGTTGCAGGGCATGGATGCCCGGACGCGCAACATAACCCTCGCGTTGTCGTGGTGGATCAGCGATTGTCACCCAGACCGTATCGCCGGCCGTCGCCACCCCCCAGTGGATGCCTCCGTTCGACGTTCCCATGCTTAATCGCTGCTGCCAGATGACTGCGCCTTTTCTGTCGGGATCAAGAGCAAATACATGGCCGGACTTTTGGCCAGCGACGATGACGTCATTGCCTGCAGAGTTCTGCGTCAGCGTGATTCCGCCCCCGAAATCAAAATCCGGCCCTGCATCAGCAGGACAATTGGCACCACCCAGGTGACAGGCGACATTCCAGATATCGCCCGCCAGCGCCTGAAACACCCACTCCTCCGCTCCCGACTGCATATTGAGTGCGATAACGGAATCGCTGTTATGTGTCGCTGGCGCCGACATGTTTTGGGCGCTACCTATGTATAAGAATCCGCGCTTCGCATCGACAGCCGGTGTCGTCCAGACACCAGCACCGGAAGGTCCCCAGATATCGGTACCGGCGCTTGTGGTTCCCACTTTCATCGCCTGTGGCGTGGTGTGGTATTCCCAGACGACAGATCCGTCATCTGTATCGAGTGCCGCAACGCCGCCGTGCGAACGGCAACAAGGATAACTATCCAGTCCCGCAAGCGCGGTTTCAAATGTCGATACCGGAACGAACAGACGATTGTCGTGAAACGCGAATGAGCCACTGATGACTGATACCGGGAACCAGCGTAAAGACGTCTTCCATCGCAATCTGCCGTTGTTCGCGGTTACCGCGTAGACCGTGCCAAGATCGTCGGCAAAAAATAGTGTCGCTTTGCCGTCGCTCGCTGTATCGAGATTCAGGGATGAGCGTACCGAGCTGTCGGCCGCAAAACGCCAGCGAATACAGCCTGTGTCCTGATCGAGCGCGAAAACATTGCCATTTGACGTACCCACGAACAAGGTGCCATCCGCGGCGACCGGTTGCGAGCGCATCTCGGTCGCACCCGGAATCGCGAGCGACCATATCAATTCCAGGTCATCGACGTTGGCCGGCGATATGCTGGCGCCCGCCTCAATCGCACGACGATTTCCCGACCCGAAACCCCAATTGTCCTCGTCACCTGCTGCAACTGCCAGGGCCTTGCGTGACCGGCAAGTCCGCTCTGCGATCCATTGATCGCGAACTTCAGTGCTGTCACTGCTCAGATACTTGGCGATCGCGTACCGCTCTTCGCTCTTCAGGTGTGCAGCCTGTTGCATCATCATGCCGAACTCGAGCGAGCGAGCAAGCCGCGTGAACGGCATTTGCTTAAGCGTCGCAAGCTCCGGCGCTTTCATGTCCGGCAACACGTGGCAGGCTTCGCAATGCTGCTGATACAAAGCAGCGCCCTGTGCTTCCACCGGGTCAGCCGGAACGCCGGTATCGATGCGGATCAGCGTGGGTTGCCCGTCCTCGATCATCCAGCTCGGGAAGTGCGAGTTACTCGTGTAAACACTACCGTCCTCTGCCACCTCGATGTCTCGCGTGAATGTTCGCCGGCGTGACATCGGATACATCCTCCAGGTTTCCGACGCAACATGAAATGACATTATCGTGTCCGACTGATTACCGTTGACCCAGACCACGCCACGCTCGCGATCGACGTTCAATGCATAGGGAGTCTCGCTTGTGACTGGCAGATCATAGAGTTCAAAGGACTCTTCAACAGGATCGTACTTCGCAAGCTTGCCGTCCGAAAACGCGACGATCCAGACATCGCCATCTGCATCGATGCGTAAGCGACGCGGGGCATTGAACGGCGTCTCGATCATCGTGATCTCGCCGGAGTCCGGATCGATTTTGGCCAGGTCGTCAGCATAGAGGCGCGCGACCCAGACCGAGCCATCGACGGGTGATATATCGATTCCGTACGGCATTGGAAATCCACTCGTCACCCAGTCGAAATCCGGGCGGCTGCCGACGTAACCATGTCCCAGGCGAAACTTGATGATCCTGATCGCCGCCCACTCTTTGATCCCGCGCGCCGGAAGGTCGTAATAAGTGAACTCTTCGCTTTCACGATCGAACATTGCGACTTGTGACGACAGTGCCAAAGTGAACCAGACTCGATCCTGGTCGTCGGTACGAATCGTGTGCGGATAGAAACCATCGTCCATCTTGTAGCGATGGAACTCGCCAGTATCAGGATTGAACTCGATGAGCTCACGCTGCATCGATGGCGTCAGGAAAATGTGTCCGTCTTTCGGCGATATCGCGAACGAGTGCACGCCCATGTAGTTGTCGGTCTTCGGATAGGTGCCCATCCGGTTGCCGAGAATGCCACCGTGCGTCGCACCCTCATCGTGCGGCACTTTATGAACGTCGTATTCCCCGGTCTCCGGATTGAATGCATAAATGCGATCCATAAGATTGTCGCCGACATACACCTTGCCGTTCGGGTGCAAGACGAAGTCATGCATCTGCGAAAAGCTGTCGCCTATCGGCCACTCGGTAATTTTTGCAGCCGACAGGGCCGGATCCCATTCTTCAAAGGGCGGCAAGTCCTCGTGACGCCGATTCAGATCAGCATAGGCGCCTGCGAGACCGGCAGGGGCATCGTCCTGAAAATCACTCGCGGCCATCGCGCCGTATGCATCCATGCGCTCGAAGATCTCAATCCACTGATCCTCCGTGCGCGAAAGACGCATGAATACGGAGCCTTGCTGATGGCAGAACCCACAATGCAGCAGAAAATGCTCGCGCGCCGCACCGGGCTTGTCTGCCCACGAGAAATCGAGCTCCGAGAGCCATAGGTTCGACGGCTTGCTTTCGGCAATTTCTTTTGAATCGGTAAGCAGTTCAAGTGTGACCTCGATAGTCTCCTCATCCCCTCTCGACGCCGCGACGGCATCTGCGTATCCCTGCTTGCGAACGCGGAACCGGCGTTCGCCCACAGCATCCATAGTGTCGAAATTGACGATACCGTCCGCATTCGTAAATCGGGTGTGTTGCGGCACGACCGAGTTGATCAGTCCGGGCGCGGGATAACCGTTATCCGACGTATCAACGACATCAGCACCCACAATGCTGCGTGTAACCATTGCGGTGGGCAGCGGATTTCCGTCATCGCCGGTGACCACAAGCGTTGTGGCCAGCAGTGAAGCCGGCAGCAGGCTCGCCAGCATCGCAATGCAGATGCGGCATGAGATTAGCCGATTGGGCATGCGAGAAACTCCGGCAACGCCTCGGCCCGCTTGCTAAAGGCAGCGAGCCCGGGATGCTCATCCGCTCTTGCTTCGGTCGGCGCGGCGTACACCGCAAATCGCCAGGCGATGGCTATGGTGATATCCGCCTGCGTTAGCACATCGCCGAAGATCCATTCGTCCTCACCCAGCGGCACAACGGCTTGTTCGAGCCAATCCAGTGCCGAGTGGAGCTGTTCCACAAGCCGCGCCAGCCACGGTTCGTGCTGCCGTTCCTCCGGCCGCATCTTGAGTTCATAAATGCGTTGAGCGACTTTCTCCATCGCTACAAGCGCAACACCGATCAATTGCAGTGCGCGTCTACGCTCATCATCCCCCTCGGGTAAAAGCGAACGCCCGGCGAGCGCCTCAACATGACTAATGATCAACGTAGAATCGATGAGCATCTCGCCGTCGTCGCAGACCAGCGTCGGAACTTTTACGAGCGGGTTCACAGTGCGAAATTCGTCGTAGGTTTTCAGCACTGACAACGGCCTGTGTTCATATTCAATGCCGAGCAAGCGCATCGTAACCGCAACGCGGCGGACGAATGGTGAGTCGAGCATTCCGATTATTTGCATCACTGAATGATATCGCGAATGATTGTGGATAGAGGGGGGAATTGGCCATGAACTACGACGATCAGATTCAGAGCAACCCGGACGAGATGCCATTCGTCGCGCCCTGCCGTGAATTGTCGCCCTGGGCGCCGTTTCGCTGGGTTCGATTGGGCGTATCCGACCTGCTGCAAGCACCTCAGCAAAGCCTCATTTACGGTCTGGCCGTCGCAGTAACGATTGGGCTTGTCAGTTTACTGGCCTGGATGAAGGGCAGTCAGTGGATCATGTTCGCGATGCTCGGCGGCTTTGTGTTCCTCGCGCCCTTGACTTGCATCGGACTTTACGCGATTAGCGCACAGCTCGAGCGTGGCCAGCCACCACTCATGGCACGCAGCCTGCGGGCCGCATTCCGCCGGCATCTTGGCAATGAGATGATTTTCGCAATCATTCTGCTGATCATATTCCTGGTGTGGGCACGCGCGGCAGTTATGGTCACCGTCTTCTTCCCCACCGAGGGCGAACAGACAGTTCGCGACCTGCTTCCATATCTTGCTTTCGGTAGCCTGGTTGGCTCAGTGTTCGCCGGTGCGACATTCTGTGCGAGTGCCTTTTCCCTGCCAATGATCATGCATCGGGATGTCGACAGCATCACTGCCATTGTCACATCAATAAATGCCGTGCTTCGCAACAAGCGCGCAATGTTTATCTGGTTGACGATGATCGTCGTTAGTCTGCTGTTGGGGCTTGTAACTGCATTCGTTGGACTAATCGTGATCGTGCCAGTAATCGGCTATGCCGCCTGGCACGGCTACCTGGAGACGATCGTCGCCGACGAGTTTCCGCGTCACGACGTCGGCATTACCTCGGTGCCACGGAGTAATTCAAGCGCGACGTAACTTGCGCCGAGCAGACCGGGCTGCGCGTGCGTAATCAGGTGCGTCGGGATGCGCTCCATAATCGATCGATAGCGTCCTTTGTTCTCGAAACCGGAACGGAAACGGCTTGCTGCAAACAGTTCCGGATAGCGGCGGACTATTCCGCCCGCAATAAACACACCATCTGCAGCACCGAATGCCAGCGCAATGTCGCCAGCATATTGTCCAAGGATTTCAAAGAACAGCTGAACCGTCTCGCTCGCATGATCATCCTCCGCCGCAAATATCTCCTCGGCGGACAACGAGCTGGATTCTGATCCGCGTACCTGGCCAAGCGCCCAATACAAATTCTCAAGTCCCTTTCCCGAAATCAGCCTCTCCACTGAAACTCTTTCGAATCGACCCCTCAATACGTCGAGCACCTCGCGCTGGAACCCGGTTTCGGGGGCAAATCCCTTGTGGCTTGCCTCCGAAACGATTGGGACGAGTGCGTCACCGTATTTCTTGAGTCCTGCCGTTCCCAGCCCGGTCCCGGGTCCGACTATGCTAACCGTAAAACTATCCTGCTCAAGCAAACCCGCGGCGGACGGCAGGTACGGAATGGAATATGCGATGGCTTCAAAATCATTGAGCAGGCGAATCGCGGATGTGGAAAACCCGGCGGCGAGTTCCGCGGCAGCAATGCTCCAGGGGTTGTTGGTGAACTGGACTGCTTGATTGACGACCGGGCCTGCCGCCGCAAGGCAAATTACGCTCGGCGACTTGACGCCAACCCTATTGAGGTAGTGTTTGATCGCCGCCTCGGCCGACTCGAAATCGGCACACTGCAGTGTTGCCTCCTCGGAAAACCCGGGCTGCGCAGGATCAGCCAGCGCAAATCGCGCGTTCGTACCGCCGATATCGCCAATTAACAAACTGGAACCAGCCATCGATCATCCTGCCGCAATGAGAGAAACACTATGCTCTCACAAGCCGGGCTGGCTCGCATCACGCCGCAACGGAAACAAATAGGTGTCCCCCACACCTTGGTTCTCCGGCGGTTTGTGTTACAAATTAGACTTTAAAAGGCAATGGTCGACTACGATTTGCCTATGAAGGTCGAAAACCCTACATCACGCGATATTGCTGACATCGCCGGAGTCTCCCAGGCAACGGTCTCGCGTGCGTTGCGAAACAGCCCGCTAGTGCGCGAAGAGACACGTGATCGGGTTCAGCAGATCGCTCGCGAGCTCAATTACTTCGTCAACCGCAATGCCGCGGGACTGCGCACGCATCAAAGCAACACGATTGCCTTGCTGCTGTTCGACGAGACCGGCGGCGACGATGCACAGATCAATCCGTTTTTCCTGTCAATGATCGGTTATATCTCGCGCTCTGCCGCAAGCATGGGGTATGACGTACTGGTTTCTCTGCAACAACTCACGGACGACTGGCACATTGAGTACCAGGCAAGTCATCGAGCTGACGGCTTGATACTGCTCGGTTACGGCGACTACGTGAGTTACCGTCAAAAGCTCGACGCGTTAGCAGCTGCCAACACACGATTTATCATCTATGGCCCGATAGTCAAAGATCAGCCGGGGCATTCGCTCGGTTGCGACAATGAGAAAGGCGGACGGATCGCAACAGAACATCTCCTGGGCCATGGCCGCAGACGCGTCGTCATCCTCGGTGACACATCCAAACGGCACCCCGAGTTTGAATCCCGATATCTAGGTTACGGACAAGCCCTGCAACAGCATGGCATTGAACCTGACCCTGAGTTGACGATTCATGCGGACAATAGCGAGGAGCTCAGTTACGTCGCCGTACGAGAATTAGTCGACAGCGCCCGACCGTTCGACGCGATTTTTGCTGTGACGGATTTGATCGCAATTGGCGCGATGCGTGCGCTTGCCGATGCCGGGCTCAGAGTTCCTCAAGACGTCAGTGTTGTCGGCTTCGACGACTTGCCCCGTGCCGCTTACGTGACTCCTGCGTTGACAACCGTACGTCAGAACATTCGTGAAGCCGGTGAAGGCCTCGTCCGGGCGATTGCAGGCCTGATCGAGGGCACGCCAGTTGAATCAGTACAGATGGCTCCGAAACTGATCGTCCGCGATTCTTGCGGCGCGTTACGTAATCCGAGATAGCACTATGCGAGCACTCTGCGTGACTCTCATTATCGCCTGTCTTGCCGCTTGCACGGAAAAAGCACAGCCGATCGATTCACCAGGAGACGTGCCGGAGCCACCGCGCACAGTCTTTGTCCAACTGTTCGAATGGGACTGGCCCGACATCTCCAGAGAATGCGAAGATTTTCTCGGGCCGGCCGGATATGCGGCTGTACAAGTGTCGCCGCCGAACGAACATGTGCCAGGCCCCGAGTGGTGGACACGCTACCAGCCAGTTAGCTATCGGCTCGAGAGCCGCAATGGCACGCGCGAGCAATTCGCCGAGATGGTGCAGCGCTGCCATGACGCAGGTGTCAGCATTTATGGCGATGCAATCATCAATCATATGTCACGCGTCGGCACAGGCACCGGTGTTGCCGGATCCGAATATTCTGAATACGACTACCCGGTGCCATATACCTACGATGATTTCCATCATTGCGACCGGCACGGCGACGATGCCATTCAGAATTACCACGATCTCTGGGAAGTGCAAAATTGCGAACTCGCAAAACTGGCTGATCTCGACACGGGCAAGCCGGACGTGCGGGCCAAAATTGCGGTTTTTCTGAATGACATGCTGGGTCTGGGTGTCGCTGGATTTCGAATCGATGCTGCAAAGCACGTGGCAGTCGATGACATTACCCAAATACTGCAGCTACTCGACGCTGAAACTCACATCTACCAGGAAGTCATCGACCGAGGTGGCGAACCGATAAATGCCAACGACTACACGGGCAACGGTTTTGTGTCTGAATTCAAGTATCCGATGGCGCTGGTCGATGCATTTGAAGGGCGTCATCTCGATGGCATCTCAGACCTTGCGGCACGACCAGGATTTCTGCCAGCCAACAAAGCGGTTGTGTTTGTCGATAATCACGACATTCAGCGCGGCCATGCCGGTGCCGGACACGTTTTGAACTACCAGAGCGGCAAGCTCTATGAATTGGCGAACGTCTTCATGCTGGGATGGCCTTACGGGTACCCGATGGTCATGTCGAGCTACCGATTTGAGGATGGCGATCAGGGGCCACCGAACTCAAGCCCTATCGACGTCGAGTCGAAGGAATGCAGCGACGCCTGGGTCTGTGAGCATCGCATGCCGGCCATCGCCGGCATGGTCAAGTTCAGAAACGTCACCGACGGAGCTCCGGTCACCGACTGGGAGGCATTGAACAGTACGGCTATTTCGTTTGGACGAGGCGGAAAAGGCCACGTACTGATTAATGTCGGCGACGATTCGCTTCGTGCGCGAGTCTCAACGAGTATGGCGCCGGGAGATTATTGCAACGTTGTTACTCAATGTGCCGGCGATCCCGTCAGCATCACTGAAGATGGCATGATCAACGTGGTGCTTGAGCCGATGAGTGCCATGGCAATACATGTTGGCACGAGTTACTGAGGCTCGGCTTCTCTGTCAACGAGCAGCGTGGCTACACCGGCGATCATCATCAGTACGCCACCAATCACAAGCCCGTAGATGCTCTGCAGGTTGAAGAACTCGCGCAGAACCAATCCCAGCACACTCGCCGCCACAAGTTGCGGTATGACGATGAAAAAGTTGAAGATGCCCATGTAGATGCCCATCTTGTGTGACGGGAGGTTGCTCGATAACAGCGCATACGGCAGTGACAGGATGGACGCCCAGGCGATGCCGACACCGATCATCGGAATCAGCAGCATCGACGGGTCTTTGATGAAAAAGAAGCTGATCAGACCCACGCCACCAATCGTCATGTTAACCAGGTGGCTGAGGCGGCAACCAAGCCTGTTGGCGACAAACGGAATTGCAATCGCGGCGAGCGCCGCAAAGCCGTTATAGGCGGCAAACAATACGCCAACCCAATCCGCGCCATTGTTGTATGCCGCAGATGTTACGTCCGTCGTTCCGTAGTGGTAACTCGTAACCGCTGACGTGCCGTAGATCCACATCGCGAACAACGCAAACCACGAAAAGAACTGCACGACCGCGAGCTGCCGCATGACCCGTGGCATGTGAAACAGGTCGTGCATGATGTGGTATAGACCGTTATTGGTGCTGCCCTTGTTCTGCAGCAGGCTCGTGACGATTTGCAGCAAGCCAAATACCGTGAAGCCGCCGGCAAGCACATAGAGCTGCTTGTCGAGACCTTTGCTCATGATCCAGTACCAGAGCGCCACGCCTATCACGGCCCAGACAATACCGCCGTTCAGATACCTGGAGGCCGGTCGCAGACTCTTGTCCTCTGTTACATGCTCGGCCGGGCGTGCAGCATCGAATGCCGCCAGCTGCTCAGGTGAGTATTCTTTAGTTCGAAATACGGTCCACAACACGGCGAGCAGGAAAATCGCGCCGCCCCAATAAAACGACAGCTTGACCGAATCAGGTACCACTCCAGGCGCAGCGGTATTACTGACATCAAACCAGTTGGTCATCATGTAAGGCAAAGCTGATGCAACCACGGCTCCGATGCCAATGAAAAAGGTCTGCGTGGCGAAACCGGTGGTACGTTGCTTTTCAGGCAACATGTCACCGACGAACGCCCGGAACGGTTCCATCGAAATGTTGATACTCGCGTCCATGATCCACAGCATGCCGGCCGCCACCCAGAGGACCGGAGAATTCGGCATCACGAACAGGGCGAGCGATGCGAGAATTGCCCCAACCAGGAAGTACGGACGGCGACGTCCGAGGCTATTCCACGTACGATCCGACATGTAGCCGATGATCGGCTGTACAATCAGCCCGGTCAGAGGCGCGGCGACCCAAAGTATCGGTATGTCATCGATGGGCGCGCCCAGCGTCTGGAAAATTCGGCTGACGTTGGCATTCTGGAGCGCAAATCCGAATTGAATACCAAGAAACCCGAAACACATGTTCCAGATCTGCCAGAAACTGAGTTGAGGTTTTTGTTCCATTGTTCTTCCCCCTGTTGGCGCATTGTAGCAACTACCCCATTGAGCCCGGCCCGACTGCAAACGTATTCATCCCCCGTATCACAATGAAATGGCTAGAATTTCTGCCATTGTGAATCCCTCATTCCGAAACGCTGTCGCGGCGATCGCGATTACACTTTGTGCGCCCTGGGCATGGGCGGATTTTGGCGAGTACCAGAGCCACCGCATTGAGCACCAGACACTTGTTGTACAGACCGATCTGGGAGCGCTGCGGGTCACGCCATTTGATGATGCGGCGTTCGAGATCCACTACATCGAAGACGGTGTCGAGCAACTGCCATCGTTCGCAACAGCCGGTTATCCGGCAAAGATCCCGACAGCGCTTGTCGAGAATGACGATTCACTGGTCGTAAGAATTGCTGGTTTGACGGCGCTTATTCACAAGTCGCCCGTACGAATCGAGTATCTGCGAGACGGTCAGCCATTGCTGGCTGAAAAGGCCGGCTATTTTGCGACCGGGGAGTCACGCGGCTTTCGCTTCGGCCTCGACGCCGGCGAGCAAATACTTGGCGGTGGTCAGCGAGTGCTTGGCATGGACCGGCGTGGACAGCGCATGCCGCTGTACAACAAGGCGTCTTACGGCTACGAAACTCACGCCGAACAGATGTACTACAGCGTGCCCGCGGTCATGTCGACCGACAAATATATGATCGTCTTCGACAATTCGGCGAGTGGCTGGCTCGACATCGGCCATACCGAACGC
>Ga0070723_10000371_pt1 | contig 11890 bp, 12 predicted proteins | sample tdAd002_FD_67277 | JGI IMG/M metagenome (GOLD analysis project Ga0070723, IMG submission 67277) | Marine sediment microbial communities from the Atlantic coast under amendment with organic carbon and nitrate - tdAd00.2 | ecosystem: Environmental > Aquatic > Marine > Coastal > Sediment | place...
TTGTTGATATGATTTTCTATTAGGTTTGAATAACATGGAGGGGTCGGAACTGCAATTATTTTCATTTGTGATAGACTAATGAAGGTATTGACAAAGTCGGAAAATGGCAGAAGCTTTTCGTGAAAATACAGTCATTCAATACGTTTCATGTCGTAATCTCCGATCCAGATACCTTGCAAGTATCCATTTCCACTCACGCATAGATACGATAGCGATATCTCAAAATTTATTCACATTCCACTTTTGAGATTTTTAACAATTCTGAATCATTCAAAATAACAATTTACATTCAGATACCTTGCCGCCGATTGATCAATTAAATACCATTTTCGACACACGTCAATTATTTCCGTCTACCGACACATAATTAATATTTCTTTTAACGCTCATTCCGCAATGACCCCCGGGTAAAGGAAAAATAGATGCCTACGATGCACATCACTGAAAAGATCGTAAACGCCAGGTTGACCGAAGATAGAAAAGCGCCATAATTCGCTGGGGAAGTTTGAACCTTTCCGTGAAAAATCGAAGGGGCGAAAAATCAGGGTTTACAAACAAAAACGTGAATGATATTCATATAATAAAAGTATTATTAATGAGGACGGGGGCTTCAGAGAGCTTCAATAATATATTATGACACCCAATAAACTTACCAGAAATAATGTTATTCTTTTAATTTGTTTATTGATAACCGTCCTTTTCTATCCAATGTTGCCGGTTCACCGGGTGATCATTAAAGACTTGATTTTTTCGGCCATAATTCTTTCAGGCATTTTTTCACTCCATTTTTCAAAAAAAACAAAAAACATCCTGATTTCCTCTGGAGTGATGACAATATTATTAACCTGGCTGGAGGTTTTTATTGTCAATGACGGGATGAAATTAGCCGCTTTCTTTTCATTTTTTTGTTTTAACGTGTTTATTACGGTGTTCATGATCCGGCATGTGGCCAGACATAAAAATGTCACGGTTACCATTTTAATCAATTCCATCAACTGCTATCTGCTTATCGGTATATTGGGCGCCGTTCTCCTGGCCATGGTAGAAATACTGCAGGATTATTTTTTACAACTAGGCAGTGGAGCGATTAATTTTGCGGGGAGCGCTGCCCAGGGATTTCACGATTATCTTTACTTCAGCTTTGTTACCATGACAACCCTCGGATATGGGGATATCACACCGGTTTCATCTTTGGCCAAATCTGTTACCATCCTCATCGCCGTTATGGGTCAGCTTTATTTGACCATGCTGGTTGCCATGCTGGTGGGCAAGTTTTTAAGACGATCTGAACAAGGTCGATAGCGTGTTTTACTCTATTCCTTCAATTTCAGACAAACAGAGCATAAAATCATTTGAAAAGGCGTCTTGAATACTATCCTCTTTCCCAAATTCAGAAACGTCGGCTGCCACATTTCTTTTAATTCCGTATTCGACATCCCAGCCTTTTTTTTTCAGCAACTCGATCAATTTTTCAGCCTGCTCCTTGGTGGCATCGCCGCCAATATTTTGCTCTGCGATAAAGAATTTCATATCATCATCCTTTTGAAAAAACATACTGTCATTTATTAACGCCCGAATACGAGGCAAAATCCTTCACCGTTAAATCAGGTTAAGGTAAAAGACTCGACATATCTACCAGCAATGGGATAAAAGATCAATCGTTGATTCTGACGAAAAATCTGTGTCCTGTTAAACTTGATAAAATCCCAAAGACTTGATTGAATGGGGGCAAAAAGGAGAATGAAAATGAAAAATCGGTTCGATATTTTCCCGGTGGGGGTTATCAGAAAGGAGAATGGGGATGTCCGGATTGAAATCTTTGAAGCATATGGCGACGCGCTGTTGGGCTTGGATGATTTCTCCCACATCACCGTCTGTTACTGGTTTCATGAAAACGATACCCCTGACCAAAGAAACACCCTGCAGGTTCATCCGAGGAAAGATAAAAACAATCCCTTAAGGGGTGTATTTGCGACCCATTCTCCAGTAAGGCCCAATCTGATTGCCATATCCATTTGTAAAATACTGTCCATAAAGGATACCACCATTTTTATCGAAACGATCGATGCCCTCGACGGCTCTCCGGTCATCGACATCAAGTGTTTCATCCCCAGCCGAACCGCGACATCCGAAATAAAATTGCCGGACTGGGTGTAAAAAAGGAATAGGATGCTCACAGAGATTTCAGGACAAATTGAGAGAATTACTTTCACCAACGAGGAAAACGGATATACCATTGTCAGGGTTAAGGTTTGCGGGCGGCAGGATTTGGTCACCGTAGTGGGGTATTTGATGTCACCGGCCCCCGGCGAAACGCTGAACTTGAAAGGTGAATGGGTCCATCATCCCAAGTTCGGTGAGCAGTTTAAGGTGATGGAATACGAAACAACGGTTCCGGCAACCGTTTTTGGGATTGAAAGATATCTGGGATCCGGTCTTATCAAAGGGCTTGGCCCCAAAATGGCCGGCCGAATTGTCAAAAAATTCGGAGAAAAAACTCTGGATGTCATCGGAAACGACATCGAAAAACTGACCCTGGTCGAAGGTATCGGCGAGAAACGCATCACCATGATTCAACAGGCATGGGACGAACAAAAAGAGATTCGCAATGTCATGCTGTTTTTGCAATCCTACGGGGTCAGTTCCGGATATGCCACAAAAATATTTAAGCAGTATGGGAATCGTTCCATTGCCGTGGTAAAAGAAAACCCCTACCGCCTGGCAACGGATATTTTTGGAATCGGGTTTGTGATTGCCGATGGTATTGCCGAAAAGCTCGGGGTCCCAAAAACTTCACCTTTACGGGTTGAAGCCGGTATAATTTATGTTCTCGACCACCTTTCCGACGAGGGCCATGTTTTTTACCCGTATGAATCTCTGGTGAAAAAGAGCCGGGAAATTCTCGGTGTTGAAAAGGATGTTGTGGTGGATGCCCTCGGCAGCCTTGCCATGGATAAAAGGATAATTATTGAAGATATCAATGAAAGCATCGACGAATTTAAAGCCAACAACAAAGGCGTGTTTCTGGCCAGATTTCATCTCTGTGAAACCAGCATCGCCCAGCGATTAAAGACGCTGTCAACCGCTCCAAAATCCATCCGGAACCTCACCGGCGAAAACGCACTCCGTTGGGTCCAGGGACAACTCGACATTACCCTGGCAGAAAATCAGGCCCAGGCGATACGATGTGCGCTGGAAAACAAGATTATGGTCATTACCGGCGGACCGGGCACCGGAAAAACCACAATTATCAATGCAGTATTAAAAATTTTTTCCAAGCTCGGCGTGCGGACGCTGCTGGCGGCGCCTACGGGCAGAGCCGCAAAACGGATGAGCGAAACCTCGGGGCATGAAGCCAAGACCATCCATCGTCTGCTGGAATATAGTTTTACCCAAGGGGGGTTTCAAAAAAACGAGGAAAAACCCCTCAACTGCGACCTGCTCATCCTGGACGAAGTCTCCATGATCGATACCATACTGATGCACCATTTGCTAAAAGCGATTCCAACCTTTGCCACCGTTATCTTCGTGGGCGATGTCAACCAACTGCCATCGGTTGGGGCCGGGAATGTTCTCAATGATATTATCGCCTCCGGTACGATTCCGGTGGTGGAACTGAACGAAATCTTCCGTCAGGCCCAAGAAAGCCGGATCATTGTCAATGCCCATAACATCAACAGGGGAATTCTTCCCACATTTGAAAACCATGCGCCGGGCAATGATTTTTATTTTATCGAGCAGGAAGATCCGGAAAAGGTTCTGGAGATTATACTGGAACTGACAAAGACACGCATCCCCCGCCGTTTCGAATTGGATCCGGTGGACGACATTCAGGTGCTGACACCCATGCACAAGGGCGTCGTAGGATCCGGGAACCTCAATATGGCCCTCCAAGAAAGCCTTAACCCTTCTTGTGAGATGATCACACGGGGAAATCGAAATTTCAAAGTCAACGATAAAGTCATGCAGATCAGGAACAATTATGACAAAGACGTCTTCAACGGCGACATCGGCAGAATTACCCACATGCGACAGGATGATTATGAGATGACGGTAACCTTCGACGGACGGGATGTTGTTTACGAGTTTTCCGATCTGGATGAATTGGTTCTGGCCTATGCCATTTCCGTGCACAAGTCCCAGGGGTCGGAATATCCGGCCGTGGTGATCCCTGTGCTAACCCAGCATTATATCCTTCTGCAGCGAAACCTGATCTATACGGCCGTGACAAGAGGTCGAAATTTGGTGGTAATGGTCGGCACCCGGAAAGCCTTTGCCATGGGCGTCCATAACGATAAAACCCAAAGACGTTTTACCTACCTAAAACATCGATTAAATTGAAACTTTGCGTTAACTTTTGCTGGAGGTTATCGTTTGAAAAGAAGTGATCTGCTGTTTAACCTTACGGCTTTTGCATTTCGGACATTGAAACTTTTTCTTTTCATATTCCGAAATTTTCAGGATCAGTGTAAAGAGCTTTTTACATTCTTCACAAATGAATTCGTATGTAGGCATGGCTCCCTCCTTTTACATATGAAGTCCTTTAACGCTGAAGGTTATTAATTTATACATTTTTAAGCGGTGGATATCAAGCAATTTTCCTGGTATGTGTTCAGGGGGTGCGCTTCCTCGTGTAACGATACCTGCCCGCTCGTGCCTCGCATGGCAGGCGGGTTGGCGGAGTGGCTTCGTTATTTCAATGACTTAGCAGTGGGGGAGACCGCGGCTCCCGCATGCTTTTTGCGGGAGAACGCGGAGGGGGCAGGAATGCCCCCGGTGCTAAGTCATTGAAATGACCAGACACGTAGACACCGGAGTGAAACGGGGGAGCGCACTCCCTGAACACATACTTTTCCTGATTTTGTTCGGGCTTATTTTTTGGATTTAAGCGGTTGTCAGATGTTTCCTTTTAAATATCGTTGTCTTTTGGGCTCGGGGAATTTTTCAATGGCATAGCGCAGCATGGTGCGGGGCATTTTCATGGCGTGTTTTTTCAAAAATGTCTCCTCGGCGGCCATATCCCTTTTGCCGATCTCCCGGAGCATCCACCCCACGGCCTTATGAATCAAGTCCTCCGGGTCTGTCAGCAGGATTTTTGCAATTTCTAGGGTTTCTTGGTATTGATCGTGCTTGATAAATTGAAACGTTGATATGATCGCAATCCGCCGCTCCCACAAATTTTCAGATTTTGCGAGTCTGTAAAGAGGTGCCTTGTTTTTTCCCATAAGGAAGGCGCCGACAATATGATGGGCGGACCCGTCGACCAGATCCCAACTGTTTATGAAAGGCGTGTTTTCAAGATATAGATCGTATATTTTCTTTTTTGTGATTTCATCGCCACTCCCATAGTTGCGAACCAGAATCAGAAGTGCAAGAAATCTTTCCTCGTGGATTGAAGACGCGAGGAACGCTCTGACTTCCGAGGTGGTTATATCTTGAAACTCTTTGGCCAGCTTCCTGAGATCGGGAACTCTGACACCGATGAAAATATCACCCTCACCATATTCACCGGGGCCGGTCTTGAAAAATTTCTGCAGGATCTCTGCCGTCTCGGGGCTCCCAAGTTGTTCCAATCTTTTTTTGATGTTTTTCATGAGACGTTCGGGTTATAAGTTCCTTCCCATGGGAAATAACGGCACCGTCTTTTTTTGCTTGAACTGAATCAGCAGGATGCCTGACACAATCAACAGCAAGGCAATAAGAATATTGGCGGTTATGGGTTCTCCCAGCATTAGACCTCCCAGGACGACACCCGAAACCGGCATGATGAAAATAAAAGAATGAAGCGCTACGGCGCCGTACTTTTGGAGCAAGGTCATCCAGGCGACGAAACAGAAAGAAGCTGTCACAAGCCCTTGATACAACAGCGCGCACAAAACATTGCCGTCAATATGGGCGATCATAACCGGGTCCCAAAGAAACCCCTCGAGAAAAAAGAAAGGGACTGAAAATATCATGGGGTAAAGTGCAATGTGAAACGGCTTAAAAGCGTGTATGATCCGTTTGGTATAAACCGCACTGCATGACCAGATAAAAGCTGCCGAAAGGATCATGAGATCCCCGACTTTAAAATCGGTTGTAACCCCTTTTTTTTCTAAAAACACGAAAGCCACCCCGGTGAACCCCAGCAGGATGCCAAAGATTTTCCTTCGGGTAATCTGATCTCCGGGAATGAAATAATGTGCCAGGAACAGGGTGATAAAGGGTTGAAAATTGACCAGCAAGGTCCCACGGGAAGCGTTGCTTTTGCTGAGTCCAAGATAAAAAAGCGACAGCTGCACGGTAAACAGTATGGAAATAATCAGCAATTTTTGAAACTGGCCCGCTCTGATACTAAAAGATCTCCCGGTCATCAGTGCCCATATAAAAACCGTTACGGCGGCGAGGCTGAAGCGGAGGCCGGCGGTGGTAAAAACTCCTAAACCTGAAAGACTGATTTTGATCGCAACGGCATTGGCACCGAAAAGGCTGCACAGACATACCGTAAAGATGCCTGCAAAAAAAGAAAGTTCCTGATTTTGGGGAGTCGGGTCGATCACGCTTTAGTCTATCCGAACCGTTTCACCGGGGGTGGGGACAAATGCCGAAAAGCCTTCATTTTGCAAATGTTGTGCAAATGCAATTGACTGGTCTTCTTCGCCGTGGACGACGGCAATTTTTTTAATCCGCAAATTTGATTTCTTAAGAAAGCGGACCATTTCGTCTCTATCGCCATGTGCACTGAATCCCCCAAGCTTTCTGACCCGGGCTTTCAACGGATAAACTTTATTCAGGAATTTCAACATCGGCGGTGATCCCTTTCGGCCGGATTGCTCATACGCCATGCCCTGTTCGAGGATACGACGCCCAAGGGTATTTTGAGCCATATAGCCGACGATGAGGATGGTATGACGGGGATTGTGGATTTTAAAACGCAGGTGATGAAGGACACGACCGGCTTCACACATGCCCGATGCGGCAATGACAATATGGGGTTTTTCTTCTCGGTTGAGGGCCATCGATTCTTCCACGGAACCGACAAAATGAACCTGGTCAAAATAGAACGGGTTGTGCCCTTTTTGTAAAAATGTTTCATGGGTTTCGAGGTCATACACTTCAGGATGTTCACCAAAAACCCGGGTAATGTTCGTTGCCAGCGGGCTGTCCACAAATACCGGAATCCGAGGGACCTCCTTGTCGTTATACAGTTCATGAAGTACATATAAAAGTTCCTGGGTACGGCCAAAGGCAAACGCAGGAATAATGACGGAGCCGCCCCGTTCAACTGCTTCGTCGAGAATGGTTTTTAATCCTTGTTTCAGATCCTCGATCGGTTCATGAAAGCGGTTACCATATGTACTTTCCATGATCATAAGATCGATGTCTTGATCGGTTGCCTCGAAATTAAGCGCAGGATCTCTAATGATCGGCTTGTTGAATCTGCCGATGTCGCCGGTGTAACAAACGGTGTACCACCGGCCGTTATTTTGGACCTTGATTATGGATAGGGCCGATCCCAAAATATGACCGGCTTCGTAAAACGTGCAGGTTGCATTTTCTCCGATGGTCGCGGTGCCGCGGTAGGGATATCCTTCAAAAGACTCCAGGGCATGTTCCGCATCTTCCATGCTGTAGAGCGGAACAACCGCTTCGATATGGTATTTCTGGATAACTTCCTCAATTTTTTCAGTATCGATTTGATGCTTACCTTTTTTCAGCTGTTTTTTAATGTCGTTCAGATCCCTTTTTGAAATGTTCTTTTTTGACCCGGAAGTGTTCATTTCAGATAAAAAGGATCGAACGGTTTTGTAATTCAGATAATCTGCGTCGGATTCCTGTATGTGCGCTGAATCCAATAAGAGATATTTACAGGCATCTCTGGTGACCCGGGTACAGACGACTCGACCGGAAAAATTGTTTTTCGTCAGCAAAGGGATGCGGCCGGAATGGTCGATGTGCGCGTGTGAAAGTACCACATTGGTGATGGTCCGGGCGTCAAAGGGGAGGGTTCTGTTTTTTTCCTCGGTCTCTTTCCGGCGTCCCTGGAACAATCCGCAGTCCATCAGTATGCGGTCGTTTCCGGTTTCCAAAAGGTGCATGGAACCGGTAACTTCCCGTACGGCTCCGTAAAATGTTATCTGCATTGCATACTATCCTTCCTGGGAAAAAGGTTAAACGGTTGATTATCTACGGGAACATATGGGAACGGCACCTGAGTGTCAAGGTTAAAAGAACGGTCACGTGGACCGGCACCAGCTGTTAACCATTTGGAATTACATCGCATTCTAACCCGTCTGAAATTCCTGGATCGTTTCAAGAGAATAGAGGGGGCTTCAACTTAGGGCGCAAGCAGTTTGAACCCCAATTGAGAATCGAGAATCCGAACGCCGGTTGTATCGATGAGTTCAAAAAGTATCGCTTCCATGATATGCCAGACCTTGACACCCTTTCTGATGCAACCGGTCACGGTCGATGCGTTTCTGCCGCAGGCAATATGCATATGAAGGGAAGGGTTGCCTTCGTCATCCGGAAACAATGTCCCGGTTCCGGCGATTTCGTGAACATTATCAAGGATGTGCTCCATTGGATTAATGGGCGTTTCGATTCCCTGGTCCGGACCCACAATCAGTGTGCTATTTTCTGCAGCACCGCCAATAATAATCAAAGCCGCGGCTTTTATGGACTGTTCCCGTGCAAGTTTTTCAATTTCTTCGTGGACAATATCGCCATCTTCGAGACGTATCACAAAAATTCGTCCTTGCTGTGCCAATGAATATTTCATAAATCTTTTCCTTTCAATAGGGTGGGACTTGGTGTTGGCCGGCAACGGGTTCTTTGGGGGGGTAATTATATAATCTAAAAAAAAACCCCATTTTGCCATTTTTTCATTGCCATTTTTTCATTTATTTAGCATAAGTACTTTCTTGTTTCAATGTAATCCGCTTTTTCAAAGAATATACCCCCCAAATAAGCGAAAAACGCTTCAGGGGACATGGAAATCATCAATAAAAATACTATAAAATTCAATTTATTGTTTATTCACGAGGAGGAAGAGGATGTACAGAATACAAGTGGGGATACTGTGTTTGGTGATGGTTTTTGTTTTTGGATTGGCGCTGAACGTAGCCGGACAAGATAAAAGCGAACCTAAAGCGGCCGTTGAGGATATGTGTGTCCCCATGGGTGTTGTTGAGCTGAAACCAGATCCCTCGGTGGAGCAAAAAAAATCTTCGGTTGAATTCAATCATGCCAAGCATCTTACGTATGATTGCCGAAGATGTCATCACAAGTGGGAAGCAAATACCAAAATCGCCAACTGTACAGCGTCAGCCTGCCATGATCTCCTTAAAGCTCCGAAACGGCCGACAAAATATCTGGTTTATACGGAAGAGGGCATAAAGTATTACAAATATGCCTATCATCAAAACTGTATCGGGTGTCACAAAGAAATAAAAGTCCAAAGAAAAAAACTGGAAAGCGTGTACCTGGCCGCTGAAAAAGAGCTGCCCAAAACCGGTCCGACCAGTTGCAATGAGTGTCATCCCAAAGAATAGTTTCGGCGGTATCGCCACATCTTTTTTACCGGCCTATATAACGCCCAAAATACAGAAATTGGGCAAAAAGGGGTGTTTTGCAAAGGTGTCAAATTCGTCTCGCTACAGGCTGTCTCATACTACGACAGTATTTTGGTGCGGGTCTGTTCTTTCTGTCGATTCCAAATACACTCAACCAGTACACACTTATTAAAAAAAATCGTCCATTCCGCTGATCAATAAAACCTTATAATAAAAACTCCCCGACCGCTCAAACAATTACGACCCTTACACGCTAATTTTATCCGGAAACTGTATGGCCTTACAGGGAAAATAAGATGTCAAAACAAAAGAACACAATGGCTCTCCTGAGAGAAAACAGGATGCTTTTTATCATCATTTTAGTTGTTCTTTTTTTAATTGAACTCGAAATTTTTGCGGTTGCGGCAATGAAATCCGGCCGGAAATCGTGGCTGCAAGTGTTCGATGCCAAAGGGAACGTGATACATGAAACAGACGGTCAAAATCTCAGCGAGTTCAATAAATATTATTTTGAAAAAACATTTGGTCCATTCGAACAGTATCAGGTCAAAATAGTAACCAGGGATCGTCCATTTCCTTTCAGAGCCTGGTTTGTTGCGGCCGTAGGCATACCTGTCGGTGCAATGCTTCTGTTTGCATTTTTTGTCCGGACATATCAGTCTCTTTTTTATAAAGAAGAAAAAATGCCCCATGATCCTGATTTAAAGGAAAAGGAATACGAATACCGGTTTGAAAAGATTATTGCGGCCATCAGCAGATTTAACATCTTTGCCATCGGCTTTCTGATATTTCTGGCGGTATTTTTATACTGGGTCATCCCCGATTTAATCGTCTATCTGGGTCGAGTGGGCACCGAAACGATGACCCGATACAAATGGATCTTCTTATCTGCTGCCGTCATTTTTTTGGGGCTGATCGTATGGATGATATATTTAAGGTATCTTCTGGCCAAAAAAACCATAGACAGTCATATGGAAATCAAAAAATACCGCATGCAGTTGGAGTACGATAAAACCGATCATATCCCCCCTCAACTGGAATATGATCCGGAAGAAAATTCCGATGCAAAGGTTTGATTCCGAAGCACACAGTTTATCTGTACTCAGATGTTCATTAATTATTCGACATTGAGCAAACTCCCTTCATTGGCGCGCACCCCATGAACGCCCCGTAAAAAACAGTTTTACCATCAGATCTTCTGGTTTTGAGAAGAGTCCCGTCCAAAATCGTTTCAAAAACTATTTTGCCTTGACATTTGTTTCGTCGTTTGAGATGAGAGAAGCTGATCGTTTTTTTAGTTGGGGGCCATGCGGTTTTAAACGGGTCGATTTCGCTCTGAAGGAACTATCACTTTTGCCAGCGTGACGACCTGAAGCTTAGGTCTAACATTGAAAGTATTTAGAAGGAGGTCAGTACTATGGCAGAGGGGATTGTAAAGTGGTTTAGTGACAAAAAAGGATTTGGATTCATCGAACGCGAGGACGGGACGGACATTTTTGTACATTTTTCTTCCATCGGCATGGATGGGTTCAAGACCCTTGCTGAAGGAGAAAGGGTGACTTTTGACGTGGAAGAAAGCGACCGGGGACCGGCGGCCAAGAACGTCCAAAAAGCTTAGATTTAGAAACATCAGAATATCAAAGGCATTTCATCGAAACAAGGATGGGATGCCTTTTTTATTTTCGCCAGGAACCGGGTGGTTTCCCCCCGGTAGCACATGCAACGATTAAAGCACTATCCTGCTTTTGACGCAGATTCGCATGACAGCCCTCCAGCGTGTTGGCGGGCAGCGGAAATCCCGCTTTTCAGAACAGCGGGAAAATTCATGTGCTTTTTGCAAAATCCCTGATAATTCCGCCGATTTTTTCTTCAATGTACGTGGCAATAGATTGAGCCTGATCCGATGTAATCGTCGTGATATCCGCTGAAAGCCTTTCAATCTCTTGTTCATCAATTCCGGTGGTCATGTTGATCAGAAACGGGTCGACCTCGCCTTCAGCCGGCAACACCCCACAGGCGCCAAATGCGCCCAGGAATTCATCTTTCACGAAAATAGGAACAACGATCTTTAACAGCCCTGCATCACATTCTTCGATGAGGCTGTTTCCGGTTTGCTTTGCCTGGGCTGCAAGATTCATGTGGGCAACCGCGCAGATGTAACTCTGTCCCTTGTCCGTGGCCTTTATGGCAGGGCATAGCTGGTTTGCCCAATTTTTATAATCTGTTATCCGGATGCCGTCTGTATTGAAAACATTCGCATCGAGGTTGGATCTTCGGGTGACGTCTTTCTCGAGCGCTTTCCATTTCTCAAGCGGTAAAAGATCGGTCAGTTTCAT
>Ga0070723_10000378_pt1 | contig 11725 bp, 11 predicted proteins | sample tdAd002_FD_67277 | JGI IMG/M metagenome (GOLD analysis project Ga0070723, IMG submission 67277) | Marine sediment microbial communities from the Atlantic coast under amendment with organic carbon and nitrate - tdAd00.2 | ecosystem: Environmental > Aquatic > Marine > Coastal > Sediment | place...
CAGGCCTCAGGCACCCCGGTTAAATAAGATAAGGCATTAAACCGGGTAAACTTTAGATCACTTTAGACACTTTTAACTTGTACGGCTTTAAGTAAAACAGCCCCTTTCAGGGACAAACCAAAGCCTTGTCCTTTGAGTCAGGATTCTTTACTCTTTCTATTTAGTGCTTGGTTTATACCTTTACATACACACCAATTCCCGCACTCTTAATCTTGCCCCGCTTTTTTAGAACCTTAACATTGTCGTATATTTTTCTTTTATTAAAACCGGTTTTTTCCATCAGTGTGGAGACATCAACGCCCCTTCTGTATCTTTTAATAACTCCGAGAACAGTATCAGCAGCTGTTAATTTGACGGGTTTCTTTGCGGCAGGTTTTTTAACAGCGACCTTTTTTACAGGGGCTTTTTTGGCTGCTACCTTTTTCACGGGTTTTGCTTTGGCCACAGTTTTCTTTACTGGTTTTGTCTTGAGAGTTTTTTGTTTCTCAAGTTTCCCGACCGTAACAATCATCCTATCAACTTTCTTAGCGAGTGCCTTTAGGTCCTTGTTTGCAGATTGCAGGTCCTTTTTCAGATTTTTCATTTCTGGATTCCTCCTGTTTTTGCACAGTTAATGATTCACCCGTTCCAACAGTTCTTTCCCAACCTTGAAAAATGGAAGCTTCTTAGGTTTAACTTGGGTCGACTCTCCAGTTTTTGGATTCCTCCCGGTGTATGCTTTGTACCTCTTGACGTAAAATGAACACAAGCCCCGTATTTCCACCCTGTCACCTTCTGCAAGGGTGCTGGCGATTTCATTAAAAAATAGCTTCACTACCGCTTTTGCCTCCGATTTTGTAAGGCCGGTTTCATTTTTAAGGGTTTCAATGAGTCTCAGTTTGTTCATATAATCCTCCTGAATTAATTATCAATCAAATCGACACCATAAAGTATTGGTTTAAAATTGTCAATAAATTCTATATTGTTAAATAAAAATATTCAATATTATTTGGCCAATAAGGAATAGCAAGTATAAAAAATTGACAAGGAGAGATCCTATGGAAATAAATCCTGATTTTTAAGTCCAGTGCGGTTTATACTGCGGTGTCTGCAGTATTTATTTTGCCCTGAAAAACCTGGTCCCTTGGGCCAGGTTTCTTAATTATGCTACTTGATTGTTAGATTCCGATCATTTGATAAAGCTCCTCTTTACTTTGAGAAGCATTTTTTACATGTATAGTATTTAACCCAAACTTTTTAGCAGCCTCTATATTGATTTTCATATCATCTAAAAACACTGTATTTTTTGGTATAAGATCATAGGTGTCAAGGAGATATTTAAATATTTCTGGTTCAGGCTTAATTGATTTTATATGGCTGGAAATGACAACGCCAGAAAAATGTTTCCAAATATCATGTGTCACCGATAGGTATTCAAAGGAGTGTTTGTGCATATTTGATAACACATACAAACTATAACCTTTTTCACTCAGCTCCATTATGACATTTACTGTCTCTTGAATAGGTATAAGAGATTTTGGTGTTTCCTCAAAGAGTTTTCGGATTTTTTTAACCCCTATGTTACAGCGGTCATTGGCTCTTGATATTGCTTCCCCTAAACTAAGAGTACCCTTGTCAAGCATCTGCCAATCTTCGTGGGCGATAATGTTTTCAATGGCTTCCTTGCTTTCCGTTTTACTCGAAAATATGCTGCCGACCAATTTTTCTGGATTCCATTCAAAAATAACGTTTCCAATATCAAATACTATATCCATGTATTTCACCTTTCTATCATTGACGGCTTCGTAAAAAGTCCAACTTCTGCGTTGCGCTGCATTCCCTGCCCAGTTAAATTTTTATAATCCCATAATGGGCTTATGGTAAAATCTTTCTTTCTTCATTGAGTGGATAAACACGCCAAGTATTTATTTAACCGGGTGAATCATTGCAACGTACTATAAGTAATCTCATTCCTCGGAATTTGCGCGCCTTGAATTTGGAGCTTTTTACTTTGCCTTCGAATTTCGACTTTTTACGAGACCATCAAATTTAGAGAAAAAAATAATTTTCTATGGTTATATATTCACCTGCTCCCTCAACTTCCACGAGCACTTAAAAGTAACAACCCGTCTCAAGAGCGGGCGACAGTATCGACTGGTTTGTCCATCGGTGGGTTTGTTGCCGGACTGGTTTAAAGGTACAGTATGTATCACAATAGATGATTTTCATGAGTCTTTTTACTGACTTGATATTTGATTTATTGATTCAACGAATTGTTTGTTGGTTTTTATTAAATCAATTATTTCGGCACCAAAATATTCTATTTTCCGTTTACCCATACCTTTGATATTTTTTAATTCTTCCAAGTTACAAGGCCATCGGTGAGTTATCTCTTTCAATGTGCTATTGTGTAGTATACAATAAGCCGGCAGTTTAAGTGACTTGGCCTTTTGAATACGCCAGACACATAATTTTTCGTATAGTTCAGAATTAAATTCTATGTTTTTCTGTCTTTTAGTCGAAGTTGCTGTTATAAGTTCATCTTGAATTGATATCGCTTCGATCTTCTTTGGTTTTTCTATAAGTCCAGAGAGTGCTATAAGCACTTCATTTTTTAAAGCTTGAAGTCCTTTTTCTGTGATCTTTAATCTAGGGTATTCTTCCGCTGTAACATACAAAAGTTGTTTAGAAATCAACTCATCAATCCATTTGAGAATTAATTTATGACTATAGGATTTAAGTTGGCCATATGCTCTTGCACGGTTTAAATTTAGGTTTAAAATATTTTTACGTTTACTGCCTAGCAAGGTATTGCTAATCGTTGTTCTCCCTAAACGGCCCCCCAAATCGCAAACTGCTTGAAGAATAGCCCTTGCAATGCTGTCCGATTCATCTGTAGCTCGAATAGTTCCATTTTTTGAAATATCTACCGGCAATCCTTTTTCTTGAGGTATACAAACATCGCAATTATTGCACGGAGGATTAAAAGTCTGCCCAAAGTAGCTTAATACATATTGGCGTCGACAAGTCTTATCATCAGTATAGTAAATCATTTTTTTCAAGCGGGAATTGTCCTGAGCTTTTCTTCTAATGAATTGTCGGAAATTAATTGATGGGTTCTCAATATCTGGTTGTATCAATAAATATTTTCCGTTAGGCATAATTCTAACAACTGCTTGTTCGTAAAGCATTTGTAGTGCCGAGTTAACGCCCAGTTCTATAAAGCCACTCGCAATGGACAAGTCTTCGGATGATATTGGTAGAGGGTGAGCTTCACGGATTATTCTGTGTATTTCGAGTATTTGTTTGGTCTCAGGGTAGGCCTGATCAATGAAAAAACGCTGAATCCTTAGGTCGCTTTGCATGTATAGGAGTGTGCAGATGGCTCGTTGTCCGGCGCGACCAGCACGTCCTACTTCTTGGTAGTAACTCTCAAGCGAACCTGTTATGTTGTAGTGAATGATACGTCTGATGTCGGGCTTGTCAATTCCCATGCCAAAAGCTACCGTGGCAACAATAATTTGTGTTTTATCGTTCTGAAAATTATAGTGGGCCTGCGTTCTTTCTTTGGAGCTGAGTCCAGCATGATAGAGACCGACATTCAATTTATATTTTCTAAGGAGATCAAAGACTATTCGTGTTTCTTTTCTCGTAGATGCATAAACAATAACAGGGCCCTTTTCATCTGACAGCAGCTCAATTAATTTTGTATCCTTTTCTTCTCGACGGTTGAATTTGAATACTTCAAAATGCAAGTTGGGACGGTTAAAATCACCAATTATTCGTTTCATGTCGGGCTGATCTAATGCTTTTATGATATCATCTTGGACTGCCGGGGTCGCTGTGGCCGTAAGGGCTAATATTGTAGTATGTTTTATTTGTGGAAGACGTTGACTTAGTGTACGGTAATGTGGGCGAAAATCGTGACCCCACTTGCTGATGCAATGGGCTTCGTCAATGACTAATAAGTCAATTTGAGATTTACGTATAATTTCTTGAAATCGAAGCGAGTCGCATCGCTCTGGTGCAATATATATGAGCTTATATAAACCTCTCTCAATGTCTTTGTAACGGGCGCCAATTTCAGATGGATCAAGAGTACTGCTTATACATGTAGCGCTTTTGATGCCATGGCGTGCCAAAGAATCGACTTGATCTTGCATAAGAGCGATTAGCGGCGAAATGATAAGAGTGATACCTGGTTTCAAATATGCCGCTAATTGATAGCATAAGGATTTTCCTAAACCGGTAGGTAATACTGCTAGTGTATGGCGATCATTAAGTATTAATTCGATTACCTCACGTTGTCCTGGACGAAAAAACTCAAATCCAAACAAATTCTGAAGAGATTGTAGCAACCGGTCCATTATAATCTCGCGTAATCGACTTCTACATGAATTTCAGGAATTGTGTGAACTCCTACGACAGTCAGTCAGTGTTTATCTCGATATAATCTTGATAATCCGAGAGTAAGATAGGTATCATACGTATATCTAATAACATTGTAGGTCCGGATTTTGAAACTTCACCTTATTTTAATTTCATCCCAAAAAACGTCAAACTTTTCTTCAGCATCGATTAAGCAAAGATTCATACTGTTGATATTTATCGCCTTACTGATACTTTTTTTTAAAGTCTGTAGAGAATAAAGAGATTTGTTCCTCAAATCTGGATCTGCTTGATAAGCATCACAATGTTCTTTCATGATCTAACGTTTGAAGCCTGCCAACTTTTTTTTTGGTTAGACCTTATTAATTTTATCGTTTTTGTAAGTTGTAGGAAGGTCTTGAATTTCTTGTCAATCTTAACCCTTAAAACATAATGAATAAATAATCAACCTTTAAAGAGGCAGTCATAATGAACGTCTCTTTTCATTAATTGATGTTTCCCCAACACCAGAAGATGCGGTCAAAGGGGCAATCCCGAAGGGTACAAATTTTAAAAATTTCTTTTATTTTCATACTCAGCAGTGATGCACCGTAAAACATACAATCTATTTGTTAACTGCATAATATAATTATATTTAATTAAGCATTTCAAAATTTGTATGCAGTTTTTAGGATTAAAGCAATTACCCCCACTGAGGAATATTTTAAGATTTGACATCTATTAAAACATTTTGTATAACCTAATGGAAATAGTACAATTTCTTTATTTCCAGCCGTTTAACATCTTTTTCTTCAATTATTTAGCGATTATCTGAAATGGAGGATTGGGTATGAAAAGGAGAATTATCCTTTCTATTACTACAAGCGTCATAATACTGATACTGGCATCCACAAGCCACGCTTTATTAAGCGCCGACGTCCAAAAAGCCAAAGAATTTATGGTTGCCAAAATGTATCCTCAGGCAATAGCCCTTTTGAATTATAGAATTAACGTTAAACCAACTGATGCAGAGGCTCACTTTCAGTTGGGTATTTGCTACATTGCGCAAGATAATTTCAGTGGCGCTGACCAGCGCTTTGAGAGTGCAGTAGCCCTTAAATCTGGTTATAAATACAAGATTGGCGGTGAATATAAAAAAGCTGGCATTGAGGCTTTGAATAAAGGAAGAATAAGCCAGGCAAAGAGGTCGTTCGGTAAAGCAGTCAATTATCAGCCGAACCTAAAAGCCGACATTGCCAAAGAATGTTTTTCAGCCGGTGAAAAATATCTCAATCAACATCAGAGCAATGCTGCTGATGAATTGCTTTTTGTGGCAGTGGAATATGACGATTTGTTGGGCGAGAAAAAAAAGAAAATTACCAGAGAATATGGCGAAAAACTTTTGGATATAGCCAAGGATAAGCCAAAGAAAGAGAGGAAAAAGTATGTTGATGAAGCCAAAAAGTATCTAACACAGGAAGATATTAATGTGGTGCTGCCTCCTCCGACATGGAAAACGGTTTTTCAAAAAAAATATTTTGGTATCGGATACACTGGAGGAAATGATCCAGATAATGACGGAACTATGTACACTCTTGAAAATGGGAAAGATTGTGAATATGGCGACGAGATCACAATTTCTGGGGAAAATGCTGAAGTTTGGTATAGTGGAAGGTGGGATAAAATTAAAGATGAATCTTTTACATTTGTCAACAAACTTTCGAAAAAGGGTGCTCGTTTATCAGTTCGCGCCCCACAAGGTGAAGAATTCACAATTAAAGTTCAAAGATTAACAAGCAGTTATTAAACATCCAAAGGAAGGTATTACCTCAATTGAGCGTAACCAAAATGAAGATTTTATTTAATAATTTAATAGTATAGGGATTTCCTTTTTTGGACACAGACCCGCCTGCCACTGCGGCGCGTTTCTGAGACAATGTCTCAACTCAGAGATTAATTACACTACAAGCCGAAAAATTTAATTAAAAGAGTAAAGATCTTCTGTGATGAAAACGAAATGACTATCCAGGATTTTGATACCGATGCCATAATAGATAAATTAGCACTTGTTCACAAAGAGAGGAGAAAAAAACCACGTCTTTAGCCAGCATCAAAAATAGGATTTACTCAACTTGGCAATGGCTTTATATGATATCTGTAAGTCAGCCGTTTTTGAGATACTGGTAAGTAAACACAAGTTGGAGTAATATAGATGCATCGATAACGCCCAATATGGCAGGTTATATTGTAGCATCATAACCACCCTAAAATGGGCACAAAAGATGCAACCGTATAATATATAATGTTGGCTGTCATGAAATTAATTCAAATATTGGAGGGTGTAGATGAAAATTATCTATTTTAATAGTGCAGAAAGTTATGAACCCGAAAAAGACTGGAAGCGAGTGAGTCTCTGTAATGAGGATGATGTCTCCATCGAACACTTTGTCAAGCCACCACATCATTCATCACCAATGCACGAACACCCTAATGCTCAAGTGTTAGTTGTTCTCAAAGGAAAACTTTCTATCATTACTGATGAAAATGGAGAACAAGTTATTGATGAGGGTGATGCTGTCTATATCCCTGGCAATCAACCACACCTTGTAAAAAACATGCTTGATAAAACATCAATCGGATTGGACATATTTGTTCCAGGAAGGTCCTTTGATTTTTGGCTGAAGAAAAAAGAGTCATAGTTTACTTGCTTCAAGAGTATAAATTAAAATATTCTAAGGACATTGGACATACTATGCATTATCCACACTTTTGATAGTTATAATTCCCTAAATCAAGGCTCCAAAATTTGTGTGACATTGCTTTTCAACAGGGGTAAATCCTTTTCGCAGGGTTTGCCTTTTTGATTTTATTGATATATGCAATTGGTATAAACTTGCTTCGGGTGGTTGTTTTAAATTATATATAGAACTTTTATGTAAATAGTATAAATAGTTAAGAGGAATAGCGCATGAATACCAAATTAGATCGTAAAGTATTCCGAGACTTAAGTTATGGCTTGTATATTGTTACATCTCACGATGAGGGTCGGTTAAATGGTCAAATTGTCAACACCGTCATCCAAGTTACTTCCGAACCACCAAGAGTGGCGGTAATAATCAACAAAAAGAATTTGACTCACGAATATATATTAGAAAGTAAAGTTTTTGCCGTATCAGTACTAGATGAGTCTGCTCCCATGAAATTTATTGGGCCCTTTGGCTTCAGAACTGGGAGAGACATTGATAAACTTGAAAAAGTACAGTTCAAGGAGGGAACAACCGGTTGCCCTCTGATAACCGAAAATGCTCTATCCGTTTTAGAAGCAAAAGTCATAGATCAGATCGACTTGGGGACGCACACCATTTTTATTGGGGATACGGTTTTTTTAGAAGTTTTAAGGGAGGGGAAACCTCTTACCTATCACTATTATCATGAGGTACTTAAAGGAAAATCACCTCCCAATGCCCCAACTTACACAACGGAAAAATAAAATTATCACATAAAAAGACCTTTCTAAAAAAACTCTCATATGCCGTGGTTCCATAATTTTAATGGTTTAGTTGATTGATGTAAGTCTTAAACCTTCAATTGGGCATACTCTAATATGGTTTAGATCTCGCTTTGAAATCTTTAATCCGACACCTTGTATATCTACTATAAATGACAGGTTTTTGAGACCTTAAATTATTTGGGATATCATTTTTCAATAAGGGCAAATCCATTTCACACCGCTGGCGATGGGTCTCCTTCCGGATGGTCTGACCAACTATCCGCCTCCCCGATCCCGAGGGTAAGCCAGCCACTCCAACGTTTTAAAGAACAGACGTTATTAGAGCGTGCTTTTTTGAAAGGGAAATGAGAGGTAACATGACGTTACGAAAAAAGGAGTTAATAAATGGAAGCGTTATATCAACCATTTCTGGTAATACCTATTGATGCCGTGAGTTTCCAAGGTATGGTACAATTGATTCTTATATCCGGAGTGATGATCTTTAAACTGATGATCCCAAACCCGAAAAAGAAAATGCCTGAGTTGACATAGCAGACAATGCCATCCCTTGGCTTTTATATCTAATCAAAAAACAGTATCCCGTAATCCGGGATAAAAGCCTTGAAATGGTCATGACCGGAGGTTTGAAAAATGAAGGGCCTGTTTTGGAAATATTATTTTTCGTAAAGGGGCCGACTGTAATAAAAGGTGGGTGTATTGGTTGCGGAATATATCAGGATTTGCAAAACGACCATATAATTACCTATGAGAAAGTGTGGCAAAATAAGGAGAATCTCTATAATCACATCCGCTTGGCCCTTTATCGCAACCTCCTTGCTGCAATAGATATGGCTAGTGAACCACCAGAAATCTGTAATCAACCACATCATTCCTTTCCATCAATTCCTTTCAACAATTAATGCCACAATGTATCATATAAATATTCGAAATCTTAAACAATTTATTGCTTGACATACAAACTTCCTTATAATATTGAATTTAATATAGATTCTCTTTTGAATTCTGTTCTCCATTTCGTCTCAGTTTCCATTGTGGAAAACTTCTTGCTGTGCGGATTTTACTCCTGACTCTCTTATTCCAGCCGTATCTATAAATAGTTTGATAAAGCATGTGTATTCCTATTATTCGCTAATGTAACGAAAGGGGGTCATTATGGCGGTTAAAGTTTTAATCAAAAGAAAAATAAAAGACGGTAAATTGAATGACGCTTCTAAACTCCTTATCAAAGCCCGGCACAATGCCATGGGTCAGAAAGGTTACATCTCATCAGAAACTTTGAGCGGCTGTGATGATCTAAATTATTTGTTAGTTATATCCATGTGGCAGAGAATAGAGGATTGGGACCAATGGAAAAATGATGATTTGAGAGAAGAAAATGAGGCCGCATTTGAAGCGTTACTTGATGAACCAACCGAATACGAAACCTATAATTTAGGATTACAGCCTTAATAGGCACATTCGGCAATAATGTTTTGGTTTTTGGCTTGTATTTTATTCTTGATACATCAGCCGAGACTGTAGCAAAACCCAAAAAAGGCGATTTGTATACTTCTAAGTATCTTATATTAATCTATCCGAACTTCACAAAAATGTAGAAATCAGACTTTCTCGACAGTCTCGCTATCAAACTATTGAATCTTCAAAATAATCTGAAACCGAGTCAAAGTACAGCAAGTCATGGTAAAAAAAATAATTAAAAATATAGCTCAAATGATGCATCAAGCTGATCCAAAGGCATGCTTTGCCTTTGAGTTTTGGGATTGTGATGTAATTAGCTTCGGAGATATTCCCCGAGCAATTTTACGAATGAAGACTAAGAGTTGTGCCCATAATATCATCAGAAAAGGCTTTTTGGGGTTTGGCGAATCTTATATGAAGGGAGACCTCGAAATAGAAAACGATATGACGGAGCTTCTTCGCCTCGGGTTGGCCATGGGTTTTGACGATTACAAGTTACCTTTATGGCAACAATTTCGATTTTTTATTCTAGAACTGTTAAGGCGTGATACACGGCGCCGTGCACCAAAAAATATCTCTTACCATTACGACCGTTGTGATGAATTCTACCCACTTTATCTCGATAAGACTCTGACATATTCATGTGCATATTTTAAAGAATCAGATGACTCTCTTGAACAGGCTCAATTGAATAAATACGATCATATTGCTCGCAAACTTTTACTAAAGCCTAATGAAACGTTGCTCGACATTGGCTGTGGCTGGGGTGGAATGCTTATCTTCGCTGCTCAGGAATACGGTATTAGGGGAGTAGGAAATACGTTATCGAAAAATCAGTTCAAATATGCCAATCATAAAATCAGGGAATTGGGACTTCAAGATCGCATCAAGGTTTTGTACCAAGACTACAGAGAATTAAACGGTAAATTTGATAAAGTAGTTTCCATCGGTATGTTTGAGCACGTTGGAAAAAAATTCATCCCAGCCTTTTTTCAAAAAGTTTCGGACTTATTGAAAACCGGCGGGCTTGGCCTGCTGCATACCATCGGAAAAGATACCCCGTCTACCAGCGATGCCTGGACGCTTAATTATGTCTTCCCAGGGTCATATCTTCCGGCGCTTCACGAAATTGCACACGAAATGGGGGAAACCGGTTTATCTATACTGGATATAGAAAATTTGCGGTTGCACTATGCCAAAACTCTTGAAAAATGGATAGAAAATTATGAGCGAAACATAGAAAAGGCGAGGGAATTGTTTGATGGAGCATTTTTAAAGCGATGGCGTCTGTTTTTAAACAGTTCCGCAGCAGGATTTAAGTACGGCGAATCTCGCTTGTTTCAGATTCTTTTCTCCAATGGACTGAATAATACTTTGCCGATAACCCGAGCCCATGTGTATGATGAATAAAGAACCCCTTCCCTGTACCAGGCTTTCTCAAAAAAAATGCTATCCGATTTACTTGTCATGACGATGGCCAGCATACGATATCTTTAATGAGATCGTATTTTAAATACTGGTAAGGTAACGCAACAATTGATTTCGGTTTAAATCTTCACATTCAGCCAACCTCAATATTTTATTAATTGCATTTGTTATCCAAAACTATTAGAAGTTGTTTCAAAACCTTTCAACGAATGATTTTTTAGTCTTTTGCCGAAAAGCGCTTAGCTAACCGGAGCGCAAATCCTGTCTCAGGCGGATAATATTTATAACTGTTTGAGGGCGATAACTGAGTGCTATTCAAATTTAGCCCCGATATCATCAGGATAGATTGCGCGAGCTTAGCGTTTTGAAAAAAACTAAAATGAACGGAAGGTGTTGAAAAGGCTTACTGACCCCGCCTTTTTATTATTACTCGTCCTTTGAATATCTGCTAGTGTGCCACGAGCGCACTTTATATATATAAGAAGTGTGCGTAACTGCACAAAAGATGAGGGTAGGTCCCTCGGAGCCGGCTTGCAGGAGCAGGCTTCAAACCACCTTAAGCTGCTCTGGTAAAGAGCCGGGGTGGTGAGCGTTAAGGAAAAGGTCCCGCAGGACGGGATCAGGTGTGGATCAAGGAGATGAGCGGAAGCGAACCATTGCTGAGGTGTCGAAATATCAGGGATGACGTCAAAACTGGGGTGCTAGCAGGATTCCAGGATAAGTCCAGAGGCAACCTGTTTACTGTCTGGGCGGCGTCCGGCATAAAGATGGCATGACCTTGATTTAGGCTTTTGTGTGGAACGTGGGAACCTGTCGTTCCGATGTAAAGGGAGAAACGCAAGTGGATGTTGCTCTACATTGAGAGATGGCTGAAGGCTCCGGCACAATTGGAGGATGGCAGCCTGATCGGAAGAAACAAGGGCACGCCACAGGGGGGTGTGATTAGCCCTTTGCTTGCCAATATTTTTCTTCACCATGTAT
>Ga0070723_10000379_pt1 | contig 11709 bp, 6 predicted proteins | sample tdAd002_FD_67277 | JGI IMG/M metagenome (GOLD analysis project Ga0070723, IMG submission 67277) | Marine sediment microbial communities from the Atlantic coast under amendment with organic carbon and nitrate - tdAd00.2 | ecosystem: Environmental > Aquatic > Marine > Coastal > Sediment | place...
TGTTTAATTAGCTCATCTGATTTCAACACAGTTACGTAATCATAGTAATGGCGGCATTCTTTATATCTGTCACAGCTGCTTTCAACGAAATTTCGTTCTTTTTTAAATCTGTTACCGCCATTTTCATAGCTGTTGCACACGACTTTATTTCATTTACTTTGTTTTTTATATCAGCCACACTACTAAGTTCCATTCTTGGACCCAGTTGCATTTCTGCCTTGTAGCCACCAAAAAACTCAAAGGCGCCTATAAGTTGAATGTCTTCTACTAAACCAGCATGTAGCCCAAATTCATTTGCAAGATAAAAGCTATTATCAAAGGCTACTTTTATCTCAGAATCTACACTTCCGATTGAGTATTCCCACTTATCCCCATGAAAAAAACTATGTGAATGTCCAACAATATGCTCATACGAGTCTCCATCGACATTCGAGTATGAATTACCTTCGACATAGGAGATATCATCGCCATACTTTTTTGACACACTAGCTCCTTCATGGATATTGACGCTGTATCCCATTTGGTAGGAATAGGTAGAACCAAAGGTTTTATCTACCGCTGCAGCACTTGGATCAATATACCGTTGATCTTTGAGAGGAGATGGGGGAGTTGTTTTGACACCGACAACAGTGGTCAAGATCCAGGGTATTGTAGTGGGAGCGCCTGATATAAATGAAGTCCAGTCGTCTTTATGCGCGATATACTCATTGAATCGAGCTTTCACGGCACCGTCAGTGATGGTATCGATATTAGTACCTTCGTTAGCCCAAGTTAGAGTGTAGCCATCTTCTTGGATAAGATTCTCGGTATAACCATTCCCATAGTTATAAACACCGAACGCGCCACCAGTGTCTAGATGCGAACCAGCTGACCAATTAAACGAACGTCCCCTGGCATAAAACATCTGGTCGCCCCAGCGTTTATCTTCTGATACGCCACGAATACCCTCTGGATTGACATCTATATCACCCGTTTTCAAGTCAGGCTTATCTATATCCGGGGATGGACCTGTTCCATCAGGAAAACCACCGCCTGGTTTTGAAAAATTAAACTGCTCACATACTCCCGTCCAACTATTGTATGTTCCGTCTTCATTTGGGATTATGAAGTCGTCTTTGACATGAAAATCTTCGTGGAAAGTACCGATGAAATAAACCCGTTCGTGCTGTGGGTAGGCGAAGGTTCGCGCATTCGCATACACATAGTTATCACCTGCCCCACGATCTGTACTCACTTTATCCAGGTGATCATCGGCCATATCTACAGCATTGAATGTTTCATCATAAAATTTAAATTTAATCAGCGATTCATCATAAACCGGAGAGATATTTTTTGGATCCACCGAAACAGCTTCGCCTGTCCACGGCGGAATCATATTCTGAGGTAATGTAACAGTGCCATCGTTTATAAAATGAGCATTGTCACCTGAAGGGATATATGGAGGTGTGCCTTCCAGCTCGTCGAGTCTGTCACTATTACTCGATATGTTGTGTGTATTGCCGGTAATTTCAGATTTAACCAAACTGGTAACTATACTGCTCCATGCTGGATGAGATTCCATTAGTGACGGTTGTGCAGCATTCGGTATAGCAGCCGATATTATAGGCTGATCGGGATCACCGTTTATAAATGTTAAAAGCACTTCGGTACCGCCCGTTAACGGGAAATACAAACCCTGATCCTGTCCCACGTAAGGTTGAGCCATGCGCATCCATGCACTGGACTTTCTATGGGGATCATTACTATTTTTAGTACCATCGGCACGATCAAATGGCAGGTGTACCCGATATTCTCCATGTTCATTGACTTCAGGTTTTGCCGAATCTGTTTCTGCATAGATGAAGGCAGTCATGGTACCGAAAAACCGGGGTTTTGGTGTTTTCCTAGGTGGTCGATACTGCTCGGTCGCTTCGATCGCAACAAAATTATTGCGGTATTGCGGGGTTAGTTGATCCCTTTTTCGTGATTTTTCGGACATCTCCGCATCCAGATGCTGGCCTTCGTGGCTGACTTCTATGGTAAGGTACTCGACGCCGTTATAGTTGCTATTGGGGTGCCCCTCCTTCAACTTGAATACATAACCGGCCTGCAAGCGCGTTACACTGCTTTCGCCATATAAACGTGTCTTCGAGCATAACTGCTCTTCAGCGCGTATTTCACTGAGATAAGTGGCTTCATCGCCGTCTCTAACATTAACCCCATAGATATATTCAGTACCCTGGCCCATGTCATCAATCGGCATGGTATCCGAAATATCCAGCGATGGTTGCTCCGGATTAAAATCCCTGACCGTAACACCGGCCGGCAAGCGTTGTTTGCGGCAGCTCCAGGCATTTATGCTATCGTGCTGCAGACTGGTCTGCGCAGTTACATCGAAAATCAAATCCGGCCGGGGAATTTTCAGATAGTTCGTATCATTGATGAAGATAATCTTTTCCGCTGAGCCACTGTTGTCGAAGTAATAAAAAATCCCTTCGTTTTCCATCAAGCGGGATATGAAATCGAAATCTGACTCGCCGAACTGGCATACATAATCGCGTTTTAAAAACTTGCTTGTGTCCAGTCCACCCAGGTCGAAATCAGTGCCACTGGTTAAGTCAGCGTTTTCGAGTACCGTCTGAATGATCATGTCAACTGTTTTTTCTTCGGTATATATTTCGTTGGTTTTGTATATAGACAACCACCAGAGTCTAGGCACCAGCACTGCGCGGTAATACACATATCCCTGGACCGTTTGCAATTCGTCAAAACTCGACAACACACCATAAACTGGATATTCCTTGTCATCCAGCTCAGTAACAAACCTGGCTGGATTATCGAGAACGTCGTCTAGATCGATCTCTGCAGACAACGGCGCCTTGATCTCGATTTCGTACTGATACAATGACGATATGGCTTCGTTCCCGGAAAAACTGACAACGGTAAACTCATCACCGCCCGATGCATCACTAATAAAACTGAAGTTAGCTTGAGCCATAGTTATTCCTCAAATTTACAATCTATACCCGGATACCACTTGGTTACATCCAGGCTACATGGAAAGAGATTATTCGTGCGGCAACCGCATCACCCGTTACCAGTTAATGTCTTTGCATCGATCAAATCGACACGATCAATCGTCTTGTTTGTCTGCCTGGCCAGCCAGCAATTACCACCCAAAACCGAGCTTTCCCACTGGCCAAGACTGGCGGGTTTAACCGTACCGGGTTCCAGCAACAGGCTAATACTGAATTCCAGGGGTTGAACCAGGTAAATTTTCAACAGGGACTTCATGATTTGTATGGTTTCATTGCCCCGGCTAAAGTCAGCGAACTGTTCGGCATTAACAGGACCAATTTCGATCGTGAACTTGCCAATACGGTCGACCACCTGTTTGCCGATACACGCATCGGCTCCCAGTGTCGCATTCCGATTTCCCAGTACACAACGCTGTTTTTTAATAATCGGCACCATGCGCTTCACGCAAGGCCTGATGTCGAGCCCGATATCTCCCACAATATCTTTTAGCAAGGTCTTTAATCCAGGCAGTGACCTGGTTCTCTGGCTTATCAGGCCAGAATACTTCAGCAGGTGACCGTATTGTTTACGCTCAACACGATATGACTCGCTTAAACCTATCAGGCTAAAGATGATTTCCGCATACTTGTGGTTGTCGAATTCAACTGTATTGTGTGAAAACTTGTATTTAAGCCATGCTTGATAAAGTAAGGGATAAAGATGGTTGTGAATGACATCGAAAAAGTTTTTGCGCGCACTGACTTCGTCCCATTCGTCATCGAGCAACTCTTCGGTATAAAAACCGGGCAATGGAGACGACACACCATACAGGCCAAAAAAGGTTGTCGTAATCTGGTAGTTACCCGATGCATCATCGCGATTAATTTCAGAAATATCGGATTGCGGATAATCCAGATTCAGTTCCGGCTGAATTCGCAAACCTGGCGATGGACCCTGTTCTGAAGGTTGCTGCTTGCCGAGCCTGTTCAACAATTTTACCGCCTGGTAAAAATCGTAGGTATCGCCATTCTCGAGTATGTCCTGTTCTATATTAATGGCCGGTCCCCCGCACGAATTGGCCATCGATAGACTTCATCTGTATTGCTATCAATGAGCGAAAATTCCGTGAAGCAATTGAGGCTGGCGAAGCTACCCATGAGCCTGTCGAGCAGCATTCCAAACAGATACATATCACCTACCGAGGTAAAATTAGCTGAATCGACCGTGACCTGTACCTCCTGACCGCGTATTGGAATACCATTCACCAGCCGATCGCATGCCATTACTGAAACAGCACTGATACCATTGATTCGTTTATGGTTGGCTATTTCCTGCTTGCTACCGCTATGTCCTGAAAACATATAGAGCTCAAGTAACGACTTAAGATTATCGGGGTCAGCGAGTGAAAGGTAATTGATCGCCAGGTGTGATAACAAACGCCATAAAACCGATTGCCCGGTCGGCACCTCCTGGTTTTCCGATGGCGCAATGATATTTGTAAAATCAATCAGCTCCGAAGTGCTGGAAGTTTTTTTCGTGATATCGCCAGCCTTCAACTTGGTCGGGTGTTCTCCATTCGTACAGGTCAACTCGACCTGTATGGATTCCTTGTTACCCAGTGGGTAGTCCCGTGGATAGCTGAAGCTGATGTAGCTGGACACCTCACCCGACTCACCAGCACGCGTGTAGATCTGATAAACCGGTGAAGTGTTCTCGTCCGGATTAAACAAACCCATAGCCACATAATCAGTTTTTCGTGCCAATTTACGGTTTTTACCGATGACCTTATCAATGGTATAAATATGATATTTATTACTGGTATTACGCATCGGGCGTAACAAATATTCACTACGAGTGTAATCGTTTAGAAATGATTCTGCCTCGTGCTTGAAGAGATTGATAGCCGGAGTTGCGTGTAATACGAATCGCGCAGTTGACAGTTTTGGAATCTGGATGGGTAATTCCTTAAGATAGAATCGTAAGCTAAAACTATTACCATCAATCTGATCGAGATATTTGTCGAGGCCTTTGATATCCAGGAACAGAAATTTTTCTTTCAATAAAAAATATTCCTGAATCAGACGATAGGCCGGAAACGAATTGGATGGATAGTCCAGTAATTTGAAATTTTCATCAAAACCAACCGGGGTTAAAACTATCGCGTCAGCGGCATTTTCATTTCCCTGAGCGTCGATTAAAGCAATCGCATCAAGAAAACGATTAAGAATAAAAAAGGTATCAACCGCTCCCTGGTAATCACCGCCGATGTGCAGGCGTAGACTATCGGGCTTCCAGGCCGCCAGGGTCATGCCCGTGAGCGTCAGCGTCAAATCGATAGCACGCCGTCCGGTCGATGTCTCGCTTTTACGTACTGCTGTTATTTTGACCGGTGAAACGTCTGTATCGTAGGTGGTTTTGTAACGGCATTGAACTCCATCAACTTCAACCGAATCAAGATAAGTACCCGCCGGGGTGTTCAGGGAATTTTTCAATATCGGAGTCGGCTTGAACTCCATGATCGTAGCAGAAGGTATCGGTCGCAAATAATGGGGAAATATCTGGTTCAACAGGCCCTGCGAAAACTCAGGAAAATCATCGTCAATTTTCTGCCTGATCCCTGCGGCCAGGAATGCCACGCCTTCGAGGATCCGTTCCACATCCGGGTCGGCGCTGGGATGAGACAACAGCGGTGCCAGCGTAGGATTGGCCTGGGAAAATTCCTGCGCAATATCCTTAAGTCGATCGAGTTCGTTTAGAAAATATTTGTTCATCGGTTACAAACTCACATTAACACTACTGTCATCGTTAAGCTGAACAGTCGCCACGAAGCTGAGATTCTGCTTTTTGTGTTCGAACATGGCATTCAAAATGAACTTTATGCTGCTTGAACCTTTGTCAGGTTGTTGATACTCAAGATTGATCGATGTCAGTCGCGCTTCATATTTCCTGACCTGCTGTACCAGGTTGCGCTCAATTTCTTCAACATCCGGTGCAGCATAACTGTTCCTCAAATGAGTAAAATCGGGTAATCCGTAATCCTGGTCAATTAGTACAGTACCGCGCCGCGTATTTAGCAGTTTTTCGAGATCGTCACACATCGACTCCATGATCTCGATGACATCGACATCGGCAGCAGAAACCATGCCGGCTTCTTCCCAATTTCTGATTCGTTTAAGCAAGCGCAGTTTCACCGTAAACTACTCACCAAATTCGCCCCAGGCATCCTCGTATTCCACGCCATCCGGTTCCCAGGTCCAGATTATTTTTTCATAAGCAATTGACACGTCTTCCATGTGGCCCATACCTTCGCTACTGCGATCAAGGACATTTGGCACCCAGGGCCTGATGCGGGTAATAAAAGCATTTTGCATGAAAATCGAATAATAAAGCTCATGTTCGCCAGTGCCGTCGAGCCGGTACCAGTCAAGCTTTACTTCTGTGAGTAGTTCATTGGTACACAAGGCCTGGTATAACATAGGTGTACTTTTATCGATTTCCTTCGTGATCTTCATTGGTCGATGTACGCGTCGTCCACTCGCGACACCCCGATCATCTGTTGGAATTTCAACCACGTGATCGAAAGCCTGCACGAGTATCGTACCTTCACGCGCATCCAGTTCACAGGAGCCTTCCATAAGTCCCTGCTCTTCACCTGTTATCGTCAAACTTCCCGGTGTGGGCATAATCGTATCCTCGCTATTGCGATATAGTGTTACAACCCTGTTGTTAGATACCAGGCCGGTTATCAGCCTGAGATCGTCAGGATTTCTCCAGCTTGCCGGTTTCAGACAAGGTGAATGCTGAGCCCATGTATTTAACATGCGGCGTTATCTGGACTTTTGTCAAATACCAGTCACCCTTGCCTTCAACTTCACGAACCTTGATCTCGGCACGACGCAATGGACGCCGACTTCGCACCCCCGGTGCTGGATTGTCCATGTCTGAGACATACTGGCGCAGCCAGTTATTCAGTGCATGGTCTATTTCACGCCGGTTTTTCCACGAGCCTATATGTTCACGCTGCATGATCTTGATGTAGTGTGATATGCGGCTGACGATGAGCAAATATGGCAGTTGCGCCCCAAGGCGTGCTGAAATATCACGCGTGTCCTTGTGTTCGTCATCTGCGAAAGACTGTACCGAATAGGCCGAGTAGAACGCGGCCATATCATCTCCCTTGTGAACACTCAAGGGGATAAAACCCTGTGCGACGACTTCGGATTCGCGCTTGTCTGTTAATAGAAATTGTGTCGGAATCTTTCCCGTATGCAGCCCGCTCATATCGGAACCTGTTACTGATAGCCCGGAGACCCGGCCATCCTGCTTGCCGGTGATATTCAGGCACCAGCGGTAACGCGCAAAACTATCGACCAGCCTGCTGGCAAAAGCAAAGGCCGCATTGCCCCAGCACATACTTACCGTGTTCTTGCGAATAGTCTCGTGGTATTCAATCGGGCCAACTGCAACGGTATGTGGCTGCCGCAACAAGAAGGATGGTAATGTCAGGCCAATATAACGCGCATCCGGCGTTGCCCTGAAGGATGTCCATTTCAAATAGGCGGGCTGCTCGAATATTGCCTTGATATCGCGCAGCTTGCTGAAACTCGAGTAGGCATCGATACTGAAAAACGAGGCCGAAGCGGCGGCGATGAAAGGCGCATGTGAAATCGCCGATACACTGGCAATGCGCTGCAAAAGCCAGACATCTTTAGTCGAAGGCCCAAATTCATAGTCGGCAATGATTGCAGTGTAAGGCCTGCCGCCGAACTGGCCAAATTCCGAGGTATAAACTGACTGGTAATACTGTGTCCTGACAACCTCGGGTGAGTCTTCAAAATCGGCCAGCAATGCCGATTTACTGGCATTAACTACCGCTATTTCGCAATTCTCTGTAAAGTCAGTTCTTTCAACAAGAAACTGGATAGCTCTCCATGCAGATTCAAGCTGCATGAAACGTTCATCGTGCAGCAACTCATCTATCTGCAATTTAAATCTATTTTCAAGATCAGACAGCAGCCAGCCGAGCTTGTCATTTGAAGCATGCAGCGATTCTACGCTTATTCCTTCTGCATCCAGCACAGACAGTATGGTGTCATTGAATAGCTCGGGATCAATGCTGGTATGCTCGCTTTGCTGTAACACGTCACCCAGATTAGCAATGAAGCTGATCACGGAACTCAGTTCTGTGGAATTCCTTATAAGCTGGTCCGGGTCGAAGTCGGATAATGCCCTGAAATTAAATGTCAGCATGATTTCGGAACCATCATCGATCAGGCAGTTCTTCAGCTTCAAGGTGATTTGTGGTTTGAACTTCAGAAACAGCGAATCAATTTCTGCCGAATCCAGAACAACGGGGTCCTGATTGCTGAAATATTCCGAAGCCTCATTCAGGGTATAGTCTCCCAGCACCAGCAAACGCAAAGGCAGCTCAATCTCTTCAGCCCTGTTACCAACCATTGACTCGTATACCAGGTTGACCCGGTCAGTGGTTGTTGATTGTGTAGCCTGTTCTGCCATTGTGCTTGATGCCACTGTCCTGGTCTAGTTCGACCAGCAGGCGATCGCCTGTTTCGGAGGAGCAAGTGGAACCGACTTCAACATTTGTATAACCGGCCCCTGCCCTGTGATCTTGTACTGCACATCTATAGTCGTAACCGAAGCATTGCGTAATTTTGATGCGTGCTCAGGGAATTCGTCGGCACTGAAGACACGGCGTCCATCGCGGAAATCAGAAAGGAATTTGGCAAAGCCCTTGCGCCCCTTGTAGTCCTTTTGCAGGGAGTATTCTCCGACTTCGATACGCAAGGACGTGTTGCCGCATTTGCTTAGCGACCATACAAAGTCATTAGAAGCAGTGTAGTTGTAGTTCGCCAGCGTCTGAATACCATCGGCACAATGCAGATCCAGGTATGTCGCGTAGGGTGAAATAGTGGCACTCTGGTTAATGCCGGTTGGCAACGCGCTGATACGCACGGTAAATTCATTGCCGACGATAATGCGGCCTTCATCTGCATTATTCACAAAGCGCATGAAATCGCTGTCCCATGGCATTGAACGCCCGTTTACACTTTTCGGGATATAACCTTTCCTGTACTTTTTTCGCAGGAAGGGTTCAGCATCTGTTTCGACGAACTTCCATACCAGTCCGCCGTCGCCGATCAAGACTTCACCCCGCTTGTCCTGGTCAACACCGGCAAGCTCGGCGAGTACATTATCCTGGTAGCTGTCCTGCAGATAACAGGCTGCTTCTTCCTTCATGTAATCGTATGCCAGCCTGACCGGGCCGGTATAAAGGTCCCAGAATATCTTTGTACTTTCACGCGGTTTACCCAGAATACGCTGCAGATCCAGGACCGCGGCCCAGGCTTGCGCGCCGGCACCGTCACCGCTGGCAGGATCTTCAGGATTGGTAAATACACTGGCGGTTGCATTGAAAGATAATTTTGCAGACTCGGCATTGAAAGATATATCCTGCAGTGCCTTCCTGTACGCCGTGTATGTCTTTGCCGACTCTTCCAGTGCGGTATCAAGATCAACCTGCTTGCCCTTACCGGTTGCCCTGGCAACTTTCTTTTGCGTTTTCATTCCTGTTTTGCCGGCCTGGGCTGCCAGCTTCCCGGCCTTGCCGAACTTACCAAGCACTTTGAGACCTTGCTTGGCTGCTTTTTTGGCAAGTTTCGAGTCTCCTCCTGACTCATCACCGGCATAAGCCTGGATGTCAGCAAAATATTCGATGCGTTCACGCGCCTGGAATATGCCTTCCATGATCACGGGCGCCACCTCTGCCCGGGTTCTTGCCATCAGCGCAAAGTAAGGATTATCAATAGCGGTCATGCTCTCCAGGGCATCCAGCCATTCTTTACGACCGCGCAGCTTCTGTTTACCCGTATCGAATTGTTCCGCGAACGCCTTCCATGCCTGTAGATACCTGCGGTTATAAAAATTTAAAAAGTCCTTTTCAATCGCTGTTATGCCCGGTGACGTTGCACTCGCCAGATTCAGTTCATCGAGGAAACGCAACAGAAACATGCGGCCTTCCAGGGTATAAGCTGCAGGTATAGCAGGCGCATCTTTCAGCGTACGGCTGCCACCCCAGAAATCTCCAAGCGTCACAGCGGGCAGTCCCTGTTCATTGACCCAGTCAATCAACCAGCCATAGCTGGTACGGTTTGACTTGAGCACCTGCTCCAGCGCAGCTGCAAGATTCAACTGCTGCTCTACCAGCTCGGTACCTGGCTGTAGCATGACTATATAGGTGTCGTAAAGCGAGCTGAAAATCTGCGACGTTTCTGCTGTCACTTCAGGAAATAGAATCGACAAATACCCTTCCGGTATGGCGGGTACATCGATATTGGCGTCTGCGCCCCCTGCATTTTTTGCGCTGATCATGTTAATACGCCGCACCAGACCGGATACAATTTGTGCTGTCTGTTTGCTCTTCAAGCCCCTGGCGTCAGTGAGTGCCCGATCACTCGGCTCAAGCACCTGCGACCTGAATGTTTCTACAAACTGCTGCTGCAGCTGCTTACGCTGCGGTGATGAGCCGGAAAATCCGTACCAGGGAATAATCCATGCATCTTCCACGGCATCAAGATCATTTATCAGGGCCTGCAACCTGTTCAAAGCATAAAGCTGTTTGTTGATAGTGCCATATTGCAGCTCAATTTCCGTGTGCGTTTCCGTCAATTCAGCCAGCAGCGAGTAATCACGTAAATAGGCCGATGACAGTAGTACAATGATAACTGCGAGAACGATGCCGCTGGTACCAAAGCCATAGTTTCTGAAAGCCCTGCGCAAACGCTCAGCACTCGGCAGGGTGCTGAGTATGCCTCTATCAGGTGGCATGACCCTGGTAAACAGGTGGTGCAGGAAACGGCCATGATTGACTGTTTTAACATCTCCGCCCTCAGTGACGTACTGCTGGCTGGAGCTGAAATAGAGACCACGGAACTTGGGTGTCTCCTGGTAAAGATTGTCCTTGAGCGCGGTCTGCGTAAATGCATGCAGGCCCTTGCGCAGCTTCTCCATGTTATCCGGCAGCTCAATCAGGCTGTCATCAAGATTGTCACTGCGCTCCATCATCAGCAGACGCAATTCCTTGATGCGGTTCAGCACGGTATCGAATGCCCTGTCCAGCTCCGTATCTATATCGGTGACTTCCTCTTCACTCAAATAACCCATGACCTGCAGAAAAGACTCTTCAGGCAGGTAGTTACACCAGTTGGTAAACTGGTCAACCAGGTCGCACTTGGTCACCATCAGGTAAACCGGCATCTGTATTTCGAGCTTTTCCATCAGCTCGTTGATACCGGAACGCACCTGCTGGCCTTCTTCCATCAATTCTTCTTCGGTACAGCCGAGCAGGCGGTCGGCAGCTACGACGACAACAAGACCATTGAGTGGCTCTTTCTGCTTGTGCCTGGACAACATCGATAGCAGGGTCGCCCATTCCTTGCGGTCGCGCTTGTCAACATCGGGTACAGCATAACGCCCGGCGGTATCGATGATGATAGCCTGGTCATAGAGCCACCATTCCAGGTTCAGCGTTGAACCTTCCGCATGCTCGGACAACTCCAGTGCCGGCGTCAGCAGCTTTGCATTTTTTAATGACGTACTTTTACCAGAACTTGGCTTGCCAAATACCATGTACCAGGGCAGCACATAAAGCGGGTCGCCCCGCAGCTTGAGGTGCGACTTGCGTAATGACTTGAC
>Ga0070723_10000382_pt1 | contig 11681 bp, 10 predicted proteins | sample tdAd002_FD_67277 | JGI IMG/M metagenome (GOLD analysis project Ga0070723, IMG submission 67277) | Marine sediment microbial communities from the Atlantic coast under amendment with organic carbon and nitrate - tdAd00.2 | ecosystem: Environmental > Aquatic > Marine > Coastal > Sediment | place...
CGAAGCCGTCAAGTTTCAATTCCATACAGACGACAGGTATTATCCCATACTTTGGCTGACAGATGTTCGGGATCTTCTCCTCTTATCTTTGCCAGTTTAAGCAAAACCGTGCGCACAAAAGCCGGTTCATTCCGTCTTGTGTGGTTTTTTTCTGGTGCAGGTGTCAGATAGGGTGCATCGGTTTCAACCAGGATACGATCCACAGGGATAGAGGGTACAAGCTTGCGCAAATCCGCTCCACGTACTTTTATGGTAACTATGCCGGTAATACCGATATAGAGACCGAGGTCAAGATACTGTTTCAGCTCAGCATCATTTCCGCCGAAGCAGTGTATCACCCCGTTTTCTCCATTTTTGAAATACGTTTTCAGAATTTCGATTAAACGGCCGTTGCTGTCACGCTCATGAAAAATAACAGGAAGATCGAGTTCAGAGGCAATCTCAAGCTGTCGGATAAGCCACTTTTCCTGGATATCTCTGGGTGAAAACATCCGGTTAAAATCGAGTCCGATCTCTCCCCATGCACGTACCCTTGGGTTTTTCGCAAGTTTTTTAAGAGTTTCGAGCGTCGCTTCATTGCAGTCTTTGGCATCATGAGGATGGATTCCGACTGAGGCATACAAACCGGAAAGGGATTTAGCCAGGGAAACGGCTTTGATGGAACGCTGTCTGGTTGTTCCCACGATCATTGCCGCAACAACACCGGCGTCATGCATACGCTTGACAACCTCTTTGATATCGCTGTTATATATCCGGTCATCAATATGGCAGTGACTGTCAAACAGTTTCATTACGAGCCGTTATCCAAGAGTTTTTTCAGAAAAAATTTAATCATACCTGGAATGGTAATATTTTCAAAAAGCTAAAGTGTTACTATTATGGTAGTCCGGGCTATGAGTCAAACTCAAGCGGTGTTACCGTTTCAACAAGTTCCAGGGCAAGCATTTCTTCAATAACATACTGTGGAATCGATACATTTGTTTTGAGGAAAATGATGTTCATTTTCCCGGTTTCTTCCTGCCCCACCTGCATCTGGTCTATGTTAATGTTATTCTTGCCTAGAAGGGTTGCGAAACTTCCTATGGCACCCGGCTTGTCATGATTATATATCAGCGAGATATGGCCGGTTGGAATTAACTCGAGCCGGAAGTTATTAATTTTTACTATCCTGAGTTCGTTTTTGCCGAATATTGTTCCTGACACCGTATTTTCCATTTCTGTAGTAATAACCCGGACTGTAATCAGGTTAATATACTCCCTGGAATCATCGCTACTCGACTCCGTGATTTTTATACCCCTTTCCTTGGCAAGTATCTGCGCATTGACAAAATTCACATCATCCTTGACCATATGAGCCAACAATCCCCTTAGAACTGCTATTGAGACCGGAGACAAATTAACTCCCTTAAAATCCCCGGCGTACTCAATGATGACTTCTTTTATCGCGCCTTTAGTAAGCTGAGCATGGAGACTTCCCATCTGATCTGCCAGTGTCAATAACGGGTTCAGCTTTTTAAGCAGATCGCCGCTTAAAGATGGAACATTGACTGCATTCATGATTGTATCGTTCTTCAGATAATCAATTATCTGGCCAGCCACATCGACCGCCACTTTGGTCTGGGCTTCACGGGTGGAAGCTCCCAGGTGAGGCGTACAAATTAGACGGTCAAATTCAAAGAGCGAACATACTCCCGGGGGTTCGGTTTCGAAGACATCCAATGCTGCTCCGGCGACCTTGCCGGACTTCATTGCATCATAAAGATCAGCCTCATCAACAATACCGCCACGGGCACAGTTTACGATCATTACACCGTCCTTCATCTGATCGAAAGCATCCTTATTGATCAAACCGATTGTGCTTTTGAGCTTGGGAACATGTATCGTTATATAATCAGACCTGCGATATAACTTTCCAAGAGATGCACTTTCAAAGCCCACCTTCTCAATTTGGTCCGGCGTGACAAATGGGTCGTGTACAATCACCTGCATTTTCAGACCCCGAGCACGATCTGCCACAATGGAACCAATCTTTCCGAAACCGATAACACCGAGAGTCTTGTTGTATAATTCTCTGCCCTGGAGTTTCTTCTTGTCCCATCTCCCGGCTTTTAATGACGCGGTTCCTTCTGGTATATTGCGTGACAGGGAGAATATCATGGCAATGGCATGTTCGGCTGTCGTTATAACATTTCCACCCGGCGTATTCATAACAACAACGCCATGTTTAGTCGCCGCCGGTATATCGACATTGTCAAGTCCGATTCCGGCACGACCCACAACTTTCAATCGTGTTGCCGCTTCCAGGAGATCCTCGGTTACTTTGGTAGCACTTCGGATAACCAGGGCGTCATAGTCTCCGATGATACTTTTAAGCTCTTCGGGAGATAGTCCTGTATTAACTTCAACTTCAATCCCTTCTTGATCCTGAAACATTTTGATGCCGGCTTCACCCAGGTTATCACTGACCAACACTTTCATGATTTTCCTCCCGAAAATAAAAACATTTAACTTGATGAATTCGTAAAAAGGTCCCTGCTCTGAATTTTTACGAAACCATTAAAATTATGCAAGCATTATATTTAATTATTTTTTAGATTCAACTTATATTTTATTGGTTCTTAACATGTTAATTGTGTATATCCTATAAAGCTGTGATAAAAGCATACCTGCAAACATGAGCGCGCAGCCGAAAAGTTCCCGGAATGCGAGGGTTTCATTTAAAATAAGCCAGCCGCCTAATGCAGCAAAAACTGCCTCCAGGCTCAATAAAATGGCCGCATGGGCCGGATGGGCGTTTCTTTGAGCCACGACCTGGAGGGTGTAGGCCACGCCTACGGAAAGAACGCCACCGTATAAAATTGGAATGGTTGCCTTGAAAAGAGCTTCTAGAACAATCACCTCGGTAAAAACCGCCGTGATAAGGCTTAAGACCGAACAAGCAGCGAACTGGGTAAAGGCCAGCTTTAAAGAATCCATTTTAGGTGAAAGCCATCCGATGATGAGGACGTGTCCGGCCCATAAGAACGCGCCCGCAAGCTCTAACATATCGCCGAAGGAAATGGAGAATTCATCTGTAATGCATAATAGATAAAGACCGGCTGCAGCAAGAAGTGCACCGATCCAGGTTCCGGCATCCGTACGCTGCCCCAATAAAAGACCCAGAATCGGCACGATGACCACATATAGCCCGGTAATAAAACCGGCATTGCCCGCCGTGGTATAAACAAGGCCCACCTGTTGTAAAGATGCGGCCGCAAAAAGGGTTAGTCCTAAAATACCGCCGCCGAATATTATGGTTCTGGTGCTTGGGCGTGTCAGGATTTCCCTGCTATTGGCTTGATGTTTTCTTTTGCGTAAAATCAAAGGGAGAAGGACAAAACTTCCCAGGGCAAAACGAACGCCATTAAATGTAAACGGCCCCACATACTCCATCCCCACCCGTTGAGCCACAAAGGCGAAACCCCAGATGACCGCGGTCAGAAGAAGCAGAGAGTCAGATTTCAAAGTTAGTATGTTCATGAATATTCCATGTTGCAAGTATTAAAAGTGGGACCATATATAATCGGTCATTCTGAGTCAAGTATTGATGGCTTCGTAAAAAATCCAACTTCTGCGTTGCGCTGCATTCCCTGCCCAGTTAAATTTTTATAATACCATAATGGGCTTATGGTAAAATCTTTCTTTCTTCATTGAGTGGATAAACCGTAAAAGTTGCAAGTGAGCTAAAGTTTGAAGTGAGCTAAATTTAAGGAATCGCTACGCTCCGGCTTCTATAATAATTGGCAGTATTCCTTAACTTTAGGCATTTTAGATCACTTTAGATCACTTCACACTTAATTGGCTATGCATTTTTTTTGCCATAATAAACATAAAATTCACAACTAAGGAACTAACGGCATCAATTATCTGTCGTTGGACAAATCAGACTTTTGAAACCCATTTTAGAGGTACTTAAGCAGGTATTATAATAGAACGGACCGATTTTACTTAGTTTTATGATCTGTGGGTGCACAATATGTTGTAATTTATCTTAATAGACTACAATATATTCTAATTCATTAGAATTATATATAAATTATATATAATTTTACTTGACATAATAAAATTACAAATTTATGAATAATCATAAACTTCAACGTATTGACAGTCTGATCTGTTATTAAGAAATGAGACACCTAATATTATCCTTGTTATTCATAATTTCTATTTATCCGGCAAATGTCTTTGGCCAGTGTATTAAAGGTGATTGTAAGAATGGACCAGGCACCTATAAGTATTCTGATGGCACTGAATATAAGGGCCAATGGAAAAACGGCAGGTTGGATGGACAGGGAATTCTCACCTATCCGGACGGTAGTAAATATGTGGGACAATTTAAGGATAATCGCAGGAATGGGCAAGGAACTTATACTTATCCAGACAATAGTAAATATGTGGGACAATTTAAGGATAATTATAGAAATAGGCAAGGAACTTACAATTATTCAGACGGTAGTAAATATGTGGGACAATGGAAGGATGGTAAGAAGCATGGGCAAGGAACTTATATCTTACCCGGTGGTGGTAGACAGGTAGGTCAGTGGAATAATAATAAGTTCATTGAAAACCCGAAATCTTATAAAGTACATAAGTACCCACCGAAAAAGATGGCAGAAGAAAGACCCCGGAAAGCTGAATCTTCCAAGTCTTTAAAAATTTCCAAGAAAAGTTCGAAGAAGCGTTATCACATGGTTAAGGCTGGTGAAACACTTTACAGCATCAGTTACCGGTATGGCTTAACGGTAAAAAAGATACAGCTTCAGAACAAGCTGTTCGATAGATCTGTGATTTACCCGGGGCAGAAACTTTTAGTAACCTTCTAAATAGCCGCAAATGTCCCAGAGAAGAGCTTTTAAAGGTTGTATTTTAAAAGGGATTATTAAGGTGGCGCTTAATAAATGGCTTCGCTGGTGTACGTGCATCTTATTCCTCGGTCATCTGCATATATATGCAAAATATGATGTGCACCTGGTTTAATAACGGCATTTAGGGAAGCCTTCATATTAAGAATCGACTCTTGGTATGTGCTATAAATTGGGCTATTACATATCACGAGAATATTCCGGATTCGGGCGACTCCACGCTCAACCAGGGTGATGGCTCACCGAACTGGATGATGCCTTGAAATAAATATTAGAAGCTTTCAAGGCAAACAGGCAGGGTCAGCAATGATCCTGCCTTTATTTTATGTTCGCACTTCAGACATTCAGCCCTATGTGTTGACTTCTTAATGTGTAAAAAATTAAAAGCAAAATGTTACAAAGGTCCCAATTGTAAAAAAAACATCATGTAGTAAAAAGAAGGAAATATAAGGAAAAACCGCTCATGACCAAATCATACAAACACATAGAAACCAAACTTATTCACGCCGGTGAGCCAGAACCGCTTATTATGGGAGCCGTCAGTATGCCGATTTTTCAATCTTCGACGTTTGCATATACCGGTCAGGACAGTTATCACGATCTAAAATACATTCGCCTGAACAACACTCCTAACCATATTGTTCTCCACCAGAAGTTGGCAGCGCTGGAAAACGCAGAAGCTGCCATTGTAACCTCCAGTGGTATGGCTGCAATCACAACAACGCTTTTAACCCTGCTTGATCCGGGTGATCATTTTCTGGCCCAAGATTGTTTGTATGGAGGTACGTACGACTTCCTTACCAAGGATTTTGCCACATTGGGAATTTCATTTGATTTCATCGATGGTGACGATCCGCATTCCTGGGAAAGCAAATTACAAACCAATACCAAAGCAGTTTATGTTGAAACTATAACCAATCCCCTGATGCAGGTTGCAGACCTCAAATCTTTAATTGAATTTACCAAAGCCCATAACCTAATTTCGATAATAGACAATACTTTTGCAAGCCCGATTAACTTTCGCCCACCAGAATGGGGCTTCGATCTCTCTCTACATAGCTGTACCAAATATCTCAACGGTCACTCGGATATCGTTTCCGGGGCTGTTATCGGCAATGCCGACCTGATTAAAAAGATCTTGCATAAACTCAATCATCTTGGCGGCTCCCTGGATCCTCACGCTTGCTTCCTGCTTCATCGCGGCATTAAAACACTGGCAGTCAGGATTAAACATCAGAATAAAAGTTCACTTGAGATCGCAAAATATTTGGAAAACCACCCGGCAATCAAGCTAGTTAACTATCCTGGACTTGAAAGCCATCCCGGTCACCGGTATGCCCGTGATTTATTTAACGGCTGTGGCGGTATGCTGAGTTTCGAATTAAAAGGCGGAGTCGAGGCGGCTGAGCAATTTTTAAAAAATGTGGTCCTGCCGATCAGCGCCCCGAGTCTCGGTGGTGTGGAATCACTGATCACCCGCCCCGTTACAACGTCTCACTCGGGGATGTCTCGCAAAGAGCTTCAAACGCTGGGAATTTCAGACAGCCTGGTTAGGCTATCGGTCGGCATCGAAGCTACTGAGGACCTTATTGAGGATTTTGATCAGGCGCTAATAGCTTAACGAAAAATCATAGTTTTAGTTCGGGCACTATCTATGTAACTGCTTTTCTTAAAATCTCTGTTAGTTCTTCATCTGTTAACTTAACGGGATTCCCTTTCATACTGCTTGCTTTTTTAGATCTGTCAACCAGTTCGGTAAAGTGATCTTCAGTTATCCCAAAATTAGAAAGCACTGGCACATCCAATGTTTCACAAAGATTAAGCATCCAGCCAATTCCATCTTCTGCCCTGGCATCTGACTTGCCGGTCAAAACTTTTGCAACTTCATCATAACGTAATAAAAATTGATGAGAAGAATGCCGTTGTAAAACCCTGACATTTACTTCCATAACAAAAGGCAGCAGTCGGGCACAAATTACTCCATGGGGAGCAGGAAACATGGCTCCCATTGGGCCTGCAAACCCGTGAACAGCACCAAGTTTTGAGTTTGCAAGAGCTAAGCCTCCAAAAAGACTAACAATAGCCATATTTTCACGGGCCGCTGTATCGCTTCCATCCTCAAAAGCCCGGCGCAATGAACGAGCAGCACGTTTTAGACCATCGAGACATATGGCATCTGTAAGTGGATTTGATTTCACAGAAACAAATGATTCTAAAATCTGGGTTATGGCATCCAGTCCGGTGCCGGCAGTTATTGATGGAGGCATTGAATATGTTAGTTCCGGATCGACTACAGCCAGATCTGGCAGCATCATAGGACTACGCAGACTTACCTTAACCTTATGTTCCGGTGAAGTCAGCACTGAGTTTCTGGTAACTTCGGCACCTGTCCCGGCAGTTGTCGGTATGGCTATGCAGGAAGCCGGCGCGCGAAATAAATTTTTTCCTCGCCCAATAACCTCCAGATAGTCCATAATATCGCCGCTATTGGTCAACAGTGCGGCGATGGCCTTGGCCGTATCAATGGCACTTCCACCACCCATGCCAATCACAACTTCACAGGCATTTTGACGAGCAGTTTGTACTCCTTCAGTGATCAGTTTTATTGTCGGCTCACCGGAAACACTAAAAGTAAAAGTTTTCATACCGGTTTTTTTAAACGATTCCAATAATGGAATGGCACGTTCAACATTCCGGCCCGTGACGAGCAAGACACTGTTTCCCATCTCTGAAGTTAATGGCGCAACTTCTTTTACAGTTCCCTTTCCAAAAATAATACGTGAAGCTGTTGCAAATTCAAATCTCATAACTAATCCCATCCCTTCTCGTCCGGGAACACATTTGTGAGTTTAATGCTAGTGCGCGGCTCTGCCATCATGTCGGCTACAGCGTCTCTCCATATCTTATAATGCTCGGTTTCTTTATGCTTTGCCGGGTCCTCAGGCGTTCTGTAGACCTCAACAAGGATGAAACGGGCGGGGTCATCCTGTTGCTGCACAACATCAAAACGTGCAATCCCTGATTCCTTAATACTGTTACGTGCATTTTCCAAAGTGGCCTGTCTGAAAGCTTCTATTTGATCTGCTTTAACATGGACAAAAACATGAACTATAAACATAATATCCCCCTCATTATTAAAAACCGCTCTTTTTTTTGAAGATTTGGGTCATATTTCCTTGAATCAAAAATATTCGGCAGTATGATCAGGTTTTGGTTGCGTGCCTTAACCGCAATACTTCATTACTATTGCCAAAGTCCAGGACATCGATGTCCTGAGGGCGCTAAAAAGGAATTAGAGGATGCCACCGGTAAGATTAAAGGGTTGTTTCAATAAAAGGTAAAGTTTTTTACAAGAGCAACGCATGCATTAAGGGTTAAAAGTGTATATTTTCAATTTTCGCTCCCAGAACGTCTCTGATTCGCGCCATTGCCTTCTGAACGTTTTCATAACTATTAAAGGCGCTGATGCGGATGAAACCCTTTCCGCATTTGCCAAACCCGGGCCCCGGAGTTGTAACTACGCCGGCTTTTTTAAGCAGCAGATTAAAAAATTCCCAGGCATCGCTTTTACAGTTCACCCAGATATAAGGTGAATTTTCACCGCCTACAAATTCAAAACCAAGTTCTGCCATCTCTTTTCGGATCAAAGCAGCATTTTTTAGATAATAGTCTATCATCTCGATAATCTGAGCTTTTCCTTCTTCACTGTAAACCGCTTCGGCTGCTTTCTGAACAGGATAAGATACACCATTAAACTTGGTAGATTGTCGCCGATTCCACAAAGCATGTAATGAATGCTTTTGTCCGCTACCGTCATAGGCCATGCAGGCTTTTGGAACAACGGTATAAGCACAACGAGTGCCGGTAAAACCGGCGGTCTTGGAAAAGCTCCTGAACTCGATGGCCACTTGGCGAGCGCCTTGTATCTCAAAAATCGAGCGTGGAAGGGTTTTGTCTCGAATAAATGCTTCATAGGCCGCATCATAAAGAATCACCGCCTTGTTCTCACGTGCAAAATCAACCCAGGTCTCTAAAGTCTCCCTGGAAATGGTTGCACCGGTGGGATTGTTTGGAAAACACAGATAAATCAGGTCCACCGATTTTTCAGGAATGGGCGGAACAAATCCGTTTTCCGGCAGACTTTTTAAATATAGGATCTTGTCATATTTTCCGTCATAAAACTTTCCTGTTCGACCGGCCATAACATTAGTATCAAGATAGACCGGATATACCGGATCCGGAATCGCCAGGCGAATATCGGTGGCAAACAGCTCCTGGATATTGCCCGAATCACATTTGGAGCCGTCGCTGATAAAAATCTCATCCGAACTGATATCCGCCCCCCGGGCTTGAAAATCGCTTAAGGCGATCTTGTCCCTTAGAAATTCATACCCCTGTTCAGGCCCGTAGCCTCGGAAAGTAGCATCCGAGCCCATTTCTTCTACACTTTTTTGAAATGCTTGAATGCATGCCTGTGGAAGTGGCAACGTTACATCACCGATCCCCAGGCGAATGATCTTGGCATCCGGATTCTCTTTCTGATATTCGGACACGCGATTGGCGATTTCGACAAACAGATAAGAAGACTGAAGTTTAAGAAAGTTTTCATTTATTCGGATCATAATTCAACCTTTCATTGGGATGGTTTCTATTAAAAAGGTTATTTCTTTTTACGATCTTTAATGAACATATAAATTAGATATGCCACCCCTACCAATGAAGCAAGTTTGAAAATCCAAAATTCACCCAATACGTTCTCCATAATATTTACCTCTTTCGACTTTTACGAGACTGTCAATTTTAACGCACCATAATAAAGGATAATGAAGCTCCCAGCCGCAAGCGGATGAGGCATTTAAAAATCATAATCCATTGATTCAATTGGAATATAGTCTATCAAATTTGTCCTCAAATATTCAAGTTTATTTTAGGTGAGTATTCCGATATTCTTACTACCTGAAACGTATAGTGTTTTTTTGACTTAAAGCAAAGAATTGGAAAAGGCTTGCAAGTCGTTGAATTGTTTACAAGCCTTTGATTCTACTTGGAGGCGGCAACCAGATTCGAACTGGTGAATAGCGGTTTTGCAGTCTATTTAAACAGTTTTTACGGTTTTGCTCCATGTTTTATAATGTTGTTTTTGTCTTTATATTATCAATGTGTCAATAAATTACAAGTTGTTTTTTGCTATATTGTTTTCTACCCTGTATTTGGGTATTATGGTAGCAAAATGGTAGCAGGTAAATAGCAGTTAACCTTCCGATATTCTTAATTTCCGTGGATAGGGTGACGCCCCCTAAAAGCGGTTTTCCTGTACCGCTTTCCCAAGACATTCAATTAGGGCGCGACAGGAGATGGTAATGATAAAAAATTTCTTTCTTAATTATGCAAACCACTCTCTCAAATAAGATCCGAAATATCTCCGTTGGTTTGTCTCAGAAATAACTTGTCGTGATGATAATTATGTTCAAGAAGATATTGACCTAAAGGATTTGCCCTTATGAATAAACGATATCACAACAATTATAAGGTCTCAAAAACCTGTCATTTATAGCAGATACATGCAATTGGGATTCGTTACAGGTTTGTTGGAGATATCTGGATTTTAATGTTAGAGCTCACTGGCTTTTTCATACGTACTGCTTTTTAGGATATCAAATTTGATCAGAAATAAGGAATCCTCTCAATCAGTTTCTTTCTTATAATCGTTGAATTAAATAGATATAAACAGGAATTTGACTTTGATTCTTTATTTCATAAAACTGTGGCAGCAATTCACGTTTTTTGGGAATATCTACCGTTCGAACAGGGGGCGGAAAATAACTGCCCGATGACATCCGATTCCAGATCTTATATAGGTTATCCTTAAGATGAACCTCAAAATCTTTTATCGATTGCCCATCGACTCCCGCCGCACCTTGGTTCGCCTTTACCCGACGATAGGCTTCCCAAACAACTTGCTTGGAAATACAAAATGGTTTTGTTTTAGTAATCGGCTCCTCCCATCTCTGGTTGACCATCTCGCTAAAACCGAACAGCACAACCCCTTCGCTCTATCTCCATTACAGAGACTTCATCACTACTACGAGTTGTTCCGCCCCCGTGTTCCGCATCGGTACTCTCACGCTTATATATATAAAGTGCGCTCGTGGCACACTAACAGATATCGCATAATGTGTATAAATGGCCGGGGCGCCAGATGCTCCTTCACCAAACTTTTTTGGTAAGCCCCCCGCTAAACGCCCGAAACGTTCCCCGGCCAAGGCAGCAAAACGATATCACCAATACTGTATTGTTGCTGCAAAGTTATTGGTAGTATTGGATGTATCATTTCCGGATTATTGATAATATTCGGACAATAATCTTTTTACTCAAGTGGAAATCATAATTAGATTTATATAAGTAGGTGGAGGTGGAGAATGAAGTCAGCAGAACAAGAGAGGTTTCACAAAGAAAGCTGATTCGAGATAGAGACCAGATTTCAAAGGAGAATCAATAATCAATAGATTACTCTTAGATAGATTCCATGTCAAAGGAAATATTGCCCAGCAACTCAATATTTTGAAAGAAATGAATGATGTGGCGAGTCCAGAGACCTTACGAGTATCACAAATTATCTGCCATTACAGATATCGTATAAAAGCCATTGTCAAGTCAAGCAAATCGTAATTTTGACCATTGTCAAATAATCTTCGTTAATCGACACATGATGAGCAGATTCTCAGCTGCTTTGAATCATGTCCACGAGACTTTTTAAAGCCGCCTCTTGAACCCGGCTTT
>Ga0070723_10000385_pt1 | contig 11659 bp, 8 predicted proteins | sample tdAd002_FD_67277 | JGI IMG/M metagenome (GOLD analysis project Ga0070723, IMG submission 67277) | Marine sediment microbial communities from the Atlantic coast under amendment with organic carbon and nitrate - tdAd00.2 | ecosystem: Environmental > Aquatic > Marine > Coastal > Sediment | place...
GGTGCAGGAGTTCCGAAAGTGCATCGAGTGTTTCCTCTGCCAAGACGTGTGCCACGTCGTGCGAGACCGTGAACACAAAGACGCCTTCGTGGGCCCGCGCTTCATGATTCGTCTCGCCAGCTTGGAGATGCATCCACTGGACGACGACGATCGTGTTCCGGAGATCAAGAAGGAATACGGCTCGGGCATGTGCAACATCACGAAGTGCTGCACCGAGACGTGTCCGGAGCACATCAACATTACCGACAACGGCATTATCCCACTCAAGGAGCGAGTGGTGGACCGTTACTATGATCCACTTGCCCGCTTGGCCCGGCTCTTCGCCGGGCGTAAGGTGCGAACGAAGACACGCACGGAGGAGCAGTCCGGATGACAGAACGCTTCGCGCTAAAACGCATCTCCGCAGACGGAATCGATCACGCGGTCGAACGAGCGGAGCACTATCGCCTGCTCAATGACCCCGAACAGGCCGAGAGCATTTGTCTCGACATTCTGGCAGTGGACGACGGAAACGAGCCCGCACGCATCACGTTGATCTTGTCGTTGACCGACCTGTTTCGGAAAGGTGGGGGCACGCACGGAGTCCGTCGCGCGAAGGAGCACGTGTCCAAGCTTTCGGGGGCGTACGAGCGCGAGTATTACGCCGGGCTCGTGGCGGAACGGCAGGGCCGCGCCCATCTGTTGCACGGCGGGATGGAGCGCACGTTTGCGTATGAGGGGCTCCACGAGGCGATGCTGCACTACCAGCAAGCAGACGCGCTCAAGTCGGTTGGCAACGACGATGCGATTTTGAGGTGGAACGCGTGCGTTCGTACGATCCAGCGCGAAGGCCTCCAGCCTCGCCGTGACGAGCCCGAGCTGCCGCTCGAATGAGACCAGGAGAAACATGATGTCACCATCCGCACTTGCGCTAGTTGGCTATGCTGCGTGGACGCTATTGCTGGCGATTACGGTCGTCACCTATCGCACCGTGCTCGTGTTCTCGAAGAAGCGCGCGGCGAACGCGTTCGAGCCCTTTGGCTCGGATGTGTCGGCGTTCTCAGGAAGGCTCTGCCGCGCGCACGCGAACTGCTACGAGAACCTTCCGATCTTCGCTGCGATCATTCTCGTCGCTCTGGTGACCGACAATGCCGGGATCACCGATTCGCTGGCGCGCTGGGTCCTGGTCGCGCGGGTGGCGCAGACGGCGGTGCATCTGATCTCGACGAGCGAAATGGCGGTGACGCTTCGGGCGACGATCTTCACCGTGCAGTTGGGTATCGAAGCGTATTGGGTGGTTCAACTCGGGCTCTTGGGCTTCAGCTGACCAGCTCTCAGTGAAAGTCGCGGGAGCGGTGGGTTTGATCGGCAAGATCGACGTCCGGCGCCCATAGCGACTTGGCGATCAGGTGAATGACGCCATCGGCTTTTTGAATCTCGCCGGTCACGCCGAGCAAGGCCGCGGTCTTGGCGAGCGCGGCGTGACGGTCGAACACCTGCTTCCACACGACGACGTTGACGAAGCCGGTTTCATCTTCGAGCGTGAAGAAGGTAACACCGGATGCGGTCCCTGGACGCTGACGGCATATCACCATTCCAACGTAGTCGAGCTCGTCTCCATGCGCGCGACCGCGAATGAGAGTCGCTTCGGGGATGCCCCGCGAACGTAAGACGTGACGAAGCCCTCGCATCGGGTGGCCCCGAGTGCTGTGATGACTCGAACGGTAGTCCCAGATCACCTGGTCGTCGCTCGCCAATGACGCGAATGAAATCTGGCTCGAGGCGGGTTCGAGCGGTAGCGAATCATGCGTGAAGCGCGACAGGCTGCGTACCTGCCAGATCGCATCACGCCGGTTGAGCCCGAAGCATTCGAACGCGCCAGCTTCCGCAAGCGCATGGAGGGCCTTCTTGTTGAGTCGTGTTTGGCGAACGAAGGTTGCGAGGTTCGGGTGCGGAGGCTTTACGGATTCGATGCGCTCCCGCTCGGCTACTCCCAGGCCCTTGACGTATCGAAGCCCCATCCTCACCCCGTAAAGTCGATGCTTTGCATCGTCCACGGGGCTTTGCCCCTCCTTCTCTATGGGCGTAAGAGTGCAATTCCATTGGCTTTTATTGACGTCGACGGGCCGGACTTCTACCCCATGGCGTTTGGCGTCTTCGACCAGCGTGGCCGGGGTGTAAAACCCCATCGGTTGGGCGTTCAAAATCGCGCAGGTGAACGCCTCGTGGTGGTGGCAACGAAGCCATGCGGTGACGTATGCCAACAATGCAAACGAGGCGGCGTGACTCTCCGGGAAGCCGTATTCACCGAACCCGCGAATCTGCGAAAACACGCGCTCTGCAAACTCTTCGGGAATGCCTTCGGCGAGCATGCGCGGGATCATGCGTGTTCGATGTTTTTCGATTCGCCCAGACTTGCGCCATGCCGCCATGTCGCGGCGTAGCTGATCGGCTTCGCCTGGCGTGTACCCAGCCGCTTCGACGGCGAGCTTCATGACTTGCTCTTGAAAGATCGGAACGCCGAGTGTCTTCTTCAAGATACGCTCGAGCTTGGGGTGCGGATAGTGGATCTCTTCTTCGCCTTTTCGCCGTCGCAAGTATGGGTGCACCATGTCGCCTTGAATCGGACCTGGCCGTACGATTGCAACTTCAATCACCAAATCGTAGAACGTGCGCGGCTGGAGCCGGGGCAACATCGCCATCTGCGCGCGGCTTTCGATTTGAAACACGCCGACCGTGTCGCCTCTCGAAACCATGTCGTACGTCGCCTCGTCTTCTACGGGAACCGTTGCAATCTCGAGATTCTGCCCCTTGTGTTCATGCAGCAGATCAAACGCATGGTGAATACAAGTGAGGGCCCCGAGGCCCAAGAGGTCGACCTTGAACAATGCGAGATTGTCGACGTCGTACTTGTCCCATTGGATGACGGTGCGCGCCTCCATGGTGGCCGGCTCGATCGGCACAATCTCGTCGACGGGACGATGGCCGAGCAAAAAACCTCCCGGATGAATCGATAAATGCCGAGGAAAATCCAATATTTGCGAAGCTAGAGACCACAGGTGATGCGTGGCAGGTGCGTCCTTTTCGAGGCCGGCTTCCCGAAGGAGCTCGGGGTTGAGCACATCGTCACGATGCCTGAGCAATCGTGTGGCGGTCTCCAAATCCGTTCGAGACAAGCCGAGCACCTTGCCTACGTCACGCACCGCGGAGCGGACGCGATAACGAATGATGTTCGCAACCATCGCGGCATGTCGGCGCCCGTATTTTTGGTAGACGTGTTGGATGACTTCTTCACGGCGATCGTGCTCGATGTCGAGATCGATGTCGGGAGGTTCCGCGCGTTCGACGCTCAAGAAGCGTTCGAACAACAAATCCATGCGCACGGGATCGATTGCTGTGATGCCCAAACAAAAACAAACCGCGCTGTTCGCGGCGCTACCCCGCCCTTGACACAAGATCTTTTGCTCTCGACAGTATTGGACGATCTCGTACATCGTCAGGAAGTAGCCTCCGTAATCGAGCTTGCGGATGATCTGAAGCTCCCGTTCGATCTGTGTGCGAACGTTGAAGGGAACCTTGCCTTGGTAACGTGTGCGTGCGCCGTGAAATGTGAGCTCGCGTAGCCACCCCTGCTCGGTTCGCCCGGATGGAAGATGCTCCTCCGGGTACCGATAACGAAGGTCGTCGATACTGAACATGCACTGCTCGGCAATGTCTAGCGTACGGCGAAGACATACGGGATCGTCTGCGAATAGACGCTCGAGCTCGCCGACTGGCTTGAGATCGTGCTCTGCGTTTGCGCAGATCGTATGACCTGCCTCTGAGAGCACTTTTCCCCCACGAATACAGGCCAAAACGTCCTGAAGCGGGCGTCGGAGCTTGTCGTGATAGAGGACTTCGTTGACGCCCACCGTCTGCACGCCGAGCTCTCGCGCAACAGAACGCAAAATCTTTTCTTTCGGCCTTTCGTGATCGGTGAGATGGCGCGCGCAAAGAGCAAACAACGACGATGGCCCATGAGCCGCGTACAACACATGCAACGCTCGAGGCGACGCACAGAGAAAAAACACGTCGCGTATCTGTTCGAGGTCTTCGGCATGGACGAGAGAAATGCCTTTTTCACACCGAGCGTGCCCGAGTGATAACGCTCTGCAGAGATCTGCATAGCCGCGTCGAGTCTTGGCGAGCGCAACGACGTGATGTGTGTTTCCTTCGATGTCGACCGCGAGCTGTGCTCCGGTCACAACGCGTATCCCAAGCTCCTTGGCTCGCATGTGCGCGCGGACCAAGCCGTACACTCCGTCACGATCGGTAATGGCAACTGCAGGAAGACCAAGCGCATGTGCGCGCTCGACTAGCTCTTCGGGAAAGGAGGCGCCTTCCAAAAAGCTATGGTTGCTCTTGACCCACAACGGAACGTAAGCGCCCATTCAATCGAGCACTCCGTGCAAGAACCATCGTTTCCGGGGACGGTCATAGAAGAGCCAAAGCAAGTCACCGTGATCGGTTTCGGCGTAGTAGTAGTCGCGTTCGACGAGGCGCTTCCACCAACCACCGCTCACGCGGTACGGCCCGTACATGTGCTCGATTGTGTGGTTTCTTTCGAGCGAAGGCCCAGCCTCAGGCTCTTTGGGCTCACGGGGCGGAAGGGGTTTGGGGCGGGCGTAAACACGCCGAACCATTGAAGAAACAGCAGGGGCCTCACTTTGCTCGCCAACCCGGGCATGTTGGATGGGCTCCCAGCGAAAGGAAGCCTCGGGCAGATGCGCCTCGCGGACGCGCGCCTTCGTCACCGAGTGCTCACCGTATGCAGCGCGGACCCGGGCAAGAGCGCGATGTGCCGCGCTCATGTCGCGACGAGGTTGATGCCCAGGGAGCGCAACCTGCTCTGCGTGTGCGCGAACCGTGTTGGCAAGAAGCTCCACTTCTTCGACCGCGCCTTGCAAGCTCACCTCGCCGAGACGAAGACGAATGAGCTCGAGCACCAACATCAGATCCAGTGTCGGTGAAGCGGCTTCGATGTTCTCTCGGTGAAGAGGCGCGCGTTCCAGATGAAGTGAAAGATCTAGAGATTGAATGGCTTCGCCACGCGCGCGCACCTGATGCAGCAGTGAGTGCAGGGCGCCCTTGATCGCAAAAAGCAATCGCGTTTGATCTTCGTCGGGTGGATCGACCTGGAAAGAGATGCGCGCGGGCTCTTCGAAAGCATGTGGTTGAATTGGGAGCTGTATGTCTTCGGCGAACAGATCGTGAAGCGCGCTTGCTCGTGCGCCAAAACGGCTGTGAAGCTCGCCCGCAGGAAGGGCGAGGAAGTCGCCCAATGTTTCGATGCCCAAAGCCTCCAAGCTTTCGCAGAGCTCTCCGGGCAAACCGAATTCACAAAGGGATGTCTCATTCGACTGTTCACGCTCTTCATCGACGCTCCCGAGGACGGTGACCCCACCGTGCATCATCGCAACAGCGAGCGCTCGATGGCGATGAAACCCCACCGTCACCGAGTTACGCCAGTGTCGAGCCTGCAAATATCGATGAATCGAAGTCGCCCAGTTCCGATAACCACCGTAAAGGCGTCGAAGGCCTTCGGGGTCGATGTGAAACGCGCCGGCGTGATCGATCGCTTCGACCCGGGGTGAGAAAGTTTGAAGCGAGGTGATCAACTCCCGGCGGACTTCCGACGTTTCCTCGGGTGATACGACGGCGGTATGCAGGTTCGGCAGGAGATCGCGCGCAACGGTTTGACGCATGCCGATGCGAATGCGGCTCTTTCTCGCGAGCGTATTGAGATGCGTAATGCGACCATTGGGGCCTTCGTCGTCGACGACGGCGACGGGCGCACCGTTCCAGTGCGGCTTTTTGCGCAACAGAATTTGCAGCGGAAGCATAGGTAAAAGAACACAGCCCACCCGCTTCATGACGCGCCTCGTAAACCCGCCGGAGCGATGGGCTTCATCGATGGAAGCTCGGCAGCGATACCGACTTTGTCTTTGAGAACGCGCGTGTGAACTTCAAAGCAACCGGCATGAAGATAGCCGCGTCGAGGCTCGACCCTCAAACCAACCAACGGACCAGAAGACGGATCTTCATACGCGTTCGAAGTGAGCAAGAGAATGCGTCCGTCGTATTGGCGCAACAGACCTTGAAGACGGCCTTGCCAGTTGACCGAAGAGCCAGGTGGCAATGCGTCGGTGAGATCGATGACCGTCAACCCAAATGCGCCGGAACGAGCAAGCCATTCGGCTGCACGGACCAACGCGAACGGACCTGCATGATGGGGGACGTGAATCGCGATGAACGAATCGAGATCAACCCCGGCCGCGTCGAGGTCGGGAGGAAACAACGCGCCGTCTTTGGGTTGCACCCAGGCGACGAGCTCTTCACGTGCCTGCGCTTGGATCACGCACGACACCGCCGTCGTCGTCCGTGCACATGCATGCTGCCCCGAAACCTCGACCAGCCGCGCCCGAGGCAACAGCTCCGAGAGTGGCAGAGCCTTGGCCCCAACGCGTTGCCCCTCGAGCTCAATGACAGTCCCAGAAGACATGGGACCACCCAATATACTGAACAGACGACCAGTTACAAGGGGGACATGCTCCCCCCACCCAACCCCTTGAAACCAATAGTAAATTCAGCAGAAGATCCCAACAGCTGATCGTAGAGCTGCTGGGATCTTTGGGTGGGGAGATGGATGATTTCGGGGGCTTACAGGGGTGGATCCTGTCCCTGATCGTATAGGTGGAGGATGCCGGTGGCGATGCTTCTTAGGAGGGACATCGCCATGGTGAAGTGGTCTTCCAGGACTTCGAGAAGGAACTCCTGATCGATGCGAAAGGCGACCAGGTCTTCGACGACTTCGGCTCGAAACCAGCGGTGCTCGTCGGCCATGGCGTCGATTGCGCCCACGGAGTCGCCGGGGCCTAACTGAAAGTGTTGATCCGGATTGGTGGCTCGACAGTCGACGACGCCGCGAAGTGGGAGCAGGAAGTACGTGCTTCGATCGCCGATGTTCCAGAGGACTTCGCCTTTGGGCAGGTGGACCTCTTGAACGTCACGCGCGAGGTCGGCGATCGCGTCGATCTCGCTGTCACCGAACGAAAACGTCTTTCGGAGGAACGCCATTCGCTCGACGAGATCGAATGGTCGATCGGGAAAGGCAAACGCCTCCGACACCGGGCCGAAGCCGGCGCTCTCTCCGAGCTTTCGTCGTGATGCGAGCGCTTCGCGGCTCGTTCCTCGGAGCACACGCTTCAACAACACGAAATGATCTTCGAAGATCTCTTGCGAGTCCTCGACCGTGAGCGCGAGCGTGACCATGTCTTGCAGCGCGACACAGTCATATCCCAACGCTTCACCTGCAAGTGCGCTCACCCCACCGGCCACGCTGCGCGGACCCAAACGGCGCACCGCTCTTCCATTGCGGATGATCTCGCACTCGCCGCTCACCACATATTGAATCTCCACCGCAGGAACCCCGCTCTGGTAGAGATGCTCACCCTTCGCAAAGAATCGCTCGCGCGTGTTGGCAGCGATCACTTGAGCTACCTCAGGTGGTACCTCGTCGAGCCCTGGCATCGTCCGCAGGAACAAAAAGCGCTGGAATCGATCCATTTGCGCCGGCTGGAGGACTTCTTCACGCAAGGCCGCTCACCTCCTGCGCCGCGTCCAACGGCGCACGTTCGCCGAGCTCCCTCGCGTGGTGAGCCGCGATGCTCCGCACGACCTCGCTGCGATCCCGCATCATCTGCTCTACCGCTTCTTCGTGAGACATCTGGCGTACGGTCGCCCCGAGGGCGGCCGCTGCAATGCGCGCGCGCCGCGCCGGAGTCTCTCCCTCGTCCACGATCGGCAGTACGGCTTCGCGGAAGGAGCCGGTCAGCGCCGCCTCCAGCACCTCGACGCTCGCCGCATGCAGTCGTGTGTTGTCACTCGTCAGACCCCGCCAAACCAAAGTGAAATTCTCTTCCGGACGCCTGAGCCCCATCAGCCAGAAAGCGCGCTCCAAGGCCGCTCGCTCCTTGTCCTGAAGCGCGACGCGTAAGAGCTCGGCGTCCGGCGTTTCCGGCGTGCCGTTGCCCTCGATCGCGGCCCGCCACTGAAGTAGCTGGGTGACTCGCAGTAGGTTCGCCCGGAGCTGTTCCTGCAAGAGCGCATCGTCGAGAACCGTCGATGGGTGGGTAGCCTGCAGGCGTCCGAGCGCCCGCAAGATCTTCAACCGCACGCCGCCCTCGCTCTCCCGCTCCAAATGGCGGAGGAGGGTGTCGGCAGCTTCCTGCGGATCAAACAAGATGATCGTGTGGGGAATGCGCCGACGCACCTTTTGGGATGTCGATGGATCCGCAAGCGCTGCGTCGAGCGCCCCGAGGGCCTCGGGACCGATCGCCACGACAGCCTTACGCGCGGCAGCGCGGAGGTCGGAGCTTCCCAGCAGGGGCAACAGGTGCGGCAAGTAGCGTGCGTCCGGGCTCCCTTCCATGGCGCGCAGGGTCTCGAGCCGCACCGAGTGGTCGTCGCTCGCGATGAGCCCGATCAACGCTTGGTGAAAGACCGGCCCACCTTCATGCCGAATCGCGCGAGCGAGGGAGGATTGCGTTCGCGGGTTCTCCGACCGGATCCATTCGTCCAGCTTCGAAGGCGACGCCACCCCGTGGTTTCCCGTCCCATGGTCGAGCGAAAGGAGACCCACGAGTGCCGTGGCTTGCACGATCGAGGCCTCGAGATCGAGCTTTTCTTCGAGAAGCTTCCGGTTCGGATCGATCGCCGTCAGTGCGCGGAGCGCAGCGGCACGGATCTCCGGGTCGTCGTCCGAGAGCATGCGGCGCGCTACCGGAACGAAGCGGTTATCCGACGCCTCGGAAAACGCCTCGAGCGCACGGCTGCGAACCTCCGTCGATGGATGATAGAGCACCAACACCGGGAGCTGGTCCGCCCTTGCGTGCCGATCGAAGATGTCGATTGCAGCGAGCACTTCGGCATCCTGATCGCTGTTCAACGCGTTGAGCAGAATCTCTAGCGAGTGGCGGTCGAGCTCCTCGAGCTCCAGTTGCGTATCGATGACGCCATGACGGAGTCGGGCACGAAACTGATCCACATACTGGCGGCGTGTCGACATGATCGCCACGATCCAGGCGGCGACCAGAAACAGCAACACAACGCCGAGCTGTTGTGTCGTCAGGCCCACGCCGACGGCCGCGATGATCAGCAACGACGCCATCGCTTGCCCGACACGGTGTCCGAATACCTCGATGATGCCCTTGGCGCGTTCACGCCGCCTGCTGTCGAGCGGCAAATAGAGCACTTCGACCGAGCTTCGGTAGAGGGTGTGCCGCAGACTCCCGTCGACCGCTTTGAGTGCCACCGCAAACAAGAGGATCGGCCCCAACGCGAGGCCCACCGCACCGCCGAAGATCAAGACCGGCAGCAAGGCAGAGGTCCGGTGAGCCCCAAACGCGCGAAGGAGCCAGCCGGCGCCGACCACTTGAATGAGCAAAGCCACGCTGTTCAACCCGAGATAAAAGCGCGCGAAGAAGGGACCGAGCCCCTCGGCCGGGATGTGGTCTGCGACCGTGCTCTTGAAGACGAAGTCCACGACCGTGAGCGCGATGGTTCCCATCAAGACGAGGGCTAACACACGTGACAGGTAGCTATCCCGAAGCAGCCAGCCGACGGAAGGCGCCCGTTCGGACGCGGAATGATCCGCCGTGGCGTCGCTCGGCATCTTCCATGAGAATGCCGTCACCGCTGCAAGCGCCAAGATCACCGCGGCCGCCAATACGAGCTCGGTCGGCGAAGCCAGTCTCAGCAAGCCTTCGGCCAACAGCGACCCCAAAGTAGCGCCCGTCACTCCCCCTGCTGCGATCGCGGGAAAGATTCGTTTCGCCTGCGTGACGGTCACGGAGTCGTCGAGCAGCAACCAGAATTCGATCAGGACGACGGTGATCAGCAGACCCGTCCAAACGTAGAAACCAAACGGCGCCCATGCGCCCATCTCATCGAGCAGCGCCCAGAAGCCGAGTGTGACGAGCGAGCCGAAAATGAGTGACGCCGCCAACAGCATTCTCCGATCGCGCACGTGCCGAAGCACCCGCTCGTGGATCTTGAGCTCCACGATCGCGAGCACCGCGATCGCGAGATACGCTCGTGGCAGATGCGACGCCGGCAAGCTCGTCAGGAATAGCGTGTCCCGCGCCGTCTCCATGACCGAATGGGCTGTCATGACCGCAAGCAGGCCGACGAAGCCCACGGCGAGATTTCGGCGATCCTCTCGGCGAACGGAAAAGCGCATGTGTCAGACGCAACGTACAGTCAAAATGGTACCAAGCACATTTCTAGTGCGCTGAAAGCTCTCTACAAGGCGCCTAACCGCGGTGCAGTGATTCGAGCTCTTCGAGAGAGCGAGGCCAGTCCCCCTTGAGCAGCCTCGAAAGCGCGCGATCGGCGAGCAGCTTCCCCTCGGTCTGGCAGGTTGCGCAATAGTTGGTTTCGCGATCCGCAAAGACGATTCGCTGGATTGGATCGCCGCAAACCGGGCATGGCTTGCCGTATTTGCCGTGCGCCGCCATCTCGGGACGAAACGCGGTCACCTTCTCGGGGAAATCGCTGCCGTGCTGTTCGGTCAGTCGAGCGACCCATTCCGACAGAACCTCACGGGTTGCGACGTGCAGGCGTTGGAGTTGCTTCTCCGTCAGCCGCTGAGTCCAGATCAACGGTGATAGCTTCGCGCGATGCAGAATTTCGTCGGAATACGCGTTGCCGATTCCGCTGAAGATTCGTGGGTCGGTCAGCGCGCGCTTCACGGTGTGGTTCCGCTCGAGCAGCGCGTCTCGAAAGCCGGCGTAGCCGGTCTCCAAAGGCTCGATCCCGCCTGGGTCGTGCCCGAGGAGCGCATCTTGGCCGCGGCATAGGTACAAAGCGGCGCGCTTCTTCTTGCTTGCCTCGGTCAGCAAGAGCGTTCCGTCTTCGAAGTCGAACGCCCCAAGGCCCACTCGACCAGGGATCTTCTGTCCCGCGGGTTTCCAGCGAAGCCGGCCGGCGATCATCAGATGCAACACGATGTAGAGGTCGTCTTGTAGGACGAGCACGACGCGCTTGCCGAGCCGGCGCACATCGAGCACTCGCTTTCCCACGACCGCGTCTATCTGTGGGTCCACGCTCCTCAGGACGAACGGCGATGCCAGTCGTACGCCCTGAAGCACGTTGCCGATCACGCGCGAGCGCAGAGCGTGAAGGTAGAGCTCGATGTCGGGGAGCTCGGGCATGGCTATCGCAGGCGTGGGTCGAGCCGGTCTCGCAACCAGTCTCCCGTGAGATTGAAGCCCAACACAGTCAGCGCGATCGCGCCGCCCGAGAACAGGGCCACGTGCGGAAATCGCAGCAGCACACTCGTGCCCTGGTCGAGAAGTGCGCCCCAGGACACGGCTTTTCCGGGTCCGAGACCAAGGAAAGACAGCGTCGACTCTGCCAGGATCACGACGCCCAAACCGGTGGTCGCCTGAATGACGAGCGGCCCGAGGAGGTTGGGAATCACGTGGCGACCCAGTACCTCGTGCGTCGGCACGCCGAGTGCACGAGCCGCTTCGACGAACTCGCGCTCTCTCAACGTCAGCGTCTCAGCCCGCGCTAGACGTGCGTATAGGACCCATCCGTTGATCGCGAGCGCGACGATCAAATGCATGAGACCGGGCCG
>Ga0070723_10000386_pt1 | contig 11604 bp, 8 predicted proteins | sample tdAd002_FD_67277 | JGI IMG/M metagenome (GOLD analysis project Ga0070723, IMG submission 67277) | Marine sediment microbial communities from the Atlantic coast under amendment with organic carbon and nitrate - tdAd00.2 | ecosystem: Environmental > Aquatic > Marine > Coastal > Sediment | place...
GTTAGCAGCTGCACGCGCCATAAGACCAAACCAGGACGGTTGGCTCTCGGGTTCCCAGGGCTCGACGTCGGGTTCCAGTTCGTGCTTTGGCGTCGTGCTGTGCATGGCGCTCAGGATTTCCTGACCAGAGGCGCCATCGATGGCGGCGTGGTGGTACTTGCCGATAACCGCAAACGCGCCTTTGGGGATCCCAGCGATGTTATCGAGCCCTTCGACAACATAGAGTTCCCATGGGGGTCGGGTCAGATCCAACCGGCGTGAATGAATTCGCGCCACGAGAATGCACAGTTGCCGCCAGTCACGCGGTTCGGGCAAAGCGATGTGACGGATGTGGAACTCGAGATCGAATTGATCATCATCGACCCAGTAGGGGTAGTCAATGCTGAACGGCAGTGAAACCAGCTTTTGCCGGAAAATTGGCGATGTGTGCAGCCGGCTCTCGACGTAGTTGAGAATATCCTTGTGGCGCACCATTCCGTCGGGCGCCGTCGACTGATCATAGATATTCAGGGAAGTCAGGTGTAGGTGCGCTCCGCGGCTCTCAAAATAGAGAAATGCGGCATCCTGTGCGCTCAATTGTCTCATGTGTACAAAGCTATCTTGTTCAGTTCGGCCAATCCTCTATTTTGCTCCTCCGCACACTGACTGGCAATCGATCAGGCCCGCTTTACGCCGACCGTTCGAGGGTAATAAATGCCACATCGTATTCATTCGACTCGTCGGCAGAATACTCCTCCCGTGTCGTCTCGATCCATTCGTCGGTGGCAATGTCTGGGAGAAATACGTCGCCCTCGATTTCGGCTTGTACGCGAGTCAGGTAGATTCGATCGGCGCGCGGCAGAAATTCTTGATAGACATGGCTGCCACCGATGATCATGATCTCCGGCGCGTCACCAGCAACCGTGGTTGCAGAGTCAGGCGATTGCACCACATCGCAACCGTCGGCTTTGAAGTCAGGCTGGCGACTTATGACGATGTTCTGCCGGCCTGGCAGCGGCCGACCGATAGACTCATAGGTGAGACGGCCCATGACGATGGGCTTGCCCATTGTCAGAGCTTTGAATCGCTTCAGATCACCGGAAAGCCGCCATGGCAGATTGCCCTTGGCGCCAATGACGTCATTGATTGAGGCTGCAACAATTAAAGAAATCATTTTTCCCAACGTAGGAGCGGCCCGTGGCCGCGATCGCGCCCATAGGGCGCGCCTACACCGCCACGGCAGCCTTAATATGGGGATGCGACTCGTAGTTCAGGATCTCGAAGTCATCGTACTCGTAGTCGAAAATACTCGGCGGCCGGCGCTTGATCGCAAGACGCGGTAACGGCAGCGGCTCGCGCTGCAATTGTTCGTCTGCCTGCTCGAGATGATTGCTGTACAAATGGCAGTCTCCACCCGTCCAGACAAAGTCGCCCAAACCGAGGTCAGCCTGCTGCGCGAGCATGTGAGTCAGTAGTGCATACGACGCGATATTGAACGGAACACCGAGGAAAATATCGCAACTGCGTTGATAGAGCTGACAGGAAAGCTTGCCCTCGGCAACCCAGAACTGAAACAGGCAATGACAGGGAGGCAAGGCCATGTTTTCGATTTCACCAACATTCCAGGCGCTCAGGATGATGCGTCTCGAATCCGGGTTTTCACGCAGTTGTTGCATGATCTGCGAAATTTGATCGACGCTACGGCCATCCGGCGTTGGCCAGTTGCGCCACTGCACGCCGTAGACAGGTCCGAGCTCCCCATTCTCATCGGCCCATTCGTCCCAGATCGAAACGCCATTGTCTTTGAGATACTGAGTGTTGCTGTCGCCCCGCAGAAACCACAGCAACTCATGAATAATAGACCGGAGATGCAGTTTCTTGGTGGTAATGACCGGAAAACCTGCGCCCAGATCAAAGCGCATCTGATAACCGAACATGCTCAAAGTGCCAGTGCCGGTTCTATCTTCTTTGCGAACACCGTTTTCGCGCACCTCGCGCATCAGGGACAGGTATTGGTGCATATCAGACAGCTGCCTCTTTGTTTTTGGAGCGATAGGCCATGACCAGCATCGTAGCACCGATGATAATCATCGGCGCACTCAGGATCTGACCCATCGTCACCCAGTCGAGAGCAAGGTATCCGATGTGCTGATCGGGAACCCGGTAAAATTCAATGTAGAAACGGAACACGCCGTATAGCAGCAAGAACAACCCCGACACCGCCATGTATGGCCTCGGTCGTGACGAGTACCACCATAAAATTGCGAACAGGACGAATCCCTCAAGAGCCGCCTCGTACAATTGCGATGGATGCAGAACCTGCCCGTTGTACAGCACGCCCCAGGCGACGTCCGTCTCCTTGCCCCACAATTCACCATTGATGAAATTGCCGATGCGTCCGAAACCCAGACCCAGGGGGACGAACGGTGCCAAAAAGTCGGTGACCTGCCACATCGTCAGGCCGTGTTTGCGGCCGAATAACCACATCGCAGTAAGCACGCCGATGAGCCCGCCGTGGAAGGACATTCCGCCTTCCCATATCTTGAGCAGGTAAAGCGGGTTTTCGGTAAACGTCGGCCAGTTATAGAAAAGGACCGAGCCGATGCGCCCGCCCAGAATGACGCCAAGCATTGCGTAAAAAATCAGATCGTCGACATGCTCGGCTTTCTTGATCAGAGAATGCGGAGCTTGCGAACGTTTGCGTGCCAGCCACCACGCAGCCAAAAATCCGAGCACGTACATCAAGCCGTACCAGCGTATTTTCACCGCGCCAATCGAGAAGATAATCGGATCAATCTTGGGGTAAACGATCATGAAACTCTGCGCCTGGGAAAGAGGCCTGTATCATAACAAACCATGACCAATCGCCTCGCCAAAGAAACCAGCCCTTACCTTTTGCAGCACGCCGACAATCCGGTCGACTGGCACCCATGGGGTGACGAGGCATTCAACCTCGCACGCCAGACGGGCAAGCCGGTGCTCCTCTCAGTCGGCTACTCGGCTTGCCACTGGTGTCACGTCATGGCGCACGAGTCCTTTGAGGATGAAGCGACGGCCGAGCTCATGAACGACGCGTTCATCAACATCAAGGTCGACCGTGAGGAGCGACCGGATGTGGACCGGATTTACCAGACTGCGCATCAATTGCTCACACAACGCGGCGGTGGCTGGCCATTGACGATGTTTTTGCATGCCGAGGATCAGCGGCCGTTTTTCGGCGGCACTTATTTTCCCAAAGATGCGCGTTACGGCATGCCAAGCTTTTCAGATCTGCTAACTAAAGTTTCACGCTATTACGAAGAGAACGACGGCTCTATCCGTGAACAGGGCGAGCGGCTTAACGATGTTCTGAATCAACTAATTCCGGCTGCAGCCGCAGACCGCAAGTCATTAACAGCGGAGCCACTCGCAAAAGTCCGGCAACAACTGACCGACAGCTTTGACTATGACTTTGGCGGGCATGGCCAGGCGCCTAAGTTTCCGCACCCCGGCACCATCGAATGGCTGCTGCGGGCATGGCGAGCAACGGCCAACGATGAGGAGCCGGATATCGATGCCCTGTTCATGGCAACTTTGACACTCACGCGTATGGCAGATGGCGGCATTTACGATCATGTTGGCGGCGGCTTTTGTCGCTACTCGGTCGACCGCTACTGGCAGATCCCTCATTTCGAAAAAATGTTGTACGACAATGGCCCGTTGCTCGGAATTTATTCCGCGGTATTCCTCGCAACTGGCGAACAGTTGTTCGCAGATACCGCGAACGAGACAGCCGACTGGTTGCTTGCTGACATGCGCTCACCCGATGGCGGCTTCTACTCCTCACGTGACGCCGACTCCGAGGGCGAGGAGGGGAAATTCTACGTGTGGACGCCGGAAGAAGTCGCTGCGCTCCTCGAGTCTGATCAATATGAGTTGTTTGCGCGGCGTTTCGGCCTGGACAAAGAAGCAAACTTCGAAGGAAAGTGGCACCTGACCGTGCGCGAGGCTGTCGATGACCCTGATCTGCTTGTCAAACAGGCGAAATCAATACTACTTACCCAACGTAGCAGGCGCGTCGCACCTGGCCGTGACGAAAAGCAGCTGACGTCCTGGAATGCATTGGCAATTCGCGGCCTCGCCATTGCCGGCCGCGTCCTGGAACGCCCGGAACTGATCGATGCTGCGGCGACTGCAAGCACGAGTATTCGTGACAATCTCATGCTCGATGGCCGGCTCCTTGCGAGTTACAAGGACGGCGAGGCAAGATTTCCGGCCTACCTGGACGACCATGCGTTTTTAGTCGATGCATTGCTTGAGTTATTGCAGACTCGTTGGGACAGCGCGCATCTCGAATTTACAGTGCAGCTCGCGGACCTGTTGCTTGAGCACTTCGAAGACAAGGACAGTGGCGGTTTTTACTTTACTGCCGATGACCACGAATCGCTGATGCACCGGCCTAAACCATTTGCCGATGAAGCGATGCCATCGGGAAATGGCGCCGCGGCTTTCGCGTTGCAGCGGCTGGGGCATCTACTCGGCGAGCACCGTTACATCGATGCTGCCGAGAGAGCCTTGCGAAGCGCCTGGCAGGCGATGGATGAGTATCCGCACGGTCATGTGACTTTGTTGACCGCGCTGGAGGAATATCTGACACCGCCCGAGATCATCGTGATACGAGGTGAATCGGTAGAAATTAGTAACTGGCGTGATTCGGCCGCCAAGCTCTACGCGCCAGCGCGGCTCGTATTCGCTATCGACGAAAATGAAACAGACCTGCCAGGCTTACTGGCTGAACGCAAAGCCATACCGGGTGAAACAGTGGCCTACCGCTGCGTCGGCACACACTGCGAATTACCCGTTACCACCTGGGAAGCGCTGGCGGATGAGCTTAGTTCGTAGGAACTGCGAGCGGGATGTTTATCGAGAGAAGTAAAGCGCAGCACAGCGAGCCATGACCGAGATAAATCTCCCGTTCGCAGTTCGTGTGGGTTGACTAATACGCCGTCAGCGCCATTCCGGCCGAAGGCACCACCGTATCGGAGTTGGCACCCAGGAATGTCACGGGTACAGACTCAATTTGCATGCCCGAATTTCGCACGACCGCAAAGTGCAGATGTGGCCCGCTGGAAAAACCAGTATTGCCTGAATCTGCAATGTACTGGCCACGCTGCACCCGGTCACCCGGCAGCACACGAATAGTGTTCGTGTTCAAGTGCGCATAGATCGCGTAGGTACCGTCGTCATGCAGAATGCGTATAACGTTGGCCGACGGTCCATCCTTTAGCGGATCCAGGCCGCCGCTAAAGTTACTGGCCGCCACGTCGAACACAACACCACCGCGTGCCGCAAAAATGTCAGTACCAATCGGCATCGCTACATCGACTGCGTAGTGGCTGTCGCGTGTTGTGTGCGTCGCAACCTGGGGAAACGCCTGTGTAACCGGGTAGTTGCTCGATATCGCGAACGGCGCCCGATACGCCCCATTCGGCTTGTGCCTGGCATTAGGGTCACCAGCGAGATACTGGTACTGGTATTCGAGAAACGGTGTCGAGCCGTCCTCCAGCAAATCGAGATTGATCAGACTCAGATCAGTGCGCGCCGGTACGACCCAACGCATTTCCTGGTCGGGGTGCGGATACTGCAAACCACGAATAGTCTTAAATGTTAAGAGCAGTTCAACCGGCGCATACGACTCGTTGTGCGCAAGCAATTCGACAGTCCGTCCTTCAAAAGTATGCGTAACAGAGATTTCCGTTTCCGCCGTTGATGTTTCGAGCTGGCGAACCTCGACCACACTGCCGTCAGATGGTGGCCGATCCGAGTAGATCCATTCACCATTTTCGCCACGATACTTATAAAGAGACTGGGCTGAAGCGAAGCCGCTCGCGCATAGCAGCACGACCAGTGAAACGAGGAGTGTCTTGCTACTCAGGCGCGACGAGCGCTCGAGTGCCGATCCCCGACCGTTTCCAACCATTTTCTGTCCGCTGAATCTCATATGCTGGCCAGTACTGATTATCCAATTTCAAAGTAATGACTTCGACCGCACCGTTCCAGGTGACAGTTTTCAGACGCACAGACGCCTGATCTTGCTTCCCTGCTACAGCGTCGACAAACGCAACCAGGTCCGGCGTTGGAGTCTCATCGACTTCAACGACGCGACGCCCGGCCCACAAGCCGTAGCGCGTTGCCGGCGACCCATAGCTAAAGAACGCGACATAGACACCGTGCGGATCGATGCCGCGCTGGGCGGCCATCGCACGATGCGGATCCTGAATTAGCGCTCCGGCCCACGATATTGCTCTGTCGATGCCGCGCCCGTCCAGTGCGGCTGTCTCAATTTTGATCTCTTTTGCGCTGCCATTTCGCCATACAGTCACCATAACCTCCGGTTTCTGTACGGCTTTTTCCAGCCCGCGGAATGAGGTTACGACTTCGCCATCGATCGCCATGACCATGTCGCCATTGCGTAGTTTCTCCGCTGCATCGGTACCCGCGACGAGACGCGTAACACTCAGTGCGCGGCGATTGACAGGGTTATTGGCCTCCAGGCGCTCCAGCCATTCCTCATCAACACCCATGTTGCGAGCAGCGAACAGTGGCGAATAAACGAACTCGGCCTCGAGTGAATAGAACGGTCGCCCCTCGCGCACGATGTCGACAAACTCCATGGCGAGATCGGCGCCAATACCGCGATTCATTTGCGCGCTTTCCCCACCCGCCTGGACCGCAAAGCTCGACCACATCGCATTGACCCGGCCACGCTTGTCGACCATCACACCGTCAAATTCTGTCGGCGCATTAACGAGGCTGATGCCCTCAATATTCGAATCGCGAAAGCGCAATGTTCGCGACAATGGCAGATTCAGCGGACCAACCGACGAGACAGTACTTTCCTGGTGCACGAGTTGATGGTCGCCTTTGATGCCGACAACCCACACTTTGTCACCCGGTTTCAATTCGACATTGTTGAAAGTCGCTTCTTCGACCGCCGTATCGTTTATTGTTGCAGGATCGTATGAAACGATCGCGAGATTGTGCAGTGGGTGAAGCTGCTCAACTTTGGCTTTCACCTCTAACGAACCGGCGAACGTCACTGTCACGTCGCCGATAGCGACCGGCACCGTGTTGCGATCCACCAGTACGAGGCCACGATCCCTGTCAACAATCAAGCCAGTGCCGTAGTAATGCCGGTCGGCGACGCCCGACACTGTATAAGGCAGGTCGAATGTAACCACGACGAGCGACGGTGCAATCGCACGAACTTGCGGGTCGTCATACTTTTTCAGTTCGGTATGGCCGATTTTAGGCGCTGCCGGCGCGGGTCCCGCGGCAAGGTCGTGACACGGCCAGATCCCGGTCGCATCGTCTCGGGCACAACGGCGCACAGGAAACCAGATGCGATCCATCTCGAAAGATCGCACGATGCTGTTTTGCGGATTGTCCATCGTTACATATCGAATCTGTTTGCGATCGCCGTCGGCGAGGTCATTGAGCGCCGCTTCGAAGTCATCGATGTTCTCGATGGGTTCTCCAGCAAATTCTATGATGACCGCGCCGCGAGGAATTGCCGATTTCGACAGCAGATAACCTGGATTTGCGACATAAACGCCGGTCGCGGATCGATTGTAATGCCTTGCCTGCTGATAAGACAGATTGTTGACGATCGCATCGCCGAACTCGAGAAACTCGTCTGGCGATATTGCATGCAGATCCGTTACAAGAACATTTTCGATGACGCTCTTGCCACCGCGTTCTACCTCGACTTCGATCTCCTCACCAACATGATCGTCGAGCACCGCGGCGAGTGGTACAAATTCAGTAACCAGATCACCGTTAATGCGCAACAGAATGTCACCCGGCTCCAGCTTGCCTGCAGCAGGCGAATCGGGAATGACCTGCTCGATGGTCAGCATGCCGGTTTGATCCGGATAGAACATACGTACGATGCGTTCGGATTCGTCGGTAAGGCCCAGACGCCCGAGTTCGTCGTAGGCTTTCTGCTCGAACATCGTCTGCAAAGTGCCGCGTGTGACGACCTCGTCCTGCCGGATCAGATCGAGTGCACGGTATATGCGATCGAGCGGCAGGAAGAAGCTGCTCGCCGCTGAGTTATTGGCACCGGCGTTGAGAGCTACAACCTCGCCGTCGATGTTGACGACCGGGGAGCCTGACGAGCCACCGGACGTACCCGAAGCCGCCTGCAGATAAAAGGTATTGAAGTCGTTGTACTTGCCACGTCCGTAGTCGGGCGCTTTGCGATCGAGTCGCGCGATGGTTCCCGCCAGAATGGATAACTGTTCGCCCGCGTCATTGCCGATTACCCGAATTTCGCGGCCAATGCCCGCCCCGTCCGGAACCAGCGGTAGTTCGGCGGGCTCAATGTAGCGCAGGTCCGCCGGGTCATAGCGAAAAAACCCGAAGTCGTGCACCGGATCACGATAGACCGGCGTGAGACGCACCTCCTCGTTGTTTCTGAATACGGCTTCTGCGACGACTGGACCTGGCGTCACCACATGCCGATTGGTCAGGATCAGGCCACGCTCGGCATCGACAACAAACCCGGTCGCCTGGCTCGATGAATTCCACTCTGTATCGAAGGCCCGCGTGCTATCCACGCGAATCGAAACGACCCCCGAAGAAATGCGCTCGAGCGTCTCCGTCCAGGCCGTGTCATCGGCAGCCCTTGCCGTAAACGTCAGCGCGAGCGCTGCCAACGCAATCAGTAATCGTCCGTGTGTCATAGCAAACCTGTTTAGTCGTCCACAATTAACTGGACTGGGCTGAAGCCCGACGGTTCCCTATTTGAACAGATTATTGCGCCTTGTAGGAGCCCGCCATGCGGGCGAATCAGGAAATCGCCCGCATGGCGGGCTCCTACAGATCAGGTTCCGGCGAATATTTCAGGTCAAGATGACGTGCCGCTTTAACATCATCCAGACGTCGCACCGGCATTTTGTACGGCGCTTCCTTGAAGCTCGTACCGTTATCGCGCGCCTCTTTGGCGATCTCGACCATCGCATCGACGAAATTATCCAGCGTCTCCTTGCTCTCGGTTTCGGTCGGTTCGATCAACAGGCACTCCGACACAAGCAACGGGAAGTATGTCGTCGGTGCGTGGTAGTTGAGGTCAAGCAGCGCTTTGGCGACATCCATTGCAGTCAGATGTAATTCCTTGGCCTCATGTTTGAGCGTGATGATGAATTCATGGCTCGCGCGGCGATCCGGATAAGCAAGTTCGAATCCGGCGTCCCGTAGTCGCGCTTGCAGGTAGTTGGCGTTAAGTGTCGCGTATTCAGCGAGGCGCTTCATGCCGTCGCGCCCAACCATGCGCATGTAGACGTAGGCGCGCAGCAGGACGCCAGCATTGCCCATGAAACCTGACAGGCGGCCAATCGAATGTGGCATATCCTCTTCGGTCAGCCAGTCGTAAGTCGTCTCGCCATTACTCTCACTAGCTGTAACTACCGGTATCGGCATGTACGGCAACAAGCGTTCACCAACACCAATCGCACCCGAACCCGGCCCGCCACCGCCGTGGGGCGTCGAGAACGTCTTGTGCAGGTTCATATGAATGACGTCGAATCCCATGTCGCCGGGGCGCACCTTGCCGCAGATCGCGTTGAGATTGGCGCCGTCGTAATAAAGGAGCCCGCCCGCATCCTTGACGATAGTCTCGACTTCAATAATGTCGCGTTCGAACACGCCCAGTGTTGACGGGTTCGTCAGCATAATGCCGGCGGTCCTGGGTCCGACAACGGATTTCAAGGCCTCGATGTTGATATCGCCATCGGGCCCGGTTGGCACCTCGACCGCGACACAACCGCACATCGTTGCGGTGGCAGGATTGGTGCCATGCGCAGCATCCGGAACAATGATCTCGTTGCGTTCGAGATCACCGCGCTCGCGGTGGTATGCCTGAATCATTGCTACGCCGGACAGTTCACCCTGCGCGCCGGCCATCGGCGTCAGCGATACACCGACCATTCCCGTGACCGCCTTAAGCATTTCCTGCAACTCATACATGCATTTCAGGAAACCCTGACCGTGACTAACCGGGCCCAGCGGGTGCCGGCCCGTGAAGCCAGGCAGCAGCGCCAGCGAATTACAGGCGCGTGGATTGTACTTCATCGTGCACGAACCCAACGGGTAGAACTGCGTGTCAATCGAGAAATTCTTTTGCGACAGGCGCGTGTAGTGGCGCACGACCTGCAACTCCGACGCTTCCGGAAGACGCGGCCGGTCCTGCCGCAAAAATTGCGCGGGCAAATCTACATCGGGCGTGTCGACAGGTGCCTGAGCATATGCCCGGCGACCCTCGCGCGATTTCTCAAAAATCAGTGTACTCATTAGTATTCAGCTCCCGTCGACGCTGATACCCAGCGCCCGCAACGCCGCGCCATAATTCGGCTCGATCGTGATGTCTTCAATTTGCTCCTGGTGCACAACCGTGTTGTTTTCGTCCAGCACGACAACAGCGCGTGCAAACATCCCTGCCAGCGGCCCGTCGACAATTTGCACGCCGTAGTTTTCGCCAAAACCGGCGTGACGAATCGCCGACAAACCAATGACGTTATTGAGATCGTGTTGTTGCGCAAATCGCGCATGTGCGAACGGCAGGTCATAAGACACCATCAACATCACGACGTCGTCCAGGCCTTCAGCATAACTGTCAAACTCAATTACCGACTTCGCACAAATCGTCCTGTCGATGCTGACAAAAATATTGAAAACCACGCGTTTGCCCATCCAGTTCGCGAGTGTCACGTCCTGAAGCCTGGTATTGACGAGCGAAAAATCAGGTGCGTGGCTGCCTACATCCGGCAACTCGCCGAACGTCTGATAGACAGCGCCTTCATACTTAACTGTTGCCATCGTCGTATCAGGCAGAGCGCCTGTTCTCCTCCGCGAAAATGCCTTCAAGCGCAGCGACGTATGCGTCGATGTCCGCGTCCGTCTTCGTCTCCGTAGCGCAGACGAGCAACGCGTTGCCCAGTTCAGGATTGCTTGCCGACAAGTCGTAACCGCCCAGGATGTCTTTCCCGGAAAGCGCCTCGAGCACGGGCCCGACAGGCCGATCCAGACGCAAAGCGGCCTCGTGGAAATGCGGGCCCTCGAACAAGCGCTCGACGCCTTCGATGGCGGTAAGGCCAGCGACGAGTCGCGTCGTTGCCTGCTGTGAGCGAAGCGCCACCTGACGCAAGCCTTCAAAACCGAGCAAGGCCATGTAGATCGTCGCGGCAGTGACCATAAGCCCTTGATTTGTACATATATTCGAGGTCGCTTTCGAACGCCGGATATGTTGCTCCCGGGCCTGCAAGGTCAATGTGAAACCAGGTTTATCGTCGAGATCTGTCGTGCGTCCGACAATGCGGCCAGGCATCTGCCGGACCTGTTTCTGCTTGCAAGTCATAAAGCCGAAATACGGCCCACCCGATGACAACGGCACGCCAAGCGGTTGGCCTTCACCAATCGCAATATCGGCGCCTTCGGCGCCCCAATGACCCGGCGCTTTGAGAAGCGCAAGCGCCGTCGGGTTAACAACGGCGATGACCAGTGCACCATGTTGATGCGCCCAGTCGGTCAGTCGATCGACATCTTCGAGCGACCCGAAGAACGCCGGTTGTTGAATCACGACGGCAA
>Ga0070723_10000387_pt1 | contig 11594 bp, 12 predicted proteins | sample tdAd002_FD_67277 | JGI IMG/M metagenome (GOLD analysis project Ga0070723, IMG submission 67277) | Marine sediment microbial communities from the Atlantic coast under amendment with organic carbon and nitrate - tdAd00.2 | ecosystem: Environmental > Aquatic > Marine > Coastal > Sediment | place...
CTACAAGAAGTTTTCTGTGCGGGTGAAGGGGACTTTCTATAGCGATGACAGTGAAAGCGAGATGTTTGCCGGTGTCAGGCTGAATCTCTGACCCGCTGGCCAGGAATAATAAAAAACCCGCCGTAAGGCGGTTTTTTTATGTCCGCTTCTTTACCCGTCCTACGTGACTGCCTAACCTGTAGGAGCGCCTTGCAGGCGCGAAAATCATGCATGAAGCCCTATCGCGCCTGCAAGGCGCTCCTACAAAAAATAAAATTATACCCGTCAGGTCAGTTCCAACCGCGATTCCTCCTGCTGCAGCTTCCATAGATGTGCGTAGCTGCCGTTCTTCTCGAGCAGTTGCTGGTGCCGGCCCTCTTCAATAATGCGGCCTGCTTCCATAACGAGGATGTTGTCGGCATCAATGATGGTTGAAAGCCGGTGGGCGATCACCAGTGTGGTGTGATGGGCGGCGACCTCTCGCAGGGCATCCAGGATGGTTTGTTCTGACTTTGAATCCAGGCTGGATGTCGCTTCATCGAACACCAGTATGCGCGGGTTTTTCAGGATGGCGCGTGCGATTGCGACCCGCTGTTTTTCACCGCCGGAGAGTTTCAGCCCGCGTTCTCCCACGACCGTGTCATAGCCCTGCGGCAGCCCGCTAATAAAATTGTGTATGTTGGCCAGTCGTGCAGCGTCCTCGATTTCCGCAGGTGTTGCGCCCGGTTGTGCGTAGGCTATGTTGTACAACAGTGATTCGTTGAACAGCACGGTATCCTGGGGAACGATGCCGATGGCCTGGCGCAGGCTTTGCTGTGTGACCTGGCTGATGTCCTGCCCGTTAATGAGAATTTCCCCTGCCGGGATATCGTAGAAGCGGTACAGCAAGCGGGCCAGTGTGGACTTGCCGGCACCACTGGGCCCAACAACCGCCACCTTTTGGCCGACAGGGATTGTAAAGTTGATGTCATGCAGGATCGGCCGGTCTGCATCATAGGCGAACGAGACATGCCTGAAAGAGACTTCTGCACTATCGGCCACCAGCTCCGGGGCCCCGGGGCGGTCCTGGATTTCAGGCTGCTGCTCGAGTACATCGAACATCAGGCGCATGTCGGCAAGTGCATGTTTCAGCTGGCTGTACACAACGCCGAGAAAATTAAGGGGAATAAACAGCTGCAAAAGGAAGGCATTGACCAGCACCAGGTCGCCAAGCGTCATACTGCCGTCGACCACGCCCTGTGATGCCAGCATCATCATCAGGGTAACGGCGACCGCAATAATGGCGGCCTGCCCGAAGTTCAGTGCAGCCAGGGAGGTCTGGCTCTTTATCGCAGAGCTTTCCCAGTCATGCAGGCTCTCATTGTAGCGCTGTAACTCGTGCTCCTCGTTGCCAAAGTATTTAACCGTTTCATAATTCAGCAGGCTGTCAATTGCCTGTGTGTTGGCCTTTGAATCAAACGCATTCATTGCGACCCTGTATTTCATGCGCCATTCGGTCACCTTCATGGTGAAGACGATATAGATAATGACGGATACGAAAGTAATCACTGCAAACAGGGCGTCATATTTCACCAGCAGGATGGCGGCGATCAGGCTGATTTCCACCAGTATGGGCAGGATGCTGAAGACCATGTAATTCATTAAGGAGCTAACGCTGCGGGTGCCGCGGTCGATGTCACGGGAGAGGCCGCCGGTTTTGCGTTCCAGGTGAAAACGCAGCGAAAGTTTGTGCAGGTGTTCCAGTACCTTGAGGGAAACGCTGCGCATGGCACCGTGCCGGACCTGTGCAAAAACCGCATCACGCAGCTCGTTAAACAGTGAACTGATCAGTTTCAGGAGGCCGTACAGGAGCAGCAGGGTCAGGGGCAGGGCAATCAGTACATCGGTTTTGATGTCGAGGCTGTCAACGATGTCTTTCAGTACCAGGGGAATGCCTACATTGGCGACCTTGGCCAGCACCAGGCAGGCGAGGGCGAGTATTACCCGGCCCCGGTAGTGCCATAAAAAGGGGGCCAGGGAGCGCAGTGTTCTCAGGTCATTTCCGCCCTGGGCGGGCAGGGTGTCATGTCGTCTGTACATCGGTATTTGCATGGGGGAGGCTTGAAACCGGCGGCTATTGTCACAGAATAGTCCATGCCGTGATACCCCGGGTGCCGGCCAGCAGGTTCCGTTTGCAGGGTTTTGGCTATCACCCGGCTCCCAAGGGTCTGTATAATGCGGACTTTTCGTTTTGGTCAGGCGCTGGCGCCTGATAATGGATTTTTCTCATGCCGATTTATGAATACAAGTGTGAAGCCTGTGGCCACGTGTTTGAAAGCCTGCAGAAAATCAGCGAGTCGCCGCTGGTGGAGTGTCCGGAATGTGGCAAGGATGCACTTAAAAAACTGATTTCATCGCCTGCTTTCAGGCTCAAGGGCGGTGGCTGGTATGAGACCGATTTTAAAACGGGTGACAAGAAAAATGTCACTCACACGGACAAGAAAGAAAAGAAGACAGACAAGGCGGCGGCTGCTTCAGGTGGAACAGCAAAGGCCAAGAAACCAGCTGGTTCCGGCTGATATTTAAGCTGCCACTCGCTATTTAACTGTAACCGGATAATGCATATGCGCAGTCTCTACTGTGGTGAAGTAAACGAATCACACCTCGACCAGGAAGTCACACTGTGTGGCTGGGCACACCGCCGGCGTGATCATGGCGGGGTGATTTTCGTGGATCTGCGTGATCACAAGGGGCTTGTGCAGGTCGTCTTTGACCCGGACACCGAGGCAACCTTTGCGACGGCCGAACGCGTGCGCAATGAATTTGTACTGCAGGTAAAGGGCCGTGTCAGGGCTCGCCCCGAGGGCACGGTCAACCCGGATATGCCGACCGGCCAGATCGAGGTGCTGGGCAAGGAATTGAATGTATTGAACGCCGCGGAAACACCTCCGTTTCAGCTGGATGACAAGGATATTCACGAAGAAACCCGGCTACGTTACCGCTATATTGATTTGCGGCGTCCCGAGATGCAGCAGCGTCTGCGCCTGCGTGCACGCATTACCCACAATCTGCGTACCTTTCTCGATGCGCAGGGTTTCATTGATATTGAAACCCCGCTGCTGACACGTTCCACACCGGAAGGTGCACGTGACTACCTGGTTCCGAGCCGTACGCACCCCGGAGAATTCTTTGCGTTGCCACAGTCCCCGCAATTGTTCAAACAGTTGCTGATGATGAGTGGCATGGACCGTTACTACCAGATCGCGCGCTGTTTCCGCGATGAAGACCTGCGTGCGGACCGCCAACCCGAGTTTACCCAGCTGGATATAGAAACCTCGTTTATGAACGAGGATGAAATCATGGGCGTCACTGAAACCATGGTGCGGGAATTGTTCAGGGACGTACTTGCCGTGGACCTGCCGGACCCCTTTCCGCGCATGAGCTATGCCGAGAGCATGCTGCGTTTTGGTACTGATCGTCCGGATTTGCGCAATCCGCTGGAGCTGGTTGACCTCGGCGATGTCATGCAGGCCGTGGAATTCAAGGTGTTTTCCGGGCCGGCCAATGACCCCGACGGGCGGGTTGTGGCCCTGCGTGTGCCCGGTGGTGCCAGCCTCAGTCGCAAGAATATCGATGAATACACAAAGTATGTTGGTAAATACGGTGCGCGCGGCCTGGCCTATATAAAGGTCAATGATGTGGCTGCCGGACTGGATGGCCTGCAATCACCGATTTTGAAATTCCTGCCGGATGACGTGGTCGAGGCCATCGTTGCACGTACCGGCGTTGAGGACGGCGACCTGATTTTCTTTGGCGCAGACAAGACCCGCGTTGTAAACGATTCACTCGGGGCATTACGGGTCAAGTTGGGCAGTGACCGCGAGTTGCTGGAAGGCGAATGGAAACCGGTATGGGTGGTCGACTTTCCGATGTTCGAGCGTGATGAAAAGGCAGGCCGCTGGATGGCGCTGCATCATCCTTTTACGGCACCGAATATCGATGATCCTGCGGCACTTGCAGAAAATCCGGGGACCAGTTTATCGCGCGCCTATGACATGGTGTTGAACGGCACGGAACTGGGTGGCGGCTCGATTCGTATTCACGATACCGATATGCAGGAGACCGTATTGAAACTGCTCGGTATTAGTGAGGAAGAAGCGCGTGAAAAATTCGGTTTCCTTCTGGATGCGCTTAAACACGGTTGTCCGCCACACGGCGGTCTTGCGTTTGGAGTTGACCGGCTGGTGATGTTGATGACGGGTGCGTCATCGATTCGCGAGGTCATGGCCTTTCCAAAGACCCAGACAGCGGCCTGTCCGTTGACCGATGCCCCGTCAGTGGTGGTAACCGGCCAGTTGATCGAGCTTGGTATTCATTTGCGTAAACCGCCTGAAGTTGACAGTTGAATCCGACAGCCCGTAGCCCGGATGAAGCGAAGCGGAATCCGGGGTCTGTTTTGGGGTAAACCCCCGGATTCCGCTTTGCTTCATCCGGGCTACATCGCTGTAACCAATGTCTGAAACCGTCGTATTACTGCATGGTATCTGGATGCCTGCCCTGGTGATGGGTTTGCTCGCCAAACGTCTGCAGCGATGCGGTTACCGGACAGTCGTATTTGGCTACCCTTCGCTGACCCAATCACTTGAAAACAATGCAGAGCAACTTGCCGGCTGTATCCGGGAGCAGAGCGATGCAACTGTCCACCTGGTGGGCCACAGTCTTGGTGGCCTGGTCATCCTGCAGGCCCTGCAGAAACACCCTGATCTTGTCGAGGGCCGCATCGTGCTGCTCGGTAGTCCGGTGAGAGGCAGTGTTGTGGCGAAACGCCTGCACCGCTACAGCGGCTTGCGCTGGATGCTGGGGCGCAGTGCGGATAGTGGTTTACTCGGGGATGGCCCGGCCTGGCAGGGCCATTTGCCGCTTGGCGTGATTGCCGGTAACCGCCCCCTGGGTATTGGACGGCTCATCGGGGGCCTGGCGGGCGAGAATGACGGCACCGTGACCGTTGCCGAGACACATTTGGAGAACGCCAGCAGCTCTATCCGGGTTCATGTAACCCACACGGGGCTGCTGGTTTCCTGCGAGGTTGCCAATGAGGTATGCAGCTTTCTCAAGGACGGGCATTTCTGCCAGCTGTAGGAGCGGATCGCATCCGCGATCGGGGCTTGTGCCGAAGGAAAATCGCGGATGCGATCCGCTCCTACAAGTGTATCTATTGAGGTAGGAGCGCTTCGCAAGCGCGATTGGGTCTGTGAAGACATTACCTCTAAAAACAGGGGCTGGATGGTACAACTCTGCCTCTCAGCAATGCTAAACTGCGATCATTCTGAATGACGAGGTAATCGACGATGGCAGGACACAGTAAATGGGCAAATATCCAACACCGGAAAAATGCCCAGGATGCCAAGCGCGGCAAGCTGTTTACCAAGTTAATCCGTGAGATCACGGTGGCCGCACGCATGGGCGACCCGGACCCCGCATCCAATCCGCGCTTGCGCATGGCCGTGGACAAGGCGCTTGGCGGCAATATGACCAGGGACACCATTGAGCGTGCAATCAAGAGAGGTTCCGGTGCCCAGGACGGTGAAAACTATGAAGAGGTGCGCTACGAGGGTTATGGCCCGGGCGGCGTTGCCGTGATGGTGGATTGCGTTACTGACAATCGTAATCGTACCGTGGCCGAGGTGCGTCATGCCTTTACCAAGGCCGGCGGCAACCTCGGTACGGACGGTTCGGTGGCCTACCAGTTCAACAAGAGCGGGATACTGAGTTATCCGGTCGGCAGTGATGAAGACCAGATCATGGAGGCGGCGCTGGAGGCCGGTGCGGAGGACGTCCTGAGCAATGATGACGGTTCCGTGGATGTGTTGACCGAGCCGGACCAGTTTGTAGATGTCAAGGAAGCCATGATCGTGGCGGATCTAAAGCCCGAGCATGCCGAAGTCACCATGCGTGCCGACATCACCTCGCCGCTGGAACTGGATGATGCCGAAAAGATGATTCGCCTGCTGGACCGCCTGGAAGACCTCGATGATGTCCAGAACGTGTATTCCAATGCAGATATTTCCGAAGAAATTCTGAAACAGCTGGGTTAATGATGCTGTACTGCAAGGCATGACGCGTATCCTCGGTATTGATCCCGGCTCCCGTGTCACGGGTTACGGGATCATTGACCAGCAGGGGCAGCAGCTCAGTTATGTGGCCAGTGGTTGTATCCGCACGCGGGACGAGGCCCTGCCGGAACGTCTTGGTACTATTTTCAGCGGCATTATCGACATTATCAGCGAACATTCACCGGATGAAATGGGCATTGAACAGGTGTTCATGAACAAGAATGCCGATTCTGCATTGAAGCTTGGCCAGGCCCGCGGTGCGGCCATCTGCGGTGGTGTGCATGTGCACCTGCCGGTGGCCGAATACGCCGCCCGCGCAATCAAGCAGGCCGTTGTCGGCAAGGGCGGTGCCAGCAAGGAACAGGTGCAGCACATGGTCTGTGTGCTGCTGGCTTTACAGAAAAAACCACAGAGTGACGCAGCCGATGCGCTTGCCGTCGCGATCTGTCATGGCCATCACCGGGAGACCAAACGGCGCATGGCCGATAGCCGCCAGGAAAACAGGGGGTTCGCCGGATGATCGGACTGTTGCGCGGCAAGATACTCGGCAAACAGCCACCGCGCCTGTTGCTCGATGTGCACGGTGTCGGTTACGAGGTCGATGCACCGATGACGACCTTTTATGACCTGCCTGAAGTCGGCGCTGAAGTCACACTGTTTACCCATCTTGCGGTACGTGATGACGCGCATACCCTGTACGGCTTTGTGAAAGTCACCGACCGGGACCTGTTTCGCAGCCTGCTGCGGGTCAATGGCGTCGGTGCAAAGCTGGCATTAACGATTCTCTCCGGCATGGATACGCAAACCTTTGTGGGCTGTGTACAGGAAGGCAACAGTGACACGCTGGTGCGCTTGCCGGGTGTCGGTAAAAAGACCGCAGAGCGTTTGATTATTGAATTACGCGACCGGCTGGACGACTTCTCGGGCGTGGTGGCCACCAGCGCAGGCGGTATTGCCGTTGCTGCTGATAATCCGGTGGAAGATGCCGTGAGCGCACTGGTCGGGCTGGGTTACAAGCCGAACGAGGCCAGCCGTATGGTGCGTGGCATCGATGCCACGGACCTGTCCTCCGAAGAGATTATCCGCCAGGCCCTGCAGGCCACCGTTCAATAGTTCATACCCCGTACAGTCCAATACCATTCCCTCTCCCACGGGGAGAGGGCCAGTATCGTAGCCCGGATGAAGCGTAGCGGAATCCGGGAATGCTTTACGCTGATTATCCCGGATTCCGCTACGCTTCATCCGGGCTACATTAATTCTCCCGGAGGCAAGGCGAAGTGGTCACTACCCCTTGATTCGGGACGCCCGAGAACCGACACTAGCACCCATGATTGAAGCAGACCGGCTGATCACCCCGAAGGCCTCGACGGCAGACGAAGTGCTGGACCGTACCGTGCGTCCAAAGTACCTGAAGGATTACGTCGGACAGCCGCAAGTGTCTGAACAAATGGATATTTTTATCAAGGCCGCGAAGGGCCGCGGGGAGGCGCTGGACCACAGCCTGATCTTTGGGCCGCCGGGGCTGGGCAAGACCACGCTGGCCCATATCATCGCCAACGAAATGGGCGTCGTATTACGCCATACCTCGGGCCCGGTACTGGAGCGGCCGGGTGACCTGGCGGCCCTGCTGACCAATCTCGAACCCAATGACGTGCTGTTCGTCGACGAAATCCACCGCCTCAGCCCGGTGGTCGAGGAAATCCTCTACCCGGCCCTTGAGGACTTCCAGCTCGACATTATGATCGGTGAGGGGCCGGCGGCACGTTCCATCAAGCTCGATCTGCCGCCGTTTACCCTGGTCGGTGCAACGACCCGGGCAGGACTGCTGACGTCCCCGTTACGTGACCGCTTCGGCATTGTGCAGCGGCTGGAGTTTTATAATACCCGGGACCTCGCGTCTATCCTGCTGCGTGCCGCCGGCATCCTTGATATCAAAATAGATTCTGCGGGTGCCGAGGAACTGGCGCGCCGTTCACGCGGCACGCCGCGTATCGCGAATCGTTTGCTGCGCCGGGTACGTGACTATGCCGAGGTCAAGGGAGATGGAAACATCACGCAGGATATCGCAAGGCTTGCGATGGATATGCTGAACGTGGATGAGCAGGGCTTTGATGCGCAGGACCGTAAACTGTTACTGACGATTATCGAGAAATTCGATGGCGGTCCGGTCGGAGTTGACAGCCTGGCAGCAGCCATCGGCGAGGAACGCGGCACCATCGAAGATGTGCTGGAACCCTACCTGATTCAACAGGGTTTTATCATGCGTACCCCGCGCGGGCGCATCGCCACACGGACTGCCTGGCTGCACTGTGGCCTGAATCCGCCGCCAAGGCAGTCGAGCGAAGCACTGGATTTGTTTGGTGATGAAACCGGTGAGGAAGTATCGCACTGAAACAGGATATTCCTGATCGCGCCTGCAAGGCGCTCCTACAGAAAACCTGTAGCCCGGATGAAACGTAGTGGAATCCGGGAGTTCGGAGCTGCGCAACCCCGGATTACGTTTCACTTCATCCAGGCTACATGCTGCGGGAATTTCTGTGCGGTTTTATGGTCTGTAAGGTTCATCTGTTAAGAGGATTAGACATAAGTGTCCGGATTTGAATGGCAGGTACGCGTCTATTACGAGGATACGGACAGCGGTGGCGTGGTCTATTACGCCAATTACCTGCGTTTTATGGAGCGTGCCAGGACGGAATGGATGCGTGCACTCGGTTTTGAGCAGGACCAGCTGACCGAGGAGCAGGGCGTGTTGTTTGCCGTGCGCTCAGCCCATATTGAATATTTGCGTACCGCACATTTCAACGACCTGCTTTGCGTCAGTGCTGCGATCATCGATCAAGGCCGGGCCAGCCTGACATTCAGCCAGGAAATCAGGCGTTGTGATGATGACAGCGGGCCGGTCTGTACCGGCGAGATAAAAATCGCCTGCCTGGATGCAGAAACACTGCGTCCACGGGCCATCCCGGACTTTATTTTGAAGGAGATAGCGGATGTCGAGTGACATGTCATTTTTCCACCTGATCACCGGTGCCAGTTTTGTGGTGCAAATGGTGATGCTGCTGTTGCTGGTGGTTTCCATGGTTTCCTGGACCATGATCTTCAGGCGCCGCAGCGCCCTGCAGCAGGCCCGCGACGAGGCGGACTCCTTTGAAGACCGGTTCTGGTCCGGTGGTGAGCTGGCAACCCTGTTTCGAGAGCTGTCAGCACATCCCGAGCATGCCGTCGGCATGGCCGGTATCTTCCAGGCCGGGTTTAACGAGTTTGCACGCCTGCGTAAACAATCCGGTGCCGACCCAAGGGCGATTGTGGAAGGTGCGCAACGGGTGATGCGTGTGGCGCTGTCACGGGAGATCGATGAACTGGAAACACATTTATCCTTTCTCGCCACGGTGGGTTCTACCAGTCCCTATGTCGGCCTGTTCGGTACCGTGTGGGGCATCATGAATTCCTTTCGTGGCCTGGGTAATGCACAGCAGGCCACCCTGTCGATGGTGGCGCCGGGCATTGCGGAGGCCTTGATCGCAACCGCCATGGGCCTGTTCGCCGCTATCCCGGCCGTGATTGCCTATAACCGCTACTCGAATGACGTCGAGCGGCTGATTAGCCGTTACGATAATTTTCTGGAGGAATTCTCCACCATCCTGCAGCGACAGGCCCACGCCTGATCGCAGCCCGGGGATAAAACAGAACCTATGGCCCGCCAGCGCATTCGTAAAAGACCCATGGCCGAGATCAACGTCGTGCCGTATATCGACGTCATGTTGGTCATGCTGGTGATCTTTATGATAACGGCACCGTTGCTGACGCAGGGTGTCAAGGTTGACCTGCCCGAAACAGGTTCTGACCCGCTGCAATCGGACCAGCAGGAACCGCTGATTGTGACGGTGGATGCCAGTGGCAAGCTGTACCTGAATATCGGTGATTCACCGGAAACACCCATCGATGATGCGGCGCTGCTGGAAAAGGTTTCAGTCGTCTTGCGGCGGCGTCAGGACCAGACGGTACTGGTGCGCGGAGACCATGCCGTGGATTACGGTGCAGTGATTGCCGCGATGGTATTGTTGCAGCAAGCCGGTGTGCCCCACGTAGGGCTGGTGACGGAACCGCTGAAATAACATGTGGAAAGTCGTACGCGAAAATCCACGCGCCGTGATCTATGCGGTACTGATGCACCTGATATTGCTGGCCCTGTTGATGTTCAGTCTGGACTGGACGCCAACCGCCACCAAACCGGGCGGGACCCGGCCAATCGAGGCAAAACTGGTTGACCACAAGCAACTCAAGGCCATTGAAGACAGGAAGCTGGCGGAGCAGGCCGCAAAGCAAAAGGCCGAGGCGGAGCGCAAGCGCAAGGCGGAACAGGCCGTAAAGAAAAAGGCTGAAGCAGAACGCAAACGCAAGGCCGAGCAGGCCGCGAAGCAAAAGGCCGAGGTAGAGCGCAAACGCAAGGCGGAACAGGCCGTAAAAAAGAAGGCGGAGGCGGAGCGCAAGCGCAAGGCCGACCAGGCGGCAAAGAAGAAGGCCGAGGTGGAGCGCAAGCGCAAGGCGGAACAGGCCGCGAAGCAGAAGGCCGAGGCAGAACGCAAGCGCAAGGCGGAGCTGGCCGCGAAACAGAAGGCGGAAGCAGCAGCGCGTCAACGTGAAATGGAGCAGGCGTTACAGGCAGAGATCGCCGCCGAACAGCAGGCCGAGAAGGAGGCGCGTGATCAAGGCGTGGTTGCAGAACACGTTGCCTATATTCAGGAAAAAGTGCGGCGTAACTGGTTGCGCCCCGCAGGTAGTTCGGATGATTTTACCTGCACCCTGGAGGTGAGCCTGATTCCCGGTGGTGACGTGGCAAAGGCACACGTGGTACAAAGCTGCGGCAGCACGGTGCTTGATCGCTCTGTTGAGTCAGCGGTATTCAAGGCGGCGCCATTACCCGTGCCGCGGGATTCCGGCCTGTTTCATCATTTTCGCGAGTTACGTTTTGTATTCAGTCCCGGTTAATTCAGATATGTGGTCATGTAGCCCGGATGAAGCGAAGCGTAATCCGGGGCCACAATTAAAACGGGTTCCCCGGATTCCGGCCCTCCGGGCCTGCATCCGGGCTACGGTACTGCCAAATAAATTTGTAAAAGGATATCTTTATTACCATGAAAAATTTGTTAAAAACCAGCCTGTTTCTCCTGCTGCTGTTTGGCAGCACCGCACAAGCCGCATTAACCATTGAAATCACGCAAGGCGTGGAAGGCGCGCTGCCGATTGCCGTGGTGCCATTCGGCTGGTCCGGGGACACAGGCACTGCACCGGTAAATGTTGCAGCGATCATATCCGCTGATTTAAGCAGGAGCGGGCGTTTCGAACCGCTGGCAGACAGTGACCTGGTCGCGCATCCCACGGATGCCAAGCAGGTCTTGTTTCATAACTGGCGCATGGTCAATGTCGATAACCTGGTTATCGGGAAAATCAGCCAGACAACGCCAGGGCAGTACACGGTACAGTTCCAGCTGATTGATATCTTGCGCGGCAAGCAAATTGCCG
>Ga0070723_10000388_pt1 | contig 11590 bp, 9 predicted proteins | sample tdAd002_FD_67277 | JGI IMG/M metagenome (GOLD analysis project Ga0070723, IMG submission 67277) | Marine sediment microbial communities from the Atlantic coast under amendment with organic carbon and nitrate - tdAd00.2 | ecosystem: Environmental > Aquatic > Marine > Coastal > Sediment | place...
CCCAACATCGAGATTGCCGAAATCAGCGACACAAAACGGTTGCTACTTCGCGAGCGCACATAGCGACTGCCAATCCAGAATTCGAAGTATTGGCTCATCACATCACTCGTAACGCAGCGCGACAGCCGGATTAACCAGAGCTGCCCTTCGTGCCGGATACAGAGTGGCCAGCGATGTCAGTACGAATGCAGAGATCGCAATCGTGACGACATCAGCAGTCTCGAGTTCCGAAGGGATTTGAGTCACGTAGTAAACGTCACCGGGCATGATTTGAAAGCGGAATAATTGTTCCAGCGCAGGCACGATAACCGGAACATTGATCGCGACAATAATGCCGAGAAGAACGCCAATGAAAACACCGGCCCAACCAATCACCGCGCCCTGCACAAAGAACACACGCACGACTCCAGCCGATTTCATACCGAGGGTACGCAATACGGCGATATCGTTGGTCTTGTCCGTGACGACCATGACGAGACTCGCGACGATATTGAAGGCTGCCACACCGATGATCAGCGAGAGGATTAGTGACATCATCATTTTCTCGAGCCGAATCGCACGAAAGTAACTCGCATTCTCGACAGTCCAGTCACTGGTAATGACATCGTCGCCAAGGCGGTTGCGCAGGCTTTGCGATATTGCCGGCGCAGCCATGACATCGTCGGCCCGGAAGCGAACCGCGGTCATTTCATCACCAATGCCCAGGATGCCGGCCGCATCGCGAGCATTGACCAGCGCCAGCAATCCGTCGTGCTCTTGCAACCCCACTTCGAAGACGCCGCGCAATATGAAGCGTTCGAGTACGGGTTCCAGTGTACCGTCGCCAACAGGACGTGGTACCAGCAGTACAACGCCGTCGCCAATGCGGACACCAAGGTCCAATGCCAGCAATCTGCCCAGGATGATGCTGCGACTATCCGGCTGCAAATTGTTGAGGTCGCCTCGAATGAGATTGATTAAATCGCCTGACAGCGTTTTCTCGTACCCTGGGTCAACGCCGTGAACAAGGACCGCCTGCAGATCACGACCGGATTGAATCATGCCTTCCATTTGCACGAATGGTGCCGCCGCCGCAATTCCGGGTTCAGCCGCCACCTTACCGACGAGTTCACGCCAATCCCTGGTCACCCGATTCGGTCCTGTCACATAGCCATGGGTGGACATACTGAGCAGCCGCGTACGAAGCTCGCCTTCGAATCCATTCATGACGGACAGGATGACGATCAATGCGGCCACACCCAGAGCGATGCCGAGCAGCGAAATCAGCGTGATAAAAGACACAAATCGGGTGCGGCGCTTCGCCCGGAGATAGCGAAGCCCGACGAACAATTCCACAGGGTTGATCATCGCCACGAATTAAACCACATAAAATCGTGACGTGATTCACAAATTTCGAAGAAGGTTAAAAACCTTTGAAATCAAGTGTTTTTTGGCATCATTTAGAGTGATATAGTCGAAAGCAATTGAAGGAGAAGCTGTGATGGCCAAGCTGCGAATTTTGACTTTTTTCGCCCTGTTTTTCGGTGCTTTCGGCACAAGTGTTGCCGACACACTGGAAATGGAAGGTATGGCGCCGAATTCTGATTCCGCCCGCCCGACACGTGGAATGACGGCAGACAGCGTTGAATCCACGTTCGGTGCCCCGCAGGCGAAAGATGCAGCGGTTGGCGATCCACCGATTTCGCGTTGGGAATACAAAGACTTCGTCGTCTTCTTCGAGTATGACCGCGTAATTCACGCCGTCGTCAAACGCAGCACGGCAAGCTAAGAGTTTCTGTAAAATGCCCGGGCAGGAAACTGCCCGGGCGTTTTTGTTGGAGCCCGCCATGCGGGCGATACTTATAACCTCAATCGAACTGTCGCCCGCATGGCGGGCTCCTACAGGGCAGTTGTGTGATAATCGCGGGCCGCAATTCCGACGACGACGCTTGTGGCCCACGAAAGCCTCCTGATACCCGCAAAAGAAGACCTGCCTCAGCCTGGACAAAGGTGCGGCTGGGGTCGACTCATCGGCGCGAGCACCGCGCTGGCGGCCGCCGAACTCGCTGCCGGGCTAGACACGCCACTCGTCGTTCTCGCTGACGATCCGAGACAGGCCGACCAGTTCGAGTCGGAGATTCGCTTCTTTTCAGGCGACGGTGTCGAGGTTCACCACTTCGTTGAGTGGGAAACATTGCCCTGGGACAGTTTTTCACCGCATCAGGACATCGTCTCCGAGCGCTTGTCAGTACTCGCCACGCTACAGGAAATGCGAGCAGGAATCGTTATTGCCTCGGCGCCGGCACTTGTTCAGAGACTGCCGCCAGTCGATTACGTAGCTGCACGTTCACTTTCTTTGAGCACGGGACAAACGCTGCCCAGAGAAGCGTTTGTCGACTCGCTGGCGGCGAGCGGCTATTTGCGTGTGCCACAAGTCAGCGAGCACGGCGAGTTTGCAGTCCGTGGCTCTCTGATCGACGTCTTTCCGATGGGGTCCAACAGGCCGATCCGGATCGATTTCTTCGACGACGATATAGAGTCATTGCGGCACTTTTCTCCCGAATCACAACTCTCGGGTGACAGAATCGACTTTGTCGACGTACTGCCCGCTCGTGAGATACCACTCGACGCGGATTCGATCCGCGCGTTTCGGGAACGTTACCGTGAGCGTTTCGAAGGCCAGCCTGCGAAGTCTCGCGTCTATCGAGAAGTGTCGGACGGAATCGCGCATGGTGGCGTCGAGTACTACCTGCCTTTGTTTTTTGACACGACCGCAAGTCTGATTGACTACCTGCCGAAGAATTGTGTCGTGCTTGCGCCGCAAGGACTCGAATCGGTCCTCGAACAAACCTGGGCCGAGATCGAGGAGCGTTACGAAATAAGCCGCCTCGACCCCGAACGTCCAATCCTGACAGCACCGGAAACCTTCAATACGCCCACGGCGATAATGTCGCAGCTCGCAGGCTTGCAGCAAATTCGTTTCTCGGCACAATCGCTCGCCGAGCATCGCAACAATCGCAACCTGGCGACCCGCATGCCACCCGCCCTGAAAATCGAGGCGCGTTATGAAGACGCGGCAGGAGCTCTCATGCAATTCCTCGATTCGTTCGAGGGCCGGGTCCTTTTCACCAGCGATTCGGCCGGCAGGCGTGAGCAAGTCTATGACATGCTCGCGGGTCGAGGTCTCGATCTGATTCGTGTCGATGATTGGACAACGTTCGTTTCCGGTTCGCATCGTGTCGGCGTTGCCATCGCTCCGCTTGAAAGCGGTGTGCTTCTGCCAGACGTTGGCCTCGCCATTATCAGCGAGCAGCAGTTGTTCGGCGAACGCGTGCGCCAGAAAACGCGACGACGGCGTATTGAGCGCGATCCTGAAACGATCATTCGACAACTCAACGATCTCGAGGAAGGGTCCCCCGTTGTGCACGCCGAATACGGCGTTGGCCGTTACCTGGGCCTGACAACACTGGAAGCCGGCGGCATCGTCGCGGAGTTTCTCGAGCTCGAGTATGCCGACAGCGACAAACTGTATGTGCCGGTGCACGCGCTCGAACTGATTTCGCGCTACACAGGGGCCTCGGCAGACAATGCGCCGCTGCACAGGTTGGGCAGCGACCAATGGGCGAAGGCGCGAAAGCGCGCCATCCGCAAGATTCGCGATGTTGCTGCGGAACTGCTCGATGTCCATGCGCGTCGTGCGGCACGGCCGGGACATCGCTTCAGATGGCCAGAAACAGATTATCGGGCATTCGAAGCTGACTTCCCGTTCGACCCGACCGACGACCAGGCAAGAACCATAGATGAAGTGCTCGCGGATCTGGCTTCGGATAATCCGATGGATCGCATTGTGTGTGGCGACGTCGGCTTCGGTAAGACCGAGGTCGCTTTGCGCGCATCATTCGCTGCGGTGCATGGCGGCAAGCAAGTCGCGATTCTGGTCCCGACGACATTGCTGGCGCAGCAGCACGGCCAGAATTTTAACGACCGTTTCGCTGAGTGGCCGGTTCGGATCGAGGTTCTGTCGCGTTTTCAATCCGCGAAAGCCGTCAAGTCAATTGTCGAGGGACTGCGCACCGGCAACGTCGACATTGTCATCGGCACACACCGCTTGCTGCAGCACACGAAGGACGTCAAAGATGTTGGTCTCGTAATTATCGACGAAGAACATCGCTTCGGCGTGCGTCACAAAGAGGCAATCAAGTCTCTGCGCAGTGAAATCGACGTGTTGACGCTGACAGCAACGCCAATACCCAGAACGCTGAACATGGCCTTGGGCGGCATCCGCGAAATGTCGTTGATTACAACGCCACCAGCCGAACGTCTCGCAGTAAAAACCTTTGTAACCGAATGGAACGACGTGCTCGTGCGCGAAGCATGCCTCAGAGAGATCAAACGCGGCGGTCAGGTGTTCTTCATCCACAACCGCGTCGAGGACATAGGGCGAGTCGGGGAACAACTGACAAAGCTGGTCCCGGAAGCGAAAATTCGCGTTGGACACGGGCAGATGCCGGAACGGGAGCTTGAGCAGGTCATGCTCGATTTCTACCATCGCCGTTTCAATATTTTGCTGTGTACGACGATCGTCGAGAGCGGCATCGACGTGCCGACCGCGAATACGATCATCATCAACCGCGCGGATCGCTTTGGGCTCGCACAATTGCACCAGCTTCGCGGTCGAGTCGGTCGCTCGCATCATCGTGCCTACGCGTATCTCGTCGCGCCGCCCAAAGCAGCAATGACAGCCGATGCTGTCAAGCGACTCGAAGCCATCGACTCACTCGAAGACCTTGGCTCCGGGTTCACCCTGGCAACACACGATCTCGAGATTCGTGGTGCCGGTGAATTGCTCGGCGATACGCAGAGCGGGCAAATCCAGGAGATCGGTTTTTCCCTGTACACGGAACTGCTCAGTCGTGCAGTCGAGTCTCTTAAAGCCGGCCAAGAACCCAACCTCGAGGGGCCTCTGGATTCCGGCGTCGATATCAATCTGCATGTTGCGGCGCTATTGCCCGATGACTACGTACCGGATGTGCATCTGCGTCTGACCCTGTACAAGCGCATCACCGCCTGTCAATCACAAGAGGATCTGCGCGAGCTCCAGGTAGAATTGATCGACCGGTTCGGTCTGTTGCCGGTTGCGGCAAAAAACCTGTTGCGGATCGCATCCATCAAACAGACGGCAATCGCTTTGGGTATTGAGAAGATTGATGCAGCGGATGCCGGTGGTTATCTCGTGTTCGGACCGCAAAGTCACATAGACCCTGTCGCCCTTGTTCAATTAGTGCAAAATGACAGCCGCACGTTCAAGTTACAAGGTTCGCATCGACTACAATTCCGGCAGGATATGAGTGACATTGAGACCCGATTCACCTCGATAGAAAAACTGTTGGGTCAGCTCGCGGTCAATGAGTAGAGTTATGAGAATAATCACCACATTACTGATATCGACATTGTGTTTCGCAACAGCGGTGGCGCAGGACGAGGTGCTGGAAGAAAAACTCGTCGCCGAGGAGTTGCGCCGCTACACGGTCGAAATCATCGTTTTTTCGTACGAGGAGGATGTTTCGATCGGCTCCGAGGTTTTCCTCCCCGATGAAGCTCCGGTCGAAGAAGAACCACTGCTCGGCGAAGAAGGGCTCCCGATCGAAGCAGACCAGGAACCTGTCGCAGTTTTTACGGACCTGGATGATGAACCTGAAGAAGATCCAGCACCCGCCTGGACCGTACGTCTGAACGAGGTAGTCGAAGAGGAACTGTTGGATTTGAGCATTGAACCATCGGACAACAGACTCGAGTTGGTCCTGCTGACTGAAGAGGAATTCGTACTGGCCGATGCGATCAGGCAATTCGAGTTGCTGGATGCGTACAAGACGATCATGCATTTCGGCTGGACACAACCCGTCTATCCCGAGGATGAAACGCCGGCAATCGAGCTGCGACTCCTGGCCGAACCGCCGGAGGGCCTCACCGGCACGTTTACGCTGTATCTGAGCCGCTACCTCCATCTCGTGACCGATCTTGCGCTCGATGCGCCGCAGGATATTGAGGAACCTGAAGATACCGATGATTCCTTCTTCAGCTTTGGCGATGCCCGGTCTCAATATGATGATAATTTCGATCTGCCAGAGGAGCCGGTCCGATATCGAATTCAGGAACACCGCATCGTCAAGAACGGTGAGCTTCGGTATTTCGATCACCCGAAATTCGGTGTGCTCGCGAAAATCACGCGCGTCGAAGAAGAGGAAGAGCACGAGCTTGGTACAGACACCATTGCCGACCCGCTAGTCAGCGGTACCAGCGAGTAAATCGTCAATAAATTCTTTGGCCGTGCACTTGTTCTCGGTCGCATTGCCCACGCCGATGCAGAAGGAAACTGTGACGAATTTTGAGGCTGTCGAACGCGGGTGATGCAAACCGAGTTCGCGAACCGCAGTTGATATCCGCGTCGCAAATTCGGTCACGCCGTCTTCGTCAGATGCGTGTGACAATACGATCAACTCCGCGCCATCGAGCCTGCCTACAACATCACTCGCGCGCCGCAAGCACCGACGAATAGCCTGGCCAACGCGCCGCAAACACGAATCCGCCGCGTGGCGGCCGAACACATCGATATAGGCATCAAATTCGTTGAGAGTGAATAATACGAGCGACAACGTGCGCTTTTCCCGAGCCGCAACTGCCCAGTCATGCTCGAGAACCTCGCGAAAAGCCCTGGCATTCAACAGACCGGTGACCGGATCGTCACGTGACAGATCGCGAATGCGCCGCTTCGCCTTCAAGAGCGCATGATGCATATCGGTTCCGGCTACTGCTCCGGCGCCGCCAGCACCACGCCAGAACGCTACGTAATAGCGCGCGTCTGTTTCCCCCGGCAATTGCAAGGGCTTTAGTGCCAGCAAATACTCCTTGCCACCCAGCTCGACCGGAAAGCTGGTCTCCTGCTTCGAACGCACCGTTTCAGAAAGTTCGAGAGCAAGCTCACGTCCTACAAGCTGTTCGACGACGTCGGCGAACGGCTGTTTGCGTGTTTCTTCGCCGCCGATCGCATCAAACGCCTGATTACTCAATACAACGGGCCAGTCTGGATGGTCGACGCGGACAATGATCAATGGCTCGGCAGAGGCTTCGATCACCTGTTCTAGGATTTTCCGATTGATGGACATCAGCGCGGCCCGAAGTACTGCTTGAGGATCTGCATCGCTTGCATTCTGGCCGTCAGGGTACTGGATTCAACGTCCTCGTGTATCGGCATTTCTCCACGCCCCGCTGCACGATTCACGATAAGTGACAGGCAGGCGTATTCGATGCCGAGTTCCCTGGCCAGGCCCGCCTCGGGCATGGCCGTCATGCCGACATAATCGGCGCCGTCACGTTCCAGGCGATCGACCTCGGCAGCCGTTTCGAGCCGTGGACCTTGTGTCGCCGCATACACACCACCATCGTAGCAATCGACACGAGCGACCGCCGCCGCCGCCAGTAGCGCCTCTCTGACCGTGCCAGAAAACGGTTCAGTAAAGTCGATATGTGCAAATTCAGCGTCATCACCCTTATAGATCGACTGCTCGCGTCCCCAGGTGTAGTCGATGATTTGGTCCGGTACAGCGACTTGCCCAGGCTCGCGCTTGTCAGATACCACACCGACTGTGTTGAGCGCGACGATAGCTTCGGTACCAATTTCCTTGAGCGCCTGCAGGTTGGCTCTGTAATTGACGACGTGAGGCGGGAGCGTGTGATCATCACCGTGACGCGGCAGCACGTAAACGGTATGTCCGTCAAAATCGACTGGCCGAATGGGTGCGGACGGATTGCCAAAACGAGTGGTCACATGCTGAGCATCGCCACTCGCAGCAAATTCCTCGAAACCACTGCCCACGATGATCGCTGACTGCACGTTCATGCATCCAGCTCCAGTTGTGGCCGTTCGGTCCAGCGCGCCAGCGCAGCATTTGCCTGTTGCCACAACTCACTTGCGCGCAGGGACTCACGCATGACATGCCCTGTGCCATGCAGGCGTGCAAGTCTGACCAGTGACAGCGGATTGGAATAATCGTTCAGGGCCTGTACGGCCTGCTCTGCCCGACGCCGATCATTGCAGACCAGCACCATGTCACAACCCGCATCGAGTGCCCGCTTGCCTCTTCGTCTCATAGATCCATACGCGCTCGTCGCCTGCATACTCAGGTCATCGCAAAAAACTGCGCCACCGAAACCCAGGCGAGAGCGTAATTCGCGTTCAATCCAGTATTCAGAAAAGCCAGCCGGCATGTCATCCATCTCCCGATAAACCACGTGTGCGAGCATGACTCCGGCGATTTGCCCATTGCCTATCAACTTGTCATACGGCCGCATATCGTCAAGCACATCTCCATAGTCACGGCGGTCGACGGGCAATTGCAGGTGTGAATCTGCAACCACAGCGCCGTGGCCCGGAAAGTGCTTCGCCACAGCAGCCATACCAGCGCTGCGCAGGCCACGGGAAAAAGCTGCCGCCAGGTCACCCACCACATCCGGTTTTGCGTGAAACGCGCGATCACCAATAACCTCGCTAACACCCCAATCGAGGTCCACACATGGAGCGAAACAGAGGTCGATGCCGACGGCGCGTAATTCCGATGCAATGAGCCAGCCCGCCTGTCGTGCCAGGCCCATCGCAATCTCCGGATCGTTGTCGAATTCGAGCCCGAGGTGGCGCATTGCGGGAATCGGGCTGAAGCCGTCGCGAAATCGCTGCACACGGCCGCCTTCGTGATCGACAGCGATGAGCAAGGCTGGACTTCTGAGTGCCCGGATTTCGGCGACAAGGTCCGCGATCTGATCCGGAGATTCGTAATTGCGTGTGAACAGAATGACTCCGCCCACAGCTGGCTCACGCAGCAAATCGCGGTCCGCTGGCGTCAGCGTCGCGCCTTCAACGTCGAGCATCACCGGTCCGAGAGACATATAATTATTCTACAAAAACTTCATAAACAATTGAAATTTAATTATTTATTGAATACCGCAATCGACTCCACATGAGCCGTGTGCGGAAACATGTCAATGATACCTGCTGTCTCGCAGCGATAGCCCTTTTCATTGACCAGTGTGCCGGCATCGCGTGCCAGCGTCCCGGGATGGCAAGAAACGTAGACGATCCGCCGGGGTGCGATGTTTTCAATGTGATCGATAATCTCCTTTGCGCCACTGCGCGCCGGATCCAGCAGTACGAGATCCCAGCGCTCGCGCAGCCAGGCCTCCGAACCAGTGATTTTGCTCAGATCCGCCTTCCGAAAAGACGCGTTGTCGATGCTATTCAACGCTGCGTTGTCGGTCGCCGCCTGCACAAGCATTGCCTCGCCTTCGATGCCGAGCACAGTGCCGGCGCGCCGCGCGAGCGGTAGCGAGAAGTTACCAATTCCGCAATACAGATCGAGAACACGATCGTCGCGGCCAGGGTCCAGCAGTTCGATAGCCTTGCTTACCATGCGTTGATTGATTTCGCTGTTAACCTGGACAAAGCCCACCGCATCGAATGCTATGCGAACGTCGAAGTCGCTTAGATCGTAATACAGCGGTTCAACGTCCCCATCGGGATATAGCAGGGCAATCGATTCCAGACCGCCGGATTGAAGATAAACACGCACGCCGTGAGTCTCAGCAAACGTCCGCAAGCGCGCTTTATCATCTGTCGTCGGTGGATCCAGCACCCGAAAGACGAGTGAGATCGCATTGTCCGCGACCGCGACTTCAACCTGCGGCAGGCGCGCACTGATCGACAAAGCACCAATCAATTCCGCTAGCGGGTCGATCATGCTATCGACTGGTTCGACCAACACTTCACAACGGTGCATGTCAGTAATGTAAGGTGCGTGACGCTCACGAAATCCGACGAGCACTCTGCCCTTTGCATGCACATCCTTGACCGCAAGGCGCGCCCGACGCCGGTAATTCCAGATCGGCCCGGTCATTGGCTCAAGCCAGGTCGCTGGCACCACCTGGCCGATGCGTTCGAGGTTATCCCGCAAGGTCTGCGACTTGATTGTTCGTTGCTGCGTATCTGACACGTGTTGCAGCGAACAGCCACCACAGCGACCGTAAGCATCACAGCGCGCACTGATTCGTTCAGGCGAGGCCTCAAGAATTTCGAGTAATTCGGCCTCGTCAAAATTGCGCCGCGATTTGCGGCGCTGAAACCGTACTTTCTCACCCGGCAAGGCGCCAGCAACGAAGACCTTCTTGCCATCTGTCGCTGCGATTCCGCGGCCATCGTGCGCGGCGGATTCGATTCGGGCCGTTTCCGGCTCGCGGCGGCGCTGACGACGAGCCACTAACGGGCCCAGGCTTCCAGGAATTCGTTCAGGTGCGGCTGCTCCAGCGACTTGAGTGTCGTTCGCACAAGCTCGTACTCCCTGTCGAGATCCGCCGCATCAAGATTGCCGCGCATTAGCTCGAATCGCAGGAATACGAGCCAGGTGTTGAGCACGTCAGTCTCGCAGTAGTCACGAATCTCGCGGATGCCGCCTTCCTTGAACTTGTCCCACACCTTGTCCCCGCTCATACCGAGTTTTCCCGGGAAGCCCAGCAGTACGGCCGTCTGATCGAGGCTCGCGCTGGCACGCGGCTGGTAGCCCGCGATCACATCCATGAGGTCGGTATGCCGCGAGTGAAAGCGGCTCAGATAATTATTCCATTTGAAATCACGATCGGAATCACCGGTCTCCCAGTAACGCGGTGCCTGAACGCCATGCCTGAGGGCGCGGTAATGCAAAACGGGCAGATCGAAGCCACCACCATTCCACGAAACCAGGTCGGGCGTATAGCGATCAATGCCGTCGAAAAACCGTCGTACAAGTTCGGCCTCATTCGAGTCCTCGTCGCCAAGGCTCCATACACGAAAGCTGTCACCGGTACGTAGTGCAACCGAGATGGCAACGATTCGGTGCTGGTGCAACGGCAAGAAGTCTCTGCCACTCTTTTGCAGCTGCTTAAACGTCATGGCGGAGGCTACATCCTCATCGGACACGCCCTCAAGGTTCCAGAATCGACGCCCGAACTCGACATCGGGGACGGTTTCAATATCAAACGAGAAACAGTGCATTAACTCGTTACGCTCTAGCGGCGCGTGCTTTGACCATGCGTTGCTTCATTTCGCGTACGGCGACCGACAAACCGTCAAACACCGCGCGCGAAATAATGGCATGCCCGATATTCAGTTCGACAATCTGCTCGATCTCTGCGATCGCAGCGACGTTGCCATAATGGAGGCCATGACCTGCGTTAACCGTCAAACCGATGTCGTCGGCGTGCGCGGCAGCATCGACAATCCGTTTAAGCTCCTTATGTTCTGCAGCGCCATTTGCGTCTGCATAACTGCCCGTATGCAGCTCAACGACGGGTGCGCCAACCGCGACCGCTGCATCCAGTTGTGCCGGATCGGGATCAATAAACAACGAGACACGAATCTCCTGCTCGGCCAGCCGCGCGCAGGCATCGCCAATCTTGTCCTGCTGGCTAACGACATCCAGGCCGCCCTCAGTCGTGAGTTCTTCGCGGCTCTCCGGGACCAGGCAACAATCTGACGGACGGATCTTCGCCGCCACACCCAGCATTTCCTCGGTAACGGCCATCTCGAGAT
>Ga0070723_10000392_pt1 | contig 11547 bp, 8 predicted proteins | sample tdAd002_FD_67277 | JGI IMG/M metagenome (GOLD analysis project Ga0070723, IMG submission 67277) | Marine sediment microbial communities from the Atlantic coast under amendment with organic carbon and nitrate - tdAd00.2 | ecosystem: Environmental > Aquatic > Marine > Coastal > Sediment | place...
ACGGCGAACAGTTTGACGATCTCGCCCGAGCGCTCATCGTGCAGGCCGATCGCTGCCGCCTCGAGAATGCCGTCCATTTCGACGACGACATTTTCGATTTCATTCGGATACACATTGAATCCCGAAACGAGAATCATGTCTTTCTTGCGATCCTCTATGAAAACGTAGCCGCCTTCATCCATACGTCCAATATCACCGGTCTTGAGCCATCCGCCGGGCAGCATGACATCGGCGGTCTCTTGCGGCCGTTGCCAGTAACCCTCCATGACTTGTGGGCCCTTGATGCATATTTCGCCAATCTCGCCGATCGGCAAAGGGTTACCAGCGTCATTCGAGATGATGACGTCGGTGGACGGTATGGGCAGGCCAATCGCCCCCGTGAACTCGCTTTCAATCGCATTGACGATGGCCACGGGAGACGTTTCTGTGAGTCCGTAGCCCTGCAGAATCGGTCGGCCTGCGCGCTCTCTCCATTCCTCGGCAACCGCCGGTTGTACCGCCATGCCACCGCCGACGCAGACACGCAGGGCGCTGAAATCGATGTCATCGAAGCCCGGCGTATTCATCAGGGATGCGAACATCGTATTCACACCCGTGAACAGGTTGAAGCGAAACTTGCTGATGGTTTTGATGAAGCCTTTTGAGTCCCGGGGATTGGTGATCAGAACGTTCTGGCCGCCCTGTGACATGACCGTCAGGCAATTACCCTGTAGTGAAAAGATGTGATACAGCGGCAAAGCGGTGATGGCGACAATATACTCAAACTCATCGTATGCAGGCCCTTGCCAGATAACAGTCTGCATCACATTACAGACCATATTGCGGTGGCTGAGCATCGCGCCTTTCGAAACGCCGGTTGTGCCACCCGTGTATTGCAGAAAGGCGATGTCGGCAAAGCCGAGTTCGACCGGCTGCAATTCCTGTTGGGAGCCATTTTTCAATGCGGCTTTGAACGACACGCTACCCGGCAGTGAGTATGCCGGTACCGTCCTTTTCACGTAGCGCAGCACGAGATTGGTCAGCAGCCCTCTCGGGAAATCCAGCAGGTCGCCAACCCCGGTGGTTACGACATGCTCTACAGGCGTCTCACTGATGACCTCGTCAAGAATATGGGCAAAGTTCTCGAGGATGATGACGCACTTTGCGCCGGAATCCTTGAGCTGGTGCTCGAGCTCGCGTGCCGTATACAGCGGGTTGACGTTGACGACAACCAGCCCGGCGCGAAAAATGCCGCACATCGCAACCGGGTACTGCAGGATGTTGGGCAACATGATCGCAACGCGCTCACCGCGTGTGAGGCCAAGAGTCTGTTGCAGGTAACTGGCGAACTGCAGCGATTGCTCGTCGAGTTGCCGATAACTCATATCGGTACCCATGCAGGAATACGAAGGGCGGTCGGGCCACTTCTCGAACGCCTGTTCGAACAGATCGCGAATGCTTTTGAAGGGTGGGGGCGGAAGTTCCGCGGGTACGTAGTCCGGGTAGGATTTTAGCCAGATCTTTTCCAAGGTATTGCCTTTACTGCGCCAGCGCTTCGCTGATCATTGGCCATGCATTATCCAGTAGAACGGGCTGCGCTGCAGCATTGGGATGAATGCCATCGTCCTGCATAAGCTCTTCATTCAGGGCTACACCCTCCATGAAAAACTCGATCCAGGGCACGTCATACTCTGCAGCGACCTCGCGAAAGACATTTTCAAACTGCTCGGTGTAGCGCTGACCATAGTTTGGTGGTATCCGGATGCCGAGTATCACCACAGCGGCGCCGGATGACTGGCTGCTACTGATGATCTTGCCGAAGTTCTCCTTCATTCGCCCTGGCGGAAAGCCCCGCAGTCCATCATTGCCGCCGAGTTCGAGAATAATAAGGTCGGGCCGGAATGTCTCCACGGCCGAGTTGATTCTCGAGGCTCCGCCCTCGGTCGTTTCGCCGCTAATGCTGGCGTTCACCACGCGATGTTCGTACCCTTGGTCCTGGAGCCGCGTCTGCAACAATGACGTCCAGGATTGGTCAACATCTATTCCGAAACCGGCACTAAGACTGTCGCCAAAGACGAGAACGGTCGGCGGCTCCTCACTGTTCGCAGTGATAGCCAGAAACAAGACGAAAAAGGCGAATAATCTACGCATGGAAAACAAATCCAACGGCAGTGCTGCCGTTCTTGCAGCACATAACATCAGCAAAGAGGTTAGCAGTCCAGAGGGTAGTCTGACTATTCTCGATGGCGTGAGTTTCAGCATTGAAGCTGGAGAAAGTGTGGCGGTCGTCGGGCCATCAGGCGCCGGCAAGTCGACTTTGCTCGCCTTACTGGCCGGCCTCGACCTGCCAACCAGCGGCCATGTCATTCTGAACGGCGCGAATCTGTCCGAGCTCGATGAGGATGGGCGCGCTACTGTCCGCGCCGAAAGCGTCGGCTTTGTCTTCCAGTCATTTCATCTCGTGCCATCGCTCAACGCGCTGGAGAACGTCATGTTGCCGCTCGAACTTGCCGGCGGAGACGATGCGCGGGCGGCGTCGCGCAGCATTATCGACAAAGTTGGCCTCGGCGACCGCTGGAGCCACTACCCGTCGCAGTTATCAGGCGGTGAGAAACAACGTGTTGCCATTGCCCGCGCATTCGCGACCGAACCGGCCGTATTGTTCGCGGACGAGCCTACCGGCAACCTGGACAGCCGCACCGGTAGTAACATCATGGAACTCATGTTCGAGCTCAACCGCAGCTCTTCAACCACACTGGTTCTGGTGACACATGACCTGTCGCTTGCCGAGCGCTGCGACCGGGTACTTAGTCTCGACATCGGAAAACTCGTAAGCGACTCGGGGGGGTCTGTGTGAAGGCGGTTTCATTCGCATTGCGCAGCTTCGGCCGGGAGATCCGTTCGGGCGAGGTGCTGGTGCTGCTTGCCGCTATAGCACTTGCCGTGGCGGCACTGACGGCGGTTGGGTTCCTGACGGACCGTATTGGCAAGGCGGTCGCGCGACAGGCGAACGAGGTACTTGCGGCAGATCTCAGGCTGCGATCGCAGGAACCGATTCCCGATACCTGGAGTGAGCAGGCTGGCGAGTTCGGCCTGCAGACGGCGGAAACCAACACCTTCCCAAGTGTCGTATTTGCAGGCGATCTGAGTGCACTGGCGACGATCAAGGCTGTCAGCGACAAGTATCCGCTACGCGGCAGCGTTCGGGTATCAGATGTACTTTTTGGTGAGCAGCGAGTCGTCGATAACACGCCGGCACAGGGCGAGGTCTGGGCAGATGGTGCATTGCTGGCGCGCGTCGACGCTGATGTCGGAGACCACCTGTCTGTCGGCAACCTGGAAGTCGAGGTGTCTGCGATCCTGACGTATCGGCCCGACCAGAGCATGGGCTTTGCCTCACTGGCGCCTTCGCTATTGATGAACATTAACGACATCCCGGCGTCGGGACTGATCTCGGAGGGTAGTCGTGTGCGGTACGCGCTGCTCGTTGCCGGCGACGAACAGGCGGTCAATGATTTCGATGCGGCGATTCAGCCGGAGCTGCCTGACACAGTACGTTCCTCAAACCGCGAGGAAAGCAGCGAAAGGGCCTACCGCGCTGCCGATCGTGCACAACGATTCCTGTCGTTGACGGCGATCATCAGTCTCCTGCTCAGTGCAGTCGCTGTCGCCATGTCAGCACGGCGGTTTGCCCATCGCCGTATGGATACAGTGGCCCTGATGAAAAGCCTCGGTGCAACGCAGCGTTTCGTCATTTCGGTATCTATCGTGCAGCTCGTTCTGCTTGGCATGCTCGGAGTGATCTTCGGTAGTGTCATCGGTTACACAGCAGAAGAAATACTGACGTGGGTGCTTTCCGACATTATCGCGAGTGATTTGCCCGATGTGGGACCGATGCCGATTGTCCTTGCATGCGGTAGCGCGATGGTTTTGCTCATCGGATTCGCCTTGCCGTCACTGATCCAGCTGCGCAATACACCGCCGCTGAGGGTGCTTCGCCACGACGCCATGCCGCCGGCGCCTTCGCGCATTCTCGTTGCAGGACTGTCCCTCGCCGCTGTTGCAGCACTTTTGTATCGCGCCGTCGGTGATGCGCAAATGCTCGTTATCCTCCTGGGCGGAGTCATCGTCATTGCTGCAGCGCTGTACCTGGTCGGTCGCGGCCTTGTCGCGACGATGGGCCGTTTTCGGTCGGGCGTCGGCGTAGCCTGGCGCTATGGTCTGGCAAATGTAGCGCGTCGTGGCCGCGACAGTGCTGTGCAGGTTGTCGCGTTCGGCCTGGGACTCACGGTTTTGCTGCTTTTGACTATCGTGCGCACCGACTTGCTCGAGGGTTGGCGCCAGACACTCGATGAAAATGCGCCGAACCACTTCATGATCAATATTCAACCGCACGAGCGTGAATCTGTCATCAACATTTTCCGCGAGGCAGGCGTCGAGCCGCCCGAGCTCATGCCGATGATTCGGGCGCGCATGGCGAGCATCAACGGCGTATCTGTCAAGGACATCGAGTATCCGGATCCGGGCGGTGAGTGGATGGCGAATCGTGAGCAGAACCTGTCATTTGCGGCAACACTGTCATCCAGCAACGAAGTCATCGACGGACAATGGTGGCCGGAGGACTACAGCGGGCCGCCACTCGTATCACTTGAAGACGAGGCGGCCATGGAGATGGGTGTCTCCGTCGGTGATCGGTTGTTATACATCGTCGCGGGCCGGGAGCTCGAAGTGACGGTGTCGAGTATTCGCACGATCAACTGGGACTCATTTCAGCCCAATTTCTTTATGGTGCTCTCGCCGGGCGTGCTTGAGAGTATGCCAGCGACATACATCTCCGCCATGCGGCTCGAAAAAGAGCGGGCATCGGTTCTGGTGACCCTTGTGCGCACACACCCGAGCATATCGGTAATCGACATCGACGCGATTCTTGAGCAAATACGCGGCATCGTGCAGAAGGCGAGTCTCGCCGTGCAGGCCGTGTTTGTCTTTACGCTTGCGGCGGGAATAGCCGTGCTGTTTGCAGCAGTGCAATCGACGATAGATGAGCGTCGTTTTGAAAGCGCCATGCTGAGAGCACTTGGAGCACGTAAGCGCATCGTCTTTGCCGGCGTCATGGCGGAATTCGCAGCGCTGGGTGTGGCGGCTGGGGTTCTTGCCGCGGCTGGTGCGTCTGTGCTTGCGTGGCTGGTGGCGACGCGCCTCTTCGAGTTGCCCTATGAGTTCAATGCGCTGATATGGATTGCGGGTGTCGCAGCAGGTGTGTTCGTCGTATGTGCCAGTGGTTTTATCGCCGCTCGTAGCGCTGTTAATGCACCACCAGTCGACGTGCTGCGAGCAGCCTGATGATGGAACCGTTCTTATCCTGCGGCATTGTGCTGGCACGAAAAACCGACGACGGTTGGATGACCCTGTTGTTGCGGGCTTATCACAACTGGGACTTCCCGAAGGGCTTACAAGAGGACGGCGAGGAGCCGCTGGAGGCGGCGCAGCGCGAGGTCTGCGAAGAAACGAGCATTGAACAACTCGACTTCGAATGGGGTGACCGCTTCATGGAAACCGGCCCGTACAGCCGCGGCAAGACGGCTCGTTACTACCTCGCAGAAACAGAGCAATCGACCGTCGTCATGGGTCCGTCGCCGGAAACCGGCGAGCCAGAGCATCATGAGTGGCGCTGGGTGAGCTTTGACGAAGCCTACGACATGGCCTCGCCGCGTGTACGCACTGTCGTGCAATGGGCAAGACAGATTATCGGCGCGTGACGGAATTTAAACGACTCGGTTTCTCTGCTCTCCATTTATAAACGCTGCGATATTGGCGGCCAGCTGGTTAACGGCATCCTGGCGCGCTTGCTCTGTACTCCAGGCAATGTGCGGCGTGACGATCAGGTTGTCACCGGCATAGTCCAGCAGCGGATCGCCATTCAAGGGCGGTTCTTCTAACAAAACATCGATGGCTGCTGCCGCGATCTCGCCCGATTCAAGTGCCGCCACCAGGGCTGCAGAGTTGATCAATGCGCCCCTGGCCGTATTAACGAGTATCGATGACGGCTTCATGCGCTGGAGCTCGGGTTCGCCAACCAAATTTTCAGTTGCGGCCGTTAGCGGGCAATGCAGGGAAATAACATCGGAGCGCTCCAGCAGCTCGTCGAATGACACACGGTCTGCCGGGACGGTATCGGATCCGGGGCGAGCACAAATCTCGACGTTCATGCCGAACTCCCGGGCTCGGTCCGCAACAGAGCTGCCGAGTTCACCATGGCCGACGATTCCCATCGTCATCGATGACAACTCGCGCACCGGGTACCGGTGCATGCAAAACACCTGCGACTTCTGCCATTCGCCTGCGCGGACGGCTGCAGCGTAGCGATGCAGGTTGTGCGTCAACATCAGTAATACGCCAAAGACATGTTCGGTGACAGAGCGCGAGCAGTAGCCACGGATATTGCATACGGCAATGCCGCGGCGGCGAGCGCTATCGAGGTCTATATTGTCTGTACCGGTTGCGGTCAGGCCAATGAAACGCAGTTTTGGCGCCTGCTCCATCAATTGGTCGTCGAGGCGGACCTTGTTGGCCACGGCGAATTCAGCGTCGCAGATGCGCCCGCCGACCTGGTCGGCGCTGGTTGCATCGAAAAACCGGAAGTCCGGAATCAGGTCGCTGAGCGGGCTCGTGTCGAGATCCGGCCCCAAGGTCGAATAGTCGAGAAACACGGCTTTCATTGCCATTTTCTCCGCTCTCTGTCACAAAGTGCCTGACGATGAAGGATGCCTACTGGAAACGCAAATCGCTTGCGGAAATGACCACCGAGGAGTGGGAAGGCCTGTGTGACGGGTGTGCGCTATGCTGCATGCACAAGGTCGAGGACGAAGATACCGGCGATATCTTCTACACGGATGTTGCCTGTCGCCTGCTCGATCTCGGTACCTGTAAATGCACGGATTACTCCAACAGAGCGAAGATTGTCGCCGAGTGCTTTGTGCTGGCACCCGACAAGCCCGAGATGTTCGCGTGGTTACCGGCAAGTTGTGCGTACCGGCGGCTCGCAAATGGCAAGGACTTGCCTGAATGGCATCCACTGATTACCGGCGATCCGGAAACCGTGCATGAAGCCGGTATCTCCATCAAGGGTAAGGCCGTCTCGGAAAACGAAACCAGCCTGTTTACTGTTTTGCAAAAATTGAGTGATTGATAATGACTGAATATCCGACCCAGGCCCTGAGTACTTATAGCGAGCTCCCGGTTGAAGAGATGCGCGAACGTGCAGAAGACTTCTACACCCTTGTGAACCGGCGCCGTACAGTACGCGAATTCTCCGCGAAGGCCGTGCCGCAGGACATCATAGAGACGGCGCTGCGCGCTGCCGGTACCGCGCCAAGTGGCGCCAACTTGCAGCCCTGGCACTTCGTGGTCGTCAGCGGTGCGGATACAAAAAGAAAGATACGTGTTGCGGCAGAGATCGAGGAGCGCGAGTTCTACGAGCATCGTGCGTCGACCGAATGGCTGGAAGCGCTTGCACCCCTGGGTACCGACTCGAGTAAACCGTTTCTCGAGACCGCGCCTTACCTTATTGCGGTCTTCCTGCAGAAATTTGGTGAGTTACCCGATGGCCGCAAGGTCAAGCATTACTATCCGGTCGAATCCACCGGCATCGCAACCGGTATCCTGATAACCGCGCTGCATGCGGCCGGACTCGCGACGTTGACGCACACACCGAGCCCAATGAAATTCCTCAACGAGATCCTGGGCCGGCCAAAGAGCGAGCGACCATTCCTGCTGCTGGTAGCAGGCTATCCGGCAGACGATGCCGAAGTGCCGGATATCTCGCGGAAACCGCTCGAGGACTTTACGAGTTTCGTTGACCTGTAACCGGCCACCCGTCGAATCTCACTGCACGGCACGCCGCTCGGGGTATTTATCGACCTCATGGCTCGCTGCGCTGCGCTTTACTTCGGTCGCTAATCACCCCGTCACGGCGGCCCCACGAAACTCACTGGAGGCCGAGCTGCCAGGCGTCGATCCAAACGGTGCTGTCGTAGAGCAGGCCAATCTGATCGAGCAAACGCTCCTCGAGGTCAGGCATATGTGCCACACCATAAAAGATGCCGATACGTTTTGCGCCGCCCTCGATCTCCTTCCCGAGCACGTCGATGGCGCGCTGGTTCCTCGCACCGATCACAGCATTGTCCGAATCGTTACCGAGCATGTCGCGGGCGAGTTTTACGTTGGCAACCTCGTAGGCCGCCATGACTTTGAATGAGTTGTCCTGGCCTGATGAGATGGCGCTTGAGAGAATTTCCAGGTCTTTGAGGCCGAGTGGGTCTTTCGCGTACTCATTCATCGAGGCGAAGAATATTCGCCAGAAATAGACGTAAAGTGATTCTCCTCGCGCTTCCATGCTTGCGCGCATTTCACTTGGCGACAGGTCCGCATGCACTAAATTCGCGGCGTCGTAGTTTATCTCGTCGAGCTGGAATGACAGGTCGAGCAATTTCATTATGCCGACCTGTGTGTTGGACAAGATTCCGCCGCGCTTGTCCATACGGTTCGGGCCGAGAGCGCCCTGCGGCGCAATAAGCTCAAACAGGACGGCATCATAGTCCTGGAATCGCCGGTTCAGCTCGTCATAGTAGGAAGGGTCGCCAATATGCACCGCGCTGATGAGATCGACTTCGAGAAGGCGGTCTGCGTCGGCAGGTACATATGAAAGAACCGACATCTGCAAAGCCCTGGGCCTGTTATCTGCGTCGACATCGACACGAGCATAATCAGATGCGGTGGCCTGGGCATAAGCGCCCGGCGCGCTTGCGAGAGCGAGCAGGACTACGGCGACGATTCGCCAGAACCCGGTGACAGTCATTGGGGGATTCTAACCCGTATTCTGCAGGCCCTGTGCGATGCCGTTCACGCTTGCGAGCAGTGCGTCGAACAAGTCGGTGTCCTGGTAGCTGGAGTCACGCCAGCGTGCGAGCAGGTCAACCTGCATGAGGCTCATCGGGTCAACGTATGGGTTGCGCAACATGATGGCGCGCTGCAAGGTGCTGTCGCCACCGAGCAGCATATCGTGATCAGAATATTCGAGAACTATGTCGCGCGTAAGGTCATGCTCTTGTTCGATGATCGGGAAGAACCGCTCATGCAGATCGCCGGCGAGCTCTGAATAAAGAGCTGATATTCCAAGGTCTGCTTTTGCCAGTACCATTTCGGCATCCGCGGTCAGTGCGCGCATGAAATACCATTCGGCGAACATCTGCCGAAAGGCGTCGGTGTCAAATTTTTCGGCGGCCCTGGTAATTCCGGTGCCCATGCCGTACCAGCCTGGCAACATACAGCGTGATTGCGTCCAGGCAAACACCCACGGAATCGCTCGCAGGTCCCCGATGCCTTGCTGTGCTCGTCGCGATGAAGGCCGCGAGCCAATACGCATGCGCTGGATCAGGTCGATGGGTGTCGCAAGATGGAAATATTCGTAAAAGCCCGGAGTCTCGTAAACAAGCTTGCGGTAGGCGCGGCGGCTTTCGTCGGCGATGACTTTCATCATCTCATGCCACTCCGGCATGTCATTGCCGCGATGGGTCGGCATCGCAGTGGCCAAAGCTACAGAACCGGTTACTTGTTCGAGCGTTCGCAGTGCAATGCCACGCAGGCCGTATTTCTCGTTGATGATCTCGCCTTGCTCGGTAACGCGCAGGCGGCCATTCACCGTACCTGGCGGTGCGCCAAGCACGGCGACATGCGTCTTGCTGCCACCGCGGCTGATCGTGCCGCCACGGCCGTGAAACAGTGTTAGCTCGACATCCTCGGATTCGACAGCGCTGACGAGAGTGCTTTGGGCCTTTTGCAGGGACCAGCGCGCTGAGGCAAGCCCGGCATCCTTGTTGCTATCTGAGTACCCGATCATCACTGTCTGGCGATTGTTGCGCCGTGCCAGGTGCTCACGATACAGGCTGGTCTGTAGCAACTCCCTGAAAATCTCCCGGCCACGGTCAAGGTCATCGACCGTTTCGAGTAGCGGGGCAACGTCGAGCGGCACCTCGAATCGCTTGTTATGGAGCTCGCCCCACTGCGCGAGCAACAATACCGACAGAATATCGTCCGCGCCCTGAGTCATGCTGACGATGAACGGCCCAATCGCCCGCGGTCCGTACTTGCGGCGGCAAAAGGCGATCGCCTGGAATACGGCGATTGTCTTGCGGGCCTGTGTGCTTAGTGTCGATGGCATGCTTTCGCGACTCTCGAAAGCCTCCAGGATTCTCGCGATACGGTCCGCTGGTGACCATTCGTCCCAATCGTCCTCGCCCAGACACTCCCCGACGACATTGCGGTGCACCTCGGCATCCTGGCGAACGTCGAGAGTGATCAGGTGAAAGCCGAAGGTGTCAATTCGCAATAGCAGTCTGTTTACTGAAAACAGGCCGGCGCGCGCGCCCTTGTTGGCCTCCAGGCTATCGGCAATGAGCTGGATATCGTCCCGGAACTGGGAGAATTTTTCGTAGGGAAAAATGTCGTCGTCGTAGGTCGACTGCAGGCGCTGTTGTACGAGTCGCAGGAATACGCGATACGGCATATTGCGGTGGCGAGCGGGTACCGCGTGGTAAGCGTTCTGGAACACACCGCGATACTCGTCAATACGGGCGAGCATCTCGTCGCTGAATCCCACACGCTCGGTGGTCTGACTGAGCTTCGTCGATATGGTCGCGCATTCATTGAAGTACAGGTCGAGAATCAGTGAGCGTTGCCTGGCGAGTGTGGCGCGAATAGTTTTCGCATTGACGTTCGGATTGCCATCCATGTCGCCGCCAACCCAGGACCCGAAGCTCAGTATCGACGGCACTTTGACTTTCTCACCATCGTCGCCATAGATACGAGTCACCGCCATTTTAATGTCTTCATAAAAAGGCGGCGTTGCGCGATACAACACGTCGGTCATGAAGAACAGGATGTGCTCGAGCTCGTCAGCAACCGTCATTTCCTCTGAAGGATGCTCGTCAGTCTGCCAACCCGTCGTAATTAGCAGGCGAATGTTCTCAAGACAGGCATGTGTTTCCTGTGCGGTCATCGTCGGATCGAGCAAGTCGACGAGGTAGCGAACAATGTTTTGTTCCTTGCGCAGTATCGTGCGTCGTGTCGGCTCCGTTGGGTGCGCCGTGAATACGGGCTCAATACTCAGACCGTTGATGAGGTCCTGAAGCTCCTCGACAGTCATGCCAGACGCTTTGAGCTTGACGAGCGTGTCCTCGAATCCGCCGGGCTGGTAGTGGCCGACTTCTCTCAAGTACTCGCGCCGACGTCGAATGCGATGCACCTTCTCGGCCGTGTTGACCATCTGGAAATAGGTAGAGAAGCTGCGAATTACCTGCAGTGCGAGATCAGGGTCGAGGTTCTCTACCAGCTTCGCGAGTTCCTCCCCGGGTTTTTCGTTGTCCTCGCGGCGGCGTATCGAGCGGCGCCTGGCGTTTTCAACAAACTCGAACAGCTCGTCGCCACCTTGCTCCTTGATCAGCTCGCCAACCATCGCGCCCAGCGTACGTACGTCCGCACGTAGTGCCTGGTCCTTGTCCTCGAACATGA
>Ga0070723_10000393_pt1 | contig 11518 bp, 7 predicted proteins | sample tdAd002_FD_67277 | JGI IMG/M metagenome (GOLD analysis project Ga0070723, IMG submission 67277) | Marine sediment microbial communities from the Atlantic coast under amendment with organic carbon and nitrate - tdAd00.2 | ecosystem: Environmental > Aquatic > Marine > Coastal > Sediment | place...
TGCGACTTGACGAGCCCGGGGAGCCCAAGCTGGTTGGGCAAGTCGACGAGGTCACTTTCAATGGTTCTGTTGGCCTGGCGCGTGGCAAGAGAGTTTTCTATGTCACCGATCTCGCATTACTCGAACTTACGGACGCAGGGTTAACGCTGCGCGCCGTCATGCCGGGTATCGACATCGAACGAGATCTGCTCGCCAATAGCCACGCCCGTATTGCTGTCCCGGACGACCCCGCGCCGCAAACGGTGCCGGCATCTATCGTAACCGGTGAGGATTTCGATCTGCGTTTTTGACTGCCGGCCAAGCCTAGTCGTCTTTACCCTCTACTGTTGAGCGTAAATGCAGATCGCGTTGTGGAAACGGAATCTCTATGCCGTGCTCGCGCAGCGCTTTGAGTATCTCTTCGTGCACAGAGTGCGTCAGAGGCAAGCGTTCCGACAATTGCCGTAAATGAACGAATAGCTTGAAATCTAGGGAGCTGTCACCGAAACCCAGGAAGAAAACTTTCGGTGGTGGATCTTCCAGTACCAGCGGCAGCGATTGCAGGGTTTTCAACATGACCTCTTGCGCACGCTCGACATCCGAGCCGTAGGAAATTCCAACTTCCACCACGATGCGCGTGATCGGGTCTGCAAGTGTCCAATTGATAACCTGCTCGGTAATGAACGCCTTGTTGGGTACGATAATTTCCTTGCGGTCCCAGTCTGTGATGGTTGTCGCGCGGATTTGAACGCGTGACACGGTACCCGATAGCTGCCCGACTGTGACCGTATCGCCAACTCTGACCGGGCGTTCGAACAGGATAATCAGTCCGGACACGAAGTTAGCGACAATCTCCTGTAAGCCAAAGCCGAGGCCAACGCTGAGCGCCGCAACCAGCCACTGAATTTGCGACCAGTTCCAGCCGATAATATTGAGCACTGAAACCGTGCCGACCGTGACAACAACATAGCGAACCAGAGTAATTGTTGCGTAGCGACTACCCGGTTCCAGCGTGAGGTGTTGCAGGATCGCGATTTCCATCAGCCCGGGCAGATTTCTTGAAGCAACGACAGTTCCCGCAGCGACCAGCACGGCCAGTAACACATTGGCCAGCGTTACCGGCACGATGGTCTCCACGCCATCAACCACGATCGTTTGCGACCACAACGATACCTGATCCAGCAGCCGGAATGCTGGGAAAACCTCGGACCAGATTCCCCAGCCTACAATCACGGCGACGAGCAACAGGCCCCAGCCAAGGAGCTTGCGGGTTTGTGCATCTACCTCATCAAGGTCCAGCGGCTCCGGCTCGACCACCGGTAACTCGCCTTCAGCCTCGGGCTCCAACTCGTTTTCTCGAGACGCCTCTTCTGCCTCGCGCTCCTCCTCCAAAATTCGCAGCGCCAGCTTACGCCGTGTCAAAGCCAGCCAGCGCAATACGACAAGATTGATGACAATCAACACCAGACCGAGCCAGATGGTATCGACTATCAAACTGGTCAGGATCAGCGACGTATACAGAAAGCCAAGCATCGACAACGCAACGAGCGACACCGGTATGCCAACCGCCAGGATGTACCAAAGCCATCGAAGTTTGCTGACCCAATTGTCCGCGTGACGCTGGTAATAGCTGGCCGCGACACCGGACTCGGGGTGCGCCAGTGGACGAAAGCTCAAGGTAAGGACGACCATCAAAGCAATAAACATCAGTCGGCCCAAGGTTGCCCGGTCAAAGGCGCTCTCAGAGGCGTAGAGCACAACGGTTGCGAAAACGAGTGGTACGCCGATCGTGACCATGCGATCAAGCTGTCGCCTGACGATGGCCAGATTCTTTTCTTGCCAGCCGAAATGTATATGCAGCACTCCGTCCTGGGCGCTCAAGACCCTGAACAAGCGCAGGTTGTAAAGGAACGGGACTACTGCAATCAGGCCTTGTGCGACTAACGACGAAAATTCCGACTGCCCCGTCGCAATGCTCAAAAAAAAGCCAGCCATGCCCAGAAAAATTGGCAGTGGCGCGGCGCGGATCGCGGCGATGCCGATGGCAGTGAGCGTTAAGCTTATGCTATCGGTGGATAATCGACCGACTTTGGCATTCGTCGTATTGGCGAAATTTGTCAGTGGCTTGCGCGTGACAATCAATCCCGCGAGCAACAACAACGCAAACGCTGCTTCCAGCGGATGTTGGCCCAGGGAGTCGACCACGTCGACGGCGGCAGCCAGCCAATTGTTCAGTGACAGAGCTGCTACCGTAGTTGAACTGATGTCCGTCCAATCGCCCATGAAGATAATGGGCGCGCTCGGAATCCACAGCATGTTTTGGCCGAGGAACTCCCGATACTCCGCCACCATGTCCAACAACCGACGCTGCTCCATCTCGAGATCGCCGAGCAACTGCAGGTAGCTGCTGTACGTGTTTTCGAGCTGGAAAAGAAGATCTCGCTTATTGCGCAGCAGTTCCAGCACCTCACTGCGCATGGCTGCGAGCTCATCCTCATCAGTAACGTCTGCCGCAACATCCTGCATTATTTCATCAACGCGCGCGTCCACAGTTGTCATTTCGCGCAGTTGTTCGCGGGTACGTACCTGGGCCAGGCCGGTTTCAGAGAGCGTGTTTCTGCGCGCGCGCATTTGTGCACGGTACTGCGACACTTGCGGAATGTTTCGGCTCTCCTCAACCAGAAGCAGACCAATAGCGCGGTTCAAACCGGCAACCTCGAGACGCTGTCGTGACCGAGCCAGGCGCTGCTCCAGGTTACTCGCTTGACTTCTAGCCTGTTCGATCCTGGTAGTGGTCTGGTCGATGCTCGCAACTATCGAGGGCAGTTCTCGAGTCAGGTTTGCATTGGCTTCGGCGATGGAACGTACCGCGGGGTGCTTGTCAGCGGCAGCCAATTCGGCCACGGCCGCAGACCGCTGAGCCAGGTCCGCGTCCGCCTGGCGTTTCTGGTTGACTTGTTCCTGGAGAAGATCGACCCGACGATCTACCTGGAGCCGCGAGCGACGCGTGATGTCCAGCTGCACTTTTAACAGACTCAGGCGAACGCTGTGGCTCACCAACTCCTGTTCCAGTTTATCGATTTCGGCGCCCTGAGCCGCGCCTCTTAACTCAGTGTTGAGCCTGCGCGCCTCGGACAAAAGCTGCTGCTCGCCGGGAGGCGGCGTTATCTGGATGAGCGTAGCCAGTTCCTCTCTACTACTGCGCAATTCGTTTATGCGCGTGCGCATTTCCGCCGGCCGGCTCTCCTGGGTTTGAATCTGAGTTTCGAGTTCGGCAGCTCTGGATTCGGCTGCAAGCTGTTCGGCCAATTCTTGTGACAACCGATGCGTGAGATCTGCAAGCGTGGTGTCATCAGTAATACCGAGGCTTTCGACCGTGGGCGTAGCCGGCACTTCGACATCAAGACGGTTTCGCAGCGCCTCGGTCTCAACTGGGGCCGTGTTCAGCGCTTCGGCGAATAGGGTCGCAGCAGCCTCGGCGGCAAGCCGGTTCCGTACCTGCGCCTGGGCATCCCGCAGTTGCTCGACAATGCTGTTGCGAGTTTCGTCGTCAAGGCCTTCACGCGCCTCGACAGATTCGATCGCAGAGTCGAGTTGTTCGACGCTGACGGTGCCGTCCGCGGCGATGCCCGAAACCGTCAATTCTTGCGCTGCGGCAGGGAGTGATATCAACAAGAATGCGATTAGCACTCCTGCGGCAACGCTGATGAGTGTTGTCCTCGCGAGAGGGAGGCTTGTTTTCACGGCAAAGTCATCCGATATTCGATGGTGTGGTCGTATTATAGCGATGTACAGTCGTTATGCCTTGTCTGGCATTGTTCAAATCGTCGACCTGTTGTTAGGCTCTCGTCTGGACGGAGAACAGCGTATGAATGGCGGCGACAGCATTGCGCGTGTATTGCGGTCCCACGGCGTGGAATTTCTTTTCACATTGTGCGGCGGGCACATCTCGCCCATCCTCAAGGGCGCGAAGGACTTGGGTATCCGCGTTGTCGATGTGCGCCACGAGGCGACGGCTGTGTTCGCCGCCGACGCGGTGGCGCGGATCACAGGCATTCCCGGTGTTGCAGCCGTAACAGCAGGCCCGGGCGCGACGAACACGATTACGGCCGTCAAAAATGCCCAGCTCGCACAATCGCCCGTTGTGTTGCTAGGCGGTGCTGCCGCGACCGTTTTGAAAGGCCGGGGTGCGCTGCAAGACATCGATCAAATGGCGTTGTTCAAACCGCATGTGAAGTGGGCGCATGCTGTCACGCGCGTTCGCGATCTCGCGCCGACGCTGAATAAGGCGTTTCAAATCGCACGCGGCGGCGTGCCTGGCCCGGTGTTCGTGGAATGCCCGGTCGATCTGCTGTACGACGAATCGGTGATCCGTGAGTGGTATGCGGCTAGCACACCGAAGGGCAATGGACTTGCGGATCGAGCCGTACGCGTCTATTTGAATCATCAGGCTCGGCGGATATTTGCCGGCGCAGATGCTGTGAATGGCGAAAAAGTGGGTGAGGCGGCAGCGCCGCCGCCTTCATCGGAGGTCATTGCACGCGCGGCCCGGCAAATCGCCAAAGCTGAACGACCAGTCCTTGTAGTTGGCAGCCAGGCGCTCGTTGATGCAGGCAAGGCGCACGCGGTTGCGGATGCCATCGAGCGTCTTGGCATACCGCTTTACCTGTCAGGTATGGCGCGCGGGCTCATGGGTCAGGCGCATCCCCTGCATCGCCGGCATCAGCGGCGCAAGGCCTTGCGTGAAGCGGACCTGGTCGTACTCGCCGGTGTGCCATCGGACTTCAGGCTGGACTATGGACGCAATGTCCGGCGCAGCGCGTGTTTGATCTCAGCGAATCGCAGTCGCACCGACCTTAATCGCAACCGCCGTCCCGATATCGGCGCGTTAGCCGACGCCGGTCTTTTCCTGCGCGAGCTCGCAGACAAACTCGATCCGACTGTCAGCACGCGTTGGAATGACTGGCAGCAAACATTGCTGTCACGAGACGCCGAACGTGAAGCTGAGATTGATGTCAATGCATCCAGGTCCGGTGAGTTCATTAACCCGGTGAATCTATGCCGACGTATCGATGCGCAGTTACAGGAAGACAGTGTGATTGTTGCCGACGGCGGCGACTTTGTCGGTACGGCGTCGTACATCGTGAAACCGAGAAAGCTCCTGAGCTGGCTGGATCCCGGTGTCTTCGGCACGCTGGGGTGCGGCGCCGGTTTCGCGCTCGGCGCGAGTCTGTGCAATCCCGGTCATGAAATCTGGGTGATGTTTGGTGATGGCTCGGTCGGCTATGCGCTCGCCGAGTTCGATACTTTTGCGAGGCACAACGTTCCGGTCATTGCGGTTGTCGGCAACGATGCAGGGTGGACGCAGATTGCGCGTGAGCAGGTCAAGATGCTCAAAGATGACGTCGGCACGGTATTGGCGCGCAGTGATTACCACGAAGTTGCCGCAGCATTGGGTGGGCACGGAATCGTATTGCAGCATGCAGACCAGACAGACGCGTGCTTGCAAGCGGCCCGGGACACTGCAAGCAAAGGCGTTCCGGTCCTGATCAACGCGTGGCTTGATCGCACTGATTTTCGTGAAGGCTCACTTTCGATGTAGCCGGATATGAGAACGAACGGCTTAGCTTCGTTTCTTATCCAGCCAATAAGCGATCGCAGCAAACAGGAAATAGGCAGCAAGGGCGGAAATCGCGAGCGCTACCTTGCTGTCATCTTGCAGCGGTCCAAAAATATTCATGATGTTGACCAATATCAGGAACACGACAAAAATACTCATGCCGTATTTTCCGGCCGCCGTGTTTGCTGTAGTCGATCTCAAGTATAGCCATAGAGCTCCGAGCAAAAGCGCAGCCTCCAGAGCGTAGGTTGCAATCGCGTTGTTCCATAGGCCGAAGCCGAGCTTGAGCGACGAATCACTCCACAACGGCAGATCCGGTGTATGCACGATCAAATCAAGTATCCAGTGCGAAAACACAGCCAGCGCAACGACGAGCGCGATTTCGCGTTTCTTCACGACGACCCATCTGAAAAACGCGTAGGCCAGCGCGGCCCAGAATAGGCTACCGACGAGGCTGTGCGTGTAGGGCATATATTCAAGTTCGAAGTGCGTCGACTGGGTGAAATTCTCGATGATGTTGATGCGTTCGATACCGAGCAGCACGAACGGGAAGAATAGGATGTCGACAAATTGCACGGCGAGAAAGAGAACCCCGAGTGAAGCACGCTTCTCAAAGGTCTTCAGCGCGAGGCAGGTCGCGTAGTGTCCGACAAACATCAGTGTCTCCCCCTACGTTGTCTTATAGGTTGAATCGCTCAGGATTTCAAATATGAAAGGCTCTCGGCGTCAAACGCCGTCAATTTCCTCCCTGCCAGTGACTCAAGCGTAGCCGGATCGGCAATGTTGTTTTCAGAGAGCATGATCAACTGATCCCGGGTAACAGGAAAGAAGGGTAGCCAGTCGAGAAACGTGGCCGCCAGCTTCATCAGGCTGATCGGCATCGGTACGATCCATTTGCGCCGATTATCTGCCGCGGCAATGCGACGAATCATCTCGCGCCACGAAAGAATGTCAGGCCCACCAAGGACAAAAGTCTTGCCGATCGTGGCTTGCTGTTCGAGAGAATTGACGACAGCCGCCGCGACATCACCAGCATAGGCAGGCGACATCAGGATTTGACCGTCTTTGGGATTAGCGCCGGAAAAGAAACCTATAGCAGGCAACGGGCTTGCCACCATGTCGCGATAAAGCTGCGTTGCGAATTCCATTGTGCCTTTTGGATCGCCAAAAATTACCGAGGGTCTGAAGATGGTGGCGGCAAGTCCACTCGCGGTCAGATCGTCTTCGGCGCGCTGCTTGGTTTCCTGATACGGCGTTCCGGGCATCTTGATGCCGTTGGCGCTGATCAGCAGAAAGCGTTTAACGTCATTGCGTTTTGCAGACGCGACAACACGCACAACACTCTCATATTGCACGTTTTCAAATGTGATCTTGCGTTTCGGAAACTCTTTTAAAAGCCCCACGCTGTATATAACGGCATCGCAACCAGAAACAGTGGCATCGATCGCTGCATCGTCATTGAGGTCGCCCGCGATTGTGCGCCAGATTCGATCCTGCCGTATTTTGTCCTCGCTGCCCGGACGAACCAGCAGCGATACCTCGTGACCGGCAGCGATGAGCGCGTCCGCCACATAGCCACCGACGAATCCCGTACCGCCAAAAATAGCGACCCTCATCAATCAGACTCGTTCGGCGGGGTAAGGGAAATCGACGGGCGGTGGCAGGTCATCTTCAACCCAGGAACGAATGCCCGCATCGCAAACCGCGTAGCCCCAGTTGATCAGGCGTCGCTGCGTGGTTTGGTCCTTTGCCGCCAGGTCGGTCGGAATATCGGCGAGTTTTCGCGTCCTTTCGTATGGACAGTCCAGCTTGCCACCGACCGGGTAGCCATCAATGTTGCTGCGAATACTCCAGTAGGCGCCGAACTTCTTGTTCGTCGCCAAAGAAGAAATCAACACGCGTTTTCGCAATGATCGCACTTGATTGTCGATCGTATTCAACACGCGGTAACTCTGCAGCGCCCAATCGCCGACAATTTTCTTCTGTGGTTTGTAGCCGCCACCGGCATTGCTGACGATGACGGTTTGAAAGTTCTTGAAGACAGTTTCAAGGCCCATGTTGTCGTAGACACCACCGTCCGAGAGAGCAGGGCGAGTGGTGAACGGACGCTTCTGCAAACCGTCGCCGCTTCCGGGCGTGTATTGCTCCTCTTTATATTTGAAGCGCGCCGGCGACAAGAAAGGCGGGAATGCCGATGACGCACCAACAACTGAGGCGATCGAATCCGTCGGGTTTTTGATTTCCCCAACACGCCAGTCGCGTGTGAAGGGCTTCGAGAATCGCCACAACGCTCCGGACTGGAGGTTGGTTGCATTGATCACAAACCGCGGCGAGTCCGGAAGATCCTGAAGTGTCTTCCTGCCGTAGAGCCGGCGCCGATAAACTCGGGCGATCGTCTTGTTCACCGTGCTGACGACCGACCCCCATATTCCGGACCAGATCGAAATGGTCGTCTTGCTGGCGAATTTTTCGATGGGCAGCACAACCAGTTCGCGAAAGCGGTCGAGCAGGTCGTCATCGTCGACCCGCAAGTCGTCCCAGGCAAGACCCAAAACGCCGGCGATGATCGAGCCGCCCGACACCGAAGAAACCCGTTGCAATGTTCCAATGGGACCGTGTTTGCCAGTGCGATCCTTCGTGCCCAGGTAACCGAGTTCTGCAAGTCGCCACACCACACCGAGGTGGAAAAGCATCGCACGATAGCCACCACCACTCAGACATAAGCCAATGCCAATGGCCGGGGTGTCACCTCCAGGTGCTTTTAGACTGACCGGTGAGAGTTCGTCGGACATATCGCTCATTGCTTCCCAATCGTAACGACGGGGCCCGCCGCCGAGAATCACTGAAAGAATAACAAACTGAGCTCAGAGGGACCTGTTTGACCGGATTCGCGAGCTTCTCGGGAACATTGACATTGCCGCTGAATCCGACCACCGTTTCGGCAACACTGAAGCGACTCTCTGGAGGTTGGTATGAGTGCCCGGGTCCTGAATGAGGCCGAATTGCGCAAGGTCGTGGGTATCAACGACGCAGCTTTTGCGGCCGTTGAGAATGCTTTCAGTTGCCTGCAACGAGGCGAGGTCAATATGCCGCCGATCATGCACATCGCCGCAGAGGACAAAAACGGCGATATCGATGTGAAGAGTGCCTATGTGCAGGGCATGCCTTACATCGCGATCAAGATCGCCTCCGGTTTTTACGACAACCCTTCGCGCGGCTTGCCGACAGGCAGCGCCATGATGGTGTTGCTGCACGCCGAAACCGGTTTTTGCGAGGCGGTGTTGTTCGACAACAGCTATCTGACGGACTTGCGTACAGGGCTCGCCGGCGCCGTGGCCGCCAAATATCTCGCACCGTCAAACGTCGAAACCGTCGGCGTCATTGGCACCGGTGTCCAGGCTCGCTACCAGGTGCAATGCCTTGCATTGCTGCGTAGCTTCAAGAGGGTCATCGTTTGGGGCCGTTCAGAAGAGAAGGCGAGCGTCTACGCGGCGGAGATGGCGAAGCAACACGGTTATGAAGTTGGCCTGGCCGCGTCGCCTGATGAGGTCGTGCAAAAGAGCCAGGTCGTTGTCACGGCGACTGCCAGTGATCGCCCGCTCGTGAGCGCCGATGCCTTGCACGAAGGACTACACATTACCGCTGTCGGCGCCGATTTCCCCGGCAAGCAGGAACTGGCGACAGACGTATTGACCCGTGCTGACCTGCTCGTTTGCGACCGGCTGGCGCAGTGCCGCGCGAATGGCGAGATACAGCACCTGGTTACTGGTAATGAATTGCCGGCCGCGGTCGACATTGTAGAACTCGGTGAACTCACGACCGGGCGTCGAAACGGTCGTCAATCAGATCGGGAAATTACTGTCTGCGACCTGACGGGCACCGGCGTGCAGGACACGGCGATCGCCAACCTGGCGTATCGAGCTGCTGCTTCTTAGTTGCCGCGCAGTTCCTTCAACAAGCGGTCGATGCGCCGCAGGCCCTTTTGAATGTGCTCAATGTTATAGCCGAAGCCGATGCGCAGATAGCGACCGATGCCGAAATGTGCCCCGGGTGTGATTAGCACCGACTGCTCTCGTCGCAATCGATTGAACAGCGTCTCTGATGCAATTGGTAGTCGGTACTTGATCGTCGCAATGGCACCGGCGGTCGGCCGCTCGTAATCAAGAATGTCCGCGTGCTTCGTCAGCCATTTCTCGAGAACAGGAAGGTTGTTGCCAATAATGCTTCGTGTGCGCTGCAATACCTCATCGCGTCGCTTGGGTTGCATGACGATGTTGGCCAGGTAGTCGGACAAGTAAGATGGCGTCAGCGTCAGGTAGTCGTGGTACTGGCAGAGGTGACTGACTGTTTTCGGCGGAGCGACGATCCAGCCTGTGCGCAGGCCGGGCAACGCAAATGCTTTCGAAAGTCCGCCAGTAATAATGACCTTCTCATAGCGTCCAAAGAACGTCGGTGACAACGGGCCGCTGACTTCCGCGCCGCGGTAGACCTCGTCGGACAAAATCCAGGCACCAACACGACGAGCCGCGTCGACAATTATCTGCATTTCGTCTTCCGAAAGCACATAGCCCGTCGGGTTGTTCGGGTTAGTGACGACGACCACTTTGGTCTTCTTCGTCACCGCTTTGCGCAGGCTGGCGACATCGAGTTGCCATTTCCAGGTACCGCTCGCGTCGCGTTTCATGACCAGCTTGTAGCCATCGGCCTGACGTCCATAGGCACGCGCGATCCCCAGGCCTTGCAGATAGTTGGGCAACATGAACGCTACCCGGTCCGATTTGCCGACGAGTCCCCACAACGTGACGAAGTTGGCCTCGGATCCGCCATTCACGACCAGTGTGCTTTTGTAGTCGTTGCTGCCGTAGAAGCGGGCAACGTTCTTGCGCAGGCTATCCCGGCCCGTCGAGTGCGGATAGCCGAGCGCCAGAGCATCGAGTTCGGCGCGTTGTTTTTTCCCGGGTACGAGTTCGCCGAGACTGAGTGGAGACACACCGCTCTCGGAGAGGTTATACCTGACCTCGTTCTCGTACAGGCACTGGGTTCTTTCCATTTGGAAGCGATCGATTTTCATGCGCGTTCCCCGGTTCGGTAAAACCTGATCCCATCGGGATCTTATCACTGCCTCGACTATTGGCTGTTTTCTTTGTAGCGTTGAAAATGAGAACATGCGTGCCACAGTCGGTTGGCACAAGCTGTCTGACGAAGTGACAAACAATGCGCCCGTAGCTCAGCTGGGTGAGCGACGGTTGCCGTGACAAAACCGCGAGAGCGGTTTTGGACAACGCCATCGGCGTTGGCCCGTAGGGCTGAGGGCCGAAGGCCCGAATCACCCGGCAAGGCGAAGCACTGCTTCGCCAGGAGTGAACGCCACGAGCCTACCGGCGAGCGGCCGGGCTCGAGGAGCGAAGCGACGAGAGGAGTACCTTGCAGCGCGAAGCGCTGCTACAGTCGGATGGCAGTAGCTGTCTTACAAAGTAACTAACATTGCGCCCGTAGCTCAGCTGGATAGAGTACCTGGCTTCGAACCAGGTGGTCGGGAGTTCGAATCTCTCCGGGCGCGCCATTAAATCAACAAGTTAAGGGCTCATCATTGGCTGTTGATTTTTTGTGTAGGCGCTATGTAGGCGGTAGATAGCCCATGTATCAGCCCTCATTCATCCAGATCCTACATGTTGCCTACACCTGCCTATTTACGTGATTTGCGCGATGTTCTTCTGGCCTGACTGGGCTTAGATCCCGGGATATGCCCTTGGCGAGTGGCCGCTAAGCTCCGAAAGCAGCCGTTCAGGTGCTACTATTTACCGAATTGGAAATGGCTGCTTATGACCCAAAGCAGTCGTTCGCTGCGATTGTCTAGACCCAATCTAGTGTGAGACCATTCTCTAAGAATTTACCGTGGCGCGATGGCGCATTCGAAAT
>Ga0070723_10000396_pt1 | contig 11486 bp, 9 predicted proteins | sample tdAd002_FD_67277 | JGI IMG/M metagenome (GOLD analysis project Ga0070723, IMG submission 67277) | Marine sediment microbial communities from the Atlantic coast under amendment with organic carbon and nitrate - tdAd00.2 | ecosystem: Environmental > Aquatic > Marine > Coastal > Sediment | place...
CGGAAGAAGTTTCTTTGCTCTTCCGGCACGAACGCACCCATGTGCTCACGCAGGGCCGGCTCCATGTAGTCGGTAACGGTGACGATGTCCTTGTCCCTGAGGAAGCTCATAATGCGCATGACCGCATCTTCGGCCAGCGCGTCATATTCCTCAGGCGTGCTGGCAGCGACCATCGGCGGAAGATTGCGATTGCGCTGTTCCTCGAGTTTTAAGGATGACCAGGCGCGAGCAAGTTCGCGCTCCAGCAACCGGACCTCATCTTCCCAGGTCAGCGGCACGAGGTGCACATTCTGCTGGTACCAGGTGTAGTTGTCCTTGCCGATGCCCGACGGTCCTGTTTTTGACTCCGCTCTGGCTTCCAGCCATTCGATCAGGTCGTCTGTGGCAGCCCTCGCGTTCGCAATAACATCGACAAGGTCCTCGTTCGTTTCAACACCCGGCATGCCCTCGATCTGAACCAGCGCGGCCCGCTGAGCGCGAATGTCGCGTATGCCCGTGATCCACAGATCGCGTGCATTGCCGGTAAGGTTTTGCTGCGCCTGCTTCATCAGGGGTGGGATGACACTCAGCTCCGAAATCAAACGCTGCTGTTCGTCTTCGCTCAGAGGGAACTCGTAAGTCCACAGCTCGACCAGTGCATGGTGCGTGGGCCCCTCATGTCCCGGCACATCACTACGATAGGTCCAGATCGAATTGTAGAACGCCGGATCGCGAGCCCAGGGCCTCAACACACTCGCGTGGAACTGGTAACCGTTCATCTCGGCGCGCACAAGATGCCAGTCGACCTGTTGTGATACCGGCCAGTCGTGTATTTCGATTACCTGCAAGCGATGTCGCAGGGCCTGGAATTCGTTTTGCCGAGCGGCGAAACGCGCAGCTGTGTAGTCAGGCGCACCATCAAGCAGCGGTGGTGATTCAAACTCGCGCCACTCTGTGAACAGGCTCAGCAAGTCGTCGTAGCCCGGTGCCGCTTGCGCGTGCGCGACCGCCCCACAAGAGACAACTACGAGCATGGCGAATGCCGCGACGCGGCGCAAAATCGCGGGCATGGAATTCAATTCACGAAGCTCGGTCGTTCGTCCTGATCTTCGCTCGCGGCAATAGGCCGGTATGGCGGCAGACCGAGACTTGCGCGGTCTTTATTGGTTAGGCCAAGGAGTCGCTGCCTCGCCGACTGGTAGCCTTCATTATCGTGCAGCTCAGAAAAGATCGCCGAGTCAAAAGAAAGGATGCCACGAAAACCGCTCCCGATAGCTCTCTCAAGAAATTCGGCGGTACCAGCCGAATCGCCCGTCAAAGCCGCATACTCCGCCTCGTTGAAAAGGGTAACGAAGTTGATAGTGCCATCCGCAAAACTGTCATCGAGGACCTGGCGCATTTCTGCCAGCAGCATCGAGGCCGTGTCCTCGTCACCCTGCTGCCGGTACGCATAGACCATCTCGCCCAGGTAGCCGGAGCCCCAACTCTGCCTGACCGATTGCCGGGTCAGCAATTCCTCAAGCGACCCGTAGTGGTTGATTACATATTGCAGAAACGCCTCGCTCTCACCTTGCTTGTTAAGAACCACTCCGATTTCCCGGAGCGTTCGTTGCGGGAACGAGCCCTCGAGATCGAATTCCTCCAGAACCATCAGCGCTTTCTCAGTGTCGCCGAGCGCTGCATACGCCATGAAGCGATGCTCACCAAGACCAACGTCGGCCAGCGTTTCGAAGTCGGCGAGCCCCAGCAATGCGAACCCGTACCACATCTGCACGACACTCGAATTCGGGTTGAAGTCATAAGCCTGCCGCAGAGAGCGAGCCGCGTTGGCCGAGGAGCCCATCATTACACCGGTCATGCCCCTCGCCATGTGGACGCTTTCGTTGTCTCCAACGATTTGTGCGACACGTTCGATTAGCGCATCAGCGCGGTCCGCTTCGCCTGTTCGCATGTAGGACCCAATAAGGTTATTGAATGCCGGCCCATAGGTCGGATCGCGCGCTACGACACCCTCGAGTACCGCCTGGGCCTTGGCCCGATCACCCGCAGCGACCAGTGACGTCGACAGCCAGTTACTCGCGTCACTCAGGTTCGGATTGATCTCGAGGGCACGGTTCAGCGATTCAATCGCTTCGTCAAAACGATCAAGGTCATCGAGCAGGAGACCGTTTACCGCATACGCCTCAGCCAGGTCCGGGTCGAGTGCCAGCGCCTGTTCCACGTAGCGCCGCGATATTGGCATGGCCTCAGCTGTCGGGATATCGCCGTACGCGCCGAGTGAATCGGACATCAGGTGTGTAACCAGTGCTTTTTGCGCGAGCGCCGGTGCGTAGATCGGATCGATCTCGAGCGCACGATCGAGCATGGTGTCGGCTTCGCGCAAGCGATAGATATCCCTCGTATGAATGCGCTGCCGCGCCATCAGGTACAGCTCGTAAGCCTCCGTGTCGGTCGTTGTAGCCTCTTTGACATCGGTGCCGATGATCTCTGTCAGGAGCGCAGTGCTGATCGAGCTCGCGATTTCGTCCTGCACGGCAAACACGTCAACGAGATCGCGATCGTAAGTTTCGGAATAAAGGTGAAAGCCGTCACTGGCCTTGATGAGCTGCGCAGTCACACGAATCCTGTCTCCGGCTTTTCGCACCGATCCTTCAAGGATATGCGCGACATTGAGCAACTCGCCTATCTCTCGCAGGTCTTTTTGCTGGCCCCTGAAGGCAAATGAAGAAGTGCGACCCGCAACCTTCAGATCCGGGACACTGGCAAGCACATTGAGAAGTTCTTCTGACAGACCCTCGGCGAAATAGGCCTGGTCACCAGCGGGCGACAAATCATCGAAAGCAAGTACGGCAATTGAATTAGGTGGGGCACCCGACAAATCGGCAGTGACCGCCACTTCTTCACGGCTTGGACTTTCCAGCCACAGCCTGTCGACAGTCGTAAATGCGACAACGGCAACCAGCAGCCCAATGGTGATGATGTTGAGCTTGCGACCAGTCTCAGGCGTTATCGAATGAGTCCGATCAACGTCCTTTTCTTTCTTAATGCCCTCCGGCGTTAACTCATAGGCCCAAGAAATGATGACCGCCACGATGAAACCCAGCGTGACAATGAACAGGAAGGCTTTCATCACCCAGGCAGGCGCCTCGATGCCGTCGAGAACGACATCCGCAACCTGCATCACCAGCCAGCCGGCGACGATATAGGCGACTGCAACGCGGAATACGTTACGGCGCTTCAGTTCGTCAAAAAACTGCCCCAAAGTGGTCCCCTGCCCCCCTAGCAGCGGTGAGTATAACCGCTTGGCCACCTCAGTCGGCGAACCGTCCGAGTGTCAGGCCCAGCGTGATCGCCAACGATGGGCGCTGCACGCGGTATGACTCACCTTCCATGTCCACTCGTGCATCGCTGAACGGAACCCAGGCACTCAAGCCGAAATGGATGCGGAAGTTGAAACGGCTCACAAGTTCACCTGCATTGAAACGCAGACCCAAGCCTGTCAGCAATGCGCCGCGACTGACCGTTTCTGACTCGGCACTGATTCTCTTGTTTTCATAGCCAAAAATGCGCTCCTGCCGCCAACCTGCACCCAGTGCGCCGTACACGCTCGCCCAGCTATTACGCTCACCGAGAGGCCTTTCCCATTCAATTCCGACCCCGACCTGTTGGGTTCGCCGATAGATTTCCGGGTCGTCATCGTGTTGCGGTTCGCCATAGCCCGCGGTGACAAACAGGGCACGCTGCCACGCAGCGTCGCCACGATTCAACCACTCACTGCGCCAACGTCCGCTGATGTTCAGCAGCACGTCGGGCACGGTCATGCCGGCATCCAGGCTGAAGCTTGTCTCTTCAGCAGGCTGCCGTTCCTCGGCAAACCCTGCTGCGATCAGGCGGATCTGACCGTAGGAGGCCGTGTTATCGAACTGTTGCACAGTCTCGAAGATGATCGGTCCCCAACGCAGGCCGAAGACAGCGGCAAGATCTTCCTCTGCGAGTGCGGATTCGACCAGCACCGGCTCTTCGTACCCGGAGCGCCAGTCGTGACGCAGCCCGAACCAAAGTTCGAGCGAGCGACGCCCGGCCGTGACGTAGGCGCCCAGCGCCGAATCCAGTTGCCCGTCGCTTGTCCACAACGCACTGCCGCGAAGCCAGTAACCGAAGCGCCAGTCGTCCGAATCAAAGTTCTCATTGAAAAGCGCGTATCGCTGCACGTCCGCCCATGCGGTCACATCTGTTCGATCCAGGTCCGTGTACGGAACGATTTCGGGGCTGCTTCGCACCAGTTGATGCGAACCGTTCTGAATCTTCTCGCCACCGTAGTCACCGTAACCACGCAGGCCAAAGCCTGTCGTCAACCGATTGATTGCACGATCGCTCCTGGTATCGAACAGGCGATAACCCATAGACGCGGATAACTGATCGGTACGGCCCGGCTCGTCTGCCTCCACCAGCGTCAATATGCTGTGATCAACCGTCAGAGCCCAGTTCTCACCGACGTCCGCGCTGATTATGAACTGCTGTGTGCGAAAGTCGTCAACCGTGCCGCCGTGGCCGAGCAGGTCGTTGCTGAAAGCGAATTCGAGCGGACGATCGATTGATGGGGGCGTGTTTGCGGGCAACCCGGCGATTTCGCCAGCATTGGCATGGGCGAATGGCACCAATGTGGCAAGCATCAGTGCGGCGAGCGCAAGGATGGCACGGATCAAGAGAGACTCAATATTGAAACTTTCTGACTTGGGCCTGATCATAGCGTTTCGCTCAGCGCATGTTTATAAGGGAAAACAATGATCAAACGCCTGTTTACGCAAGTCGTAGAGAAAATCTCAGTGACCGATATGGTTTCGGCCGAGGACCGCGAAGCCACGTTACGAATCGCGGCTGCAGTGCTGATGGTCGATGTGGCGCGTGCTGACTATGTCTTCGATGAGAGTGAATTCGACACGGTGTTGAAGCTGGTCGAGGCTCACTTCGGTTTGACGGCTGAGCAGGCGGCCGAGCTCGTGATCGAGGCCGGCGACAAAGCAGAAGACCGCGTCGACATTCACGAGTTCACGAAGCTGTTGCACGACTACCTGACCGAAGATGAGAAGGCGCAGATCGTCGGTCTGCTGTGGCAAATAGCCTACGCCGATGGGCGCCTGGACAAGTATGAGGATTCGCTGGTCCTAAAGATCAGCGACCTGCTGTACGTCAGTCGCGGGCGCGTCATGCGCCTGAAACATGATGCGGAGCTCGCGGCCGGTTAAAGCGCGGCCAGTACCCGCTCCAGTCTCGTCTTCACTTCGGCCGCCAGCGGTTCGACACCGGGATCGCCGACAAGCGACAGGACGCTCTGCGGATCCATGAAGCTCACGTTAACTCCGCCTTCCTCGTCTTCACGAACGAGCACGTTACACGGCAGTAACAATCCAATATCCGGAACTGCACCAATCGCCTGGTACGCGAGTGCCGGGTTGCAGGCACCGAGGATGCGATATCGCGGCATATCCTTGTCGAGCTTTTCTTTCATTTTGGCCGCGACGTCGATGTCGGACAAAACACCAAAGCCTTCTGTTTGCAGATCGGCTGTCACCTTGTCTATAGCCGCATCAAAATCGATGTTGACCTGTTTTCCAAATCCAAAGCCTGTTTCCATCAGTGAGTCTCCTTTGCGCCCGTGCCGCAATAAATTTCGTGCAATAGTTGAATGACCTGGTCAGCCGGCCCCGGCGCCAGTGTGTAGTAAATCGTTTGCGATTCACGCCGGGTTTTCACGATGCCATGCTGGCGCAGCCGCGCGAGTTGTTGCGACAGGGCTGACTGGCTCAAGGGGATAGTCGCATTCAACTCACCGACAGAACGCTCCCCGCCTGCCAGCATGCACAGGATCATGAGCCGGCTTTCGTTGCCCAGTGCTTTCATGAGATCTGCGGCATCGGCGGCGTGATCGGCCATTTCGTTCATAATCATTGGTGTCCTCCAACCCGTACGCCCGTGATAGTCCCTTACTATAGAAGAAGCTAAATTAGAAGTCTATAAATTAGGCTTTACTAATTTAGATTATTGGCATATATTAGCAATTGCTAATGCATATCGGCGTTTTGAGAGGACTTTTGCCCGGTGAAACACTCAATCATCCATGTCTCGACGGAAAAGCCCAAACGGGTTTACGCGGCCGTCATTGCGCTCGTCGTCATCATGGGAGCGCTGATCGGGCGCATCCAGATCGACACCGATCCTGAGAATATGCTGCCCGCCGGGCAGTCAGACCGTGTCTTCCACAATGCGGTCGAGAAACAATTCACGTATCACGACGCCATCGTCGTGGGCGTCGTTAACGAAACCCATCCAAACGGCATATACAACGTCGCTTCGCTCGATGCCCTGCACCGGCTCAGCAATGACATCCTTGCGCTTGATGGCGTCATTGCGCCGGATCTCGCATCCCTCTCCGCCGTTGACAATATAGAGCAGGAAGACGTCGGGACGATTCGCTTCGAATGGCTGATGCGCGAAGCTCCGGTTACCCAGGAGCAAGCAAGCGATATTCGCGACAAGGTAAATCGCCTGCCGCTATTGAAGGATTCCCTGGTATCAGGTGACGGGAAGGCTGCAACGATTTACGTGCCGATCGCGAGCAAGGACCTGAGTTATCCACTGTCCCAGGAAATCCATGCGCTCATCAGCGAGCTCGACACACAGGACGACTACCACATCACCGGGCTGCCGGTTGCTGAGGACACCTTCGGGCATGACATGTTCGTGCAGATGGGAATTTCGGCGCCATTGGCGGGGCTCATGATCTTTGTGCTGATGCTGTATTTCTTCCGCAGCGCACAGCTGGTCATCGCTCCGATGCTCGTCGCCATGGCGACAGTCATTATCAGTATGGGGCTCCTGACAGGCCTCGGCTTCACCGTGCACATCATGAGCTCGATGATCCCGATCTTCCTGATGCCAATCGCGGTCGTCGATTCTGTGCACATCATGTCCGAGTTTGCAGACGCCTATCGAAAAGGTGCGGACTCGAAGGTCGTCATTTCTCGCGTTGTCGACCACCTGTTTAGACCGATGCTGTTCACATCACTGACGTCGGCCGTGGGCTTCCTGTCATTGTTGCTGACGCCGATCCCGCCGGTGCAGATCTTTGGAGTCTTTGTGGCTTTCGGTATCCTGCTCGCGTTCGTACTCACGATCACGCTGATCCCTGCCTATATCGTGCGCATGAATCCGCAGTCGCTGGATAAGCTCGCGTCTCGCTCGAAAACGCCGCACACCGACACACTGCTCGCGCGTACATTGCGGCGCAGCGGCAAGTTCGCCATGCGCCGTGGCAAACTGATCACAGGCATTGCCGTACTGGTTGTTGCAGTCAGTGTCGCCGGCATCAGCCGCATTGAAATTAACGACAACCCGGTACGCTGGTTCAAGGCAAACCACCCGATTCGCGTCGCCGACGATGTGCTGAACGAGCACTTCGCGGGCACCTATGACGCTTTCGTTGTCCTGACGCATGAGGATCACGATGCTTTGCCCGACTTCAAGTCCAGCGCTGCCGAACTGCTTTCTGGCGTCGACGGAGAGTCTGTAGCACCAGTGCTTGGCAAACTGGCCGCAGACTCCTCCGATCTTGGCGCCTGGTACGGCAATCTTATCGCCACGATCGATGACACGCTTTTCGAGGTTGATGATGAGACTGCCGTTGCAGCGCTCGAGGACCTGATGTTCCTGGCCGAAGATGCGCAGCTGCAGGCGAAGTACTTCCAGCGGCCCGATGTGCTCGAGTACATAAGTAGTATTCAGCAGGCACTGGATGGCTCCGGTTACGTCGGCAAGTCCAACGCGGTCACCGATGTGGTCAAGGTAGTGAACAGGGAGCTGCGCGGTGGAGAGCAGCTCGAATATCGCATTCCTGACACGGTACAGGGGGTCGCGCAGACCTTGCTGCAGTACCAGTCATCTCACCGGCCGCACGACCTCTGGCACATTGTCACGCCGGACTTCACATCGACAGCGATCTGGTTGCAGCTGAAAAGCGGCGACAACCAGGATATGAGCCTGGCAATGGATTTTCTGGACGACTACATCGCCGACAATCCACTGCCCGATAATGTCGAAATGCGCTGGGCCGGCAAGACGTTCATTAATGTCGTGTGGCAGGACGTTATGGTCGCCGGCATGCTCAAGAGTCTCATGGGCGCCTTCGCCGTCGTGTTCCTGATGATGGCATTCCTGTTTCGCAATGCACGCCTCGGCCTTTTGGCCATGGTTCCACTCTCGATCACGATTCTGGGCGTGTACGGCATCATTGGCTGGATCGGCAAGGATTACGACATGCCGATTGCCGTGCTGTCCTCACTGACGCTGGGCCTGTCGGTCGACTTTGCAATCCACTTCATCGAACGGACTCGCTCCCTCCTGCGTGAAAGCGGTTCGTTCGCTGTTGCCGAACAGCAGATGTTCGAAGAGCCGGCCAGGGCAATAGCTCGCAACGCAATTGTAATCGCCATTGGATTCACGCCGCTGTTTTTCGCCCCGTTGGTTCCCTACATCACGGTCGGCGCATTCATGGCCGCGATTATGGGCCTGTCTGGTTTCGCGACGCTGATCCTGTTGCCTGCCCTGATGTCATGGGCCGGGCCATGGTTATTCCCTGAAATGAATATAAAGGGCATTACTACGATACCTCCGGTAGAGGCAGCCCATGCTTAAGAGACAAGGAGTTCCAACGATGTTTGCACGACTGATGATGATCCTGGCTGGCGCGAGTGTCGCGGCGATGGCACAGGCCGATGCCCTGACAGACGCCGATGACATCATTGCGAGGGCGGACCAAGCCTCGTACTACGCCGGTGCGGATGGGCGCTCCGAGGTGCGAATGATCATCACCGATGCCCAGGGACGCCAGCAGCGCAGACAATTCACGGTTTTGCGCCGCGATGTTGACGACGCCGGTGACCAGCAATTCCTCGTCGTGTTCAGTCAGCCATCCGATGTCAGGAATACGGTATTCCTCGTCGAAAAACACATCGATCGCGACGACGACCGCTGGCTCTACCTGCCAGGACTTGATCTCGTCAAACGAATATCTGCCGGTGACAAACGCACAAGTTTCGTAGGCGCACACTATTTCTATGAGGATGTGTCGGGCCGCCGACCCTCGGATGACACCCATGAACTTGTGGAGACTTCCGATACTTTTTACATCCTCCACCACACGCCCAAGGATCCAAATAGCGTTGAGTTCTCGTCCTACATGACCTGGATCGACCGGCAGACATTTCTGCCGATGAAAATCGAATACACGAACCCGGCCGGGGACATTTATCGCCGGGTCGAAGTGTTCGAGGTCGCCGACTTCGATGGCCACCCGACCGTAACCTCGAGCCGGGTGTCCGATCTGCTAACCGGCGGCCAGACTGATATGCAGTTTCGTTACATCAAATACGACGTCGGGCTACCCGACGGTGTGTTCACGGAGCGCTCGTTGCGAACCCCCCCTCGCGACTGGCTTAAGCGGCCGGCTGAGTAGTCCCCCCGAGGTGACATGAATCTCCGGCCGCTGCTCCTTTTACTCCCGCTAAGCGCTTTCGCCCAGGACGATCCCTGGGACGATGGCGCCTGGGAAGAAGACTGGGGCGAGGAAGAAACGGGAGTCGTCTGGAACGGATTTGTCGAAGCTGCGTTCGGCACTCGCTTTAGCGAAGACCCGCTCATCGAAAATCGCAACACGCTCGAGGACCTGCGCTGGCGCATCGAGTCCGAGTGGCAGCCGGGTGACCTATCCGTCGGTTTCAAGGCCGACCTGAGATATGACGGCATCGAGGATGGCTGGGACGCGGATATTCGCGACCTGACGGCGGCTTTCACCATCGGCGAATCGGTCGACGTCAAACTCGGGCGCCATGTGCAAACCTGGGGAACCGGTGACCTCGTATTTCTCAATGACCTGTTCCCGAAAGATTACGTTTCGTTCTTCGCCGGGCGTGACGATGAATACCTCAAGGCTCCGGGCAATTCTGTACGCGTAACCAAGTATGCCGACGCCGTTAACATCGGCTTCGTCTGGACACCTGTGTTCGAGCCCGATGTCTACCTTGCAGGCGAGCGATTCTCTTTTTACTCGCCCGTCGTTGGCGGCAATATTGCACCGCGGCCGCCATTCTCAGCACCCGAGCCCGATAAGAAATTCTCGAATGGGGAGTTCGCACTCCGGCTGCACAAGACAATCAATAGTGCCGAGTACGCGTTCTACGCTTACCGCGGCTTTTCAAAACAACCGTTGTTTGTCGCGATGAACGCGTACGGCGCCAGCATCCGTCGCCCGGCCGGGCCAGGCCTCATCAACTTCGAGACCTCATACTACGATTCCGAGGATGGCAACGACCAACTGCGGTTCCTGGCCGGCTACGAGTGGGAGGCGAAACCGAATTTCACCGTTGGTCTGCAGTACTATCTCGAAAGTCATGACGAGGCCGACGACCGGCATTGGTTGACGAACCGCCTGACCTACCGGGCAGGACGAGATAGACATACCCTGTCGTTGTTCACGTTCTACTCGCCGAGCGACAACGACTTCTATTTGCGACCCGCCTACGCATACCGCCACAACGACCAGTGGTCCTTCACGGCCGGCGCGAACCTGTTTGGTGGCAGGGACGACCACACATTTTTCAATCAATTGCAGGACGCCAGCAATGCCTACTTGCGAGTTCGTTTCCACTATTAGCCCGCTTCTAATATAATCGCCGCCCACCGACCGGCGACCTCGCATCGGCGGACGATAACCAGCAATACCCGGAGCAGTACCTTGAGCCGCGACCAGAAATTCTTCGATATGTATTCCCTCGTGATCGGTGTTCTCGCCGCATTCGCGCTTGCCCTCCTCGTCCTGACGATGAAAATGTCCGACCTGACGCAAGGCGTGTACACACGCGATGCCGACGAGTACCAGGCTGCTGTTGCCGAGCGTATTCGGCCTCTTGGACAGGTCTACCTGCCAGGAGAAGAGCAGGAATCGGCCGCACCGATAGCAGAAACCGTGCCGGACCCGGAACCTGTTGCAACCACGATGACCGGTCCGCAGGTTTATAACGATGCGTGCAACGTCTGCCACGGCAGTGGTGTTGGCGGCGCCCCGATTGTCGGCGATGTCGCCGAATGGGCACCACGCATTGCGCAAGGTGCGGACCTGCTTTATGACCACGCCATCAATGGTTTTTCCGGCGAAGCCGCGACACCCATGCTGCCAAAAGGTGGCCGGGTAGACCTTTCCGACCAGGCGGTTCAGGACGCTGTCGATTACATGGTTAGCGAATCACAGTAAACCGCTTATCCAGTTGCCGTAGCGACAGTGCTTCCGCCACGTGTGGGACTGCGATCGCGTCAGCGTCGGCAAGATCTGCGATTGTTCGCGCGACACGCTGTACTCGCTGGTAGGCACGGGCCGACAGGTTGAACTGGTCCATCGCGTTTTCGAGTAGCTTCAATTCACTAGCGCCCAGGGCGCAATGCCGGTCCAGCGCTTT
>Ga0070723_10000397_pt1 | contig 11474 bp, 10 predicted proteins | sample tdAd002_FD_67277 | JGI IMG/M metagenome (GOLD analysis project Ga0070723, IMG submission 67277) | Marine sediment microbial communities from the Atlantic coast under amendment with organic carbon and nitrate - tdAd00.2 | ecosystem: Environmental > Aquatic > Marine > Coastal > Sediment | place...
GGACCCTGTTGATAACTGGAGTGATACCAAACGCCATGAGTTCAAAAACCCGAGCCGTCGTGTCCTTCAGGCTGGAGTAGTTGAGCCCGACCACGGAGTCGTGGTAAATCTCCCGTGCGTCGTCGTAGCACGGACCAAGGTCATAAACCACATCAAACCCTTCCCCGCCTCTGCCCATGATATTGTTGGGCGCTCGCAGGCGGGCTACCAGTCGGTCTCTCGTGTCATAGTTGAGTCCCAATAGAGTCGCATCGTGTTTGCGCTCTGCGGCTGGTATCTCCGTCTGTGCGTGCCAAACGGGGTCGTAGCCGTAGGGGAGCCAGATGTCGCCCTCTTTCATGTAGGGCGTCTGCATATTGAAAAAGAAGTCTGATTTGGCTCTCTGCGGGTCGTAGTTCAGGACGTGGGGGTCCGTGCCCACAACGGCGTAAATTCCCTTCTCTGGTCTGTTGTGAACGAGCAGGGTTGAATTGACCTCAAGCCACAGGTCCGGCTCGAAGGGGCATTTATTCTCCACCATCTTGTAGTTGATAATGTTCGACTGCCCGCCCGCAAGCGGGTGGTCTGGTTGAAGAAGGTAACTCGCTGGAAGGTGCATCCCTCCGCGCCAAGGTATCCACCTTCCCGTGTACGGTCCTGCCGTCCAGACCTCGCAGTCATCCCGACGCAGGAACGCTTCGAGAATATATCTCCCCATGAAGAGGGGATAAAAGATTGAAGTGAATGCAATTTTTATCATTCGTCGTTCCTCCCGTATTTGTATCCGAACAAGTCCATGACGTATCCCAACTTCTCGTTCGCAAGTTCGACGTGATGCGGCTCGAAGTATTTCCTCCACTCGCCCACCAAGCCCTTCCTGAAAGAAGGTGTTACACTGCCCGGCTTCTTCTTCTTCAGCATTTCTTCCTTCGACGGCATATTGCAACCCTTGAATTTCTCCAGAATGATGTCAATGGTTTTGTCGGCGTGGAGCCGCAGGTTCTCGTACCTGACCACGGTCACGTAATCGTGGTTCAGCCAACCTATCCAGTTCAACCACTTGATAGCGTCAATCTTGATAATCTCCGAGAGCGGGTCGTCCAGTTCATCAATTCTTTTTCCGTCAGATGCCCGCTTGTAGTTCAACCACGCGTGTCCGAGCGCACCCTTTTTTTTGAACGTCAGGATATTCTCCCACTCCGAAACTACTACATCGCGGGGGTCTCTGATATTGAATAAGACCTTGGTTGGTTTTGTCTGCACGGCTTCAGCATAATCCGGCAGGTAGGGGATATGACCAAAGGCTCTGGACGCGAAGGTCTCCAGTTGCGCACAGGTTTTGAACCTTTCCTCACGAGGTAAAGGATGGACGAACCCCCACTCATCCATTCCGTTGTGAATCCATCCGCTCTTATCCTCGACACTCGGGCAATTCGGCATGAACATCGGGTAGACCTGATGCGTGCCGGATTTCTGGTACGAGGTCAGAAAAAATCTCATCTTCTTTTGTTTCTCCAGTCGGTGATAAATACTGCCGCGAGAAAAATGAATAGCCCGATAATGGTCATCCACATGCTTACGTTTCCAACAGTTCCTTCATCAAACATTATGGTCTCTCCGGTGTGTTTGGTAATCCCCACTTTTTAGCGAACAACGCCCGCATCTTAATGGTGTGCTCGCGTCGGTCGGTCGTGTACCCAATTGTGCCCGCAATCTCATGGCGGACAGGGAGCCCCCCCATTGTCACCAGACGAATTGTTTTGTGGCGTTGGATACGATAGCCCAAATCGACATCCTCGTAGTCGTGGGGAGCAAACTGCTCATCGAACCCCCCGAGTTCGTCCCACGTCTCCCGTCGCATGGCGAAGTAATAGCCATCGGGGTATTCAATTGAGATATGCCCGAAATCATTCCAGCCACCCCCGAAGGCGATGACCCTATGGCAGATGACGCCCGTTGGGAAGGTCGCCAGATGCCCGCGCACACGGCTGACAATCTCGCCTCGTATCTGCACATCGTCTGAAATCAGGTGAATTATTTCGGCGTCTGAATGGGTCACGGCGCGATTGAACCCCGGACCAAATCCGAGGTTCTTTTCTGACCGTGCCTGAACGATGGGGAACTCGGACATCTGCGAGTGACTGGTAACAATGAGTTGAACCTCACGCGCACTGGAGCCATTGTCAAACACGACCACATCGAAGTCGTCTCGCGAAGCATGATTGCGCCGGACATCTTGGAGGCGTGCGTCGATATAAGAAGGCTTGTTGTAGGTTAAAAATATTAGGGAAGTTTTAGGTATCATCTCTCCACTCTGCGAGGTCGTCGAGCCCTTCGGGTGGTCCGTATATTGGAACCCCTAGACTCACGGCTTTTTCAACCTTGAGCCCTCCCCGCAGAGGGCGAGGGGCAACACCTTTAATCTTGCTCGTCGGCTCTATTAATTCAGGGTCGTAGCCGAACGCTTCGGCAATTTGCTTGCCCCACTCATGACGGCTCAAGACTGCGCTTCCTGCAATATTGAGAATCCCCGTCACGCCCATTTTCTCCGCCGCTAACACACCCTCCGCAAGATGCGGAATATACGTCGGAGAGCCATACAGGTTCGTGGGCAATTCGTAAGGTGCGCCCAATTCTAGCACGTCTCTTATCTGACGTGCAAAGTCTGTTTTTTCCCCCGGACCATAAAGGTCCAGTGTTCGGATTATCAAAGACGGCTGGCGCATCATTGCCGCCGCCTCGCCACCTAGTTTGGACCAGCCATACGCGCTTATAGGATTGGGGACTTCGTTCTCATCATAGGGTCCTGATTTCCCGTCGAAAACATAGCCCGTGCTGATGTGAATGAAAAAGCCATCGAACGACGTGCGAAGGATGCCCGGACCGTGGGTGTTCGCCTTGATAGCCCCGTCGTTTCCCTCTTCGGTCTCTGCTCCATCCACGTCCGTCCACGCCGCGCAATTGATAATCGCACGCGGCTGGACAAGTTCGATTGCTTCTCGAACTTCATCCCTGCTCGTGATGTCACAGTCGAGGGGAACGAGCCCCTGACCTAGAAACCAAGAGCCAAGGCGTCCCTTGGCTCCGGTAACTGCAACTGTCATTCGGTTGGTGCTTCGTTCTCGTCGTCGGCTGGCGGGTCCTCCGAAACTTCGAGTTCCGCTTCCAGTTCAACCACTTCGGGCTCGGCAACCGCCTCAAGCCTCACCTGTTCATGTACTGCCTGCACGCGCTTCTTCTCCTCATCCTCAAGTTTCTGCCGCTCGCGCATACGGAGAACGCGTGTGCTCACGCCCGGAGGCGGAGGCTCCACCTTTGTTATTGATGCCGTGCCTGCCAGCACCATATCGGGCGGCATGATGTCGTATTCGATTTCTTCCCCCGTCTCGATAATATCAGCCTCTATATCAGCGGGAAGTTCCTCTGCCACCACCTCGACCACTTCCTCTTCAACAACCCCTGTCTCTGTGGCTTCCGCTTCGGCGTCCACGGCTTCTTCGACTTCCGGTTCGTCGGCGGCTTCTTCTTCCAGCCCATCATCAACCTCCGGTGCTTTGAGCGAAATAACTTCACGGATTTTCCCAACCGTCACTGGTCCTATTCCTTCTATCGCCAGCAATTCCTCGTCCGTGACGCCCGCCATCCCTGACAGGCTGGAGTATCCGCCACCGAGCAACTTGTTCCCAAGGTCCTCGCCGAAGGCATTGATAATCTCACTGCGGGTTAACCTCTCTGCATCTTCCATTCTGACCTCCTCTGAAGATTTATAGAACCCTCCATCGGGGTTCGAGACTTTGCCTGCCATTGATGGGTCTTTCGCCATTGTCGTCCTCCTCAAGTCGTCCAGTTCATCCTTGGACGTTCGCGCGTAATACTTCCTGCGCTTCATTGGTTACTCCATGCGCGCCCTTCGGACAACTCATGCAGTGCGGATAAGGAGCGCGCCCTCCTTCCCGCGATAAAGAATTGGCTATTGTCTGCCTCTTTCCAGACCAATAATCCTTGATGCTGATTTCTGGAAATGTGCCCAAATCAAAATTACCTGTGACATCATCGCAACAAAGTAGATACTGCCGTCGATGGTTGATAATCACCCTAGTCGGGAAGCAGATGTGCTCCCGCGCCATCGGCAACATGACCTCAAGGTTGAAGGCTGGCGTGAAGTGAGTCGGCATGTGCGTAGAATTTATAATGATGACCTCGGTTTCTCTGAAAAGGGTCGGTATCCAAGCCGCTCGCCTTGAACTCGTCGGGGACTTCCCGTATAGCGCAACCTTAATGTAATCGAGCGAGCCATCCAGTTCAGCCGCCAACTCTGGCGTGATGAAATCGCCGTTGGTGTTGATGTGAACCGTTGATAATTCAGGATAAGACCGAACCTTGCGCGCAATGGCGGGCAACCGCTCGTCCATCAGTGGCTCGTTGTAGTGAGCCAAGCAAACCGGACCTCGATACCCCATCTCAATTGCTTGTTCAATGGCGTCATAGATTAATTCCTCGGGCAGGTAGTTCGGTTCAAACCACGAGGCAACTGCACTCCGGTCGGGGTGCGAATTTCGTATGCACGTAGGGCAGGTTCGATTGCATGACCCAATCGTTTCAAAATCCAGAAAAGTGAAAATTATCTACCGCCTCCGTTCGTCCATTGGCGCACATCGCTCTCGTTTGCAAAAATAACTCCGCCTGCTTTTTTGTGTCCGCAACATCCCCACTTAACGTTCTGCATACAACCAACGTGCTCGGGGTCCACCCAAGCCATAGGTATGTTGGCTCGAATGGTAAAAATGTAGGTGTACTGGTAAGGCTTTGCCCCACACTTCACGCGGGCAGGCGCGAGTTTGCGAAACTTCATCGCGACCTTCCCCTGCTCGTTGGTAATTGCGGTGTCTGGAATCATTGGATAATGCTAGTCAAAAAAGTGTTGGAACGCAAGGACTAGAGAGCATCCGCGAGGGTTTCATACCACTCGCCCGTTATATCGACAATGACGGATGCCCCTGATTGATTTTGAACAACAAGAAGATAGGCACTGTCAAAATTCAGGACGCGCTCCGAATCTCCCCTGACGTTTCCCCCCGACGCTGACGCGGCAGGCGTACCTCCGGTCGTACCGGGGATGACGCCAGATTTCAGATGAGTCCCAACATTGGTAATCGTGGGTGTGTGGAACGCCAGCCATTCAGAAGGTCTATTTCTGGCAACGCGGTTGAGGTTGTTTACCGCCACCGGGGTTCCGCTCGAAGTTATAGTCGGCGCTTCGTATAAGTGCCAGACCGCGAGACCTCCAGCGGCAGTTGCAAACAAAAAATGAGCGAGTTGGTCGCCTTCTGGAACCATCAAAAGCGACACCTGCGCTCCGTCGCTTATACCAGAAAACATATTCCCCGTCTCAAACCCCTCGCCCTCATGTATGTGCAGGTGAGGACCTTGCAGGACAGGAGCACTTTCGGTTGATAAGTTCGATAACCAATCGACTATAAGTTCGTCATCTCCGGGCATAGTCCTATCTCCAAAAAGAGCCGGAGAGCGTTAACCCTCCGGCTCTCAATTGTGTTGTGTTATCCCTTCCGGTTATCCAATGACCGGGCAGGTTGTGACGATGCGCCCTGTGAACTGGCTCGTGTAGACACCATGAGCGCAACAGTGCTTGATAATCAACGAAGTTTTCGCCCACACTTGGAACGAAATCGCCGTACAACCGGGAACGAGGTCCTTCAACGCAAGCGGAATCTGCGTCAACTTGTAGACCAGCGGAACTCCGTTGTGATTCATCCGCAGGCTATACAACGCCGATTGGAAATCTCCACCACCGATGTTGGTTCTCGTGAAGTTGTTGTCAGCAACCACCGCGAGGCGTCCAACGCCAGTGTTAACGAAGCCAGCGAAGTTGAAGCCGGGGACGATTCGGTCGCCCGAATCGAAGTTGACGAGTTGCGAGCCCTGATACCCAAGTTGGAAATACGCAGAGAGCAATTCCTGAACTGCCTGCGGATGTCCGTAGATATGGGTCGGCTTGGCGCATGACTCTGATAAGAAGCGGTCATAGCCGGAAGCCGAGAACGTGCCGGATGCAAGGTTATCGTTGGTGTGTTCTCCCGTGCACTGTTGAGCGAACCACTGCTCAAAACCATCGAACTCAAGTGCATTGGCATTGCTGTCGCCGAGAACCAGAAGTCGGTCCCACCCGTTCATGACCAAGGTCATCGCGAGACGGATTTCCTTTTCCTTCACATCAGCAACGTACTCCTGCTGGAAGGTTCCTACATCCTCACCACCGGGCATACCTTCACCTGCGGGCATTGGTCCCACCAGTCGGTTGATGCCGTGCCAATTGGCGGCGGCAACTGCCTGTGAGTGCATGATGTCGGAAATCGAGAGCGTTTTCTTTGCTCCGATGTTCTTCAGCGTGACGGTCGTGTTATCGCCGTCGTGTTCATATTCCTCGGGGCACTCCCCGTCCGCAAACGAAATATATGCGGAGCCGGAAGTGAATGCGAGTTCGTTCAACTCGCGCCACGTGTGCTGTTTCAGCGACGTGGTTTCCTCTTCGAGGGATTGCCAGACCGTAATTTCTTCGCACATGGCGATGATTTCGGTCGGGTCCAGCGGCGTAGGATACTGCGCCGCAAAGTCGCCGGGTGTTGAATATGGTTGTGGCAGGATAACGGGGTCGGTTGCTCGTTCGACCATTGCGGCATCGAACGAACCATCCCCGCCGCCCAAATCCAAAACCTTCTCGCCCGCCGCCAAATCGGGTACTAACAATTCAGTCATGGCGTGATACTCCTGTCGTTTCAGATTATCGGCATTCAGTATCGCGCCGTGCTTCACGCCCTAAAGGGCACACACGGATGCGTGTACCATCCATCGAAGCCGACTTGACGATGGATGGGCTTAGTCCCTACCTTCGGTTCTGCTCGAATCCAATTGTTGACCTTCGGGCAATAGCACGAATTGAGGGCGTCGGATTTTCTGGCGACTGTGCATCTGTTACGCTTTTTTCAACAACCACGGCTCGGGCGCTTGTGGGCATCTTTATCGCCCGCCTGCGCGATGAGAGAATTTCCCCATCAGAATTGCTTCTCTTTACCGAGGCGTCAGCCGCCATTGCGCCCTTGATGGACGCTAGTTCTGTTACCACGGGTGCTAGGGCTTCGGCAACTGCACTTTCAATGGTACGGGTTATAGATGCGGCATCGACAGGCGCGCTGTCTGCCGCTTCCTGTGCCCGCGAACGCAGGGACATTCCAAGTGCATTGAATGGCTCCTGAATTTGCTGGAGAACATCTTCCACATTACCATCCGAATTTGCAAGTGCGTCGTCATAAGCATCCCGCAATTCGAGGTAAGAAGCGTCGAGGGGATGAGGAACGTAGGATTTCTCCTCCATATCCTCGTCCTTTTCTTCATCCAGATATTCCATTTCCTCGTCCTCTTCTTCTTCCTCTTCCTCTGGTCGTCGTTTTTTAGCCTCTTCCTCCTCCGCATCCTTGCGGAACTGCGGGGGGACCTGACGCTCGACGACCTTCTCGGTGTCTGTCACTATGTCACCTCCGAGTGCTCGTTCAACCCTCATAAGGGTTTGTGCGGTTTGCACATCGAGCGTGTTTTGAAAATCTCGAACTACTGCGCGGATTGGTTCTCTCTGCTCGTCTCCTGCGATGTTGCCTAAAATTGTGGCAAGCACATCCCATGAGTCGAGAAGGACGGTATCGCCTTGCGTGCGGGTCAAGAAACCCTCGGCGTCATCGAGAGTGAGAGCCCCGCCGAGGTTGGGTTCCACTCCTGCCGCATCTTCCTGACCACCTGAATCGTCCTTAATCACGACGGCTCCAGCGGCGACGCTTTCACCATCGGACCTTCCAACAAGTTTTTTGCTTCTCGCCTCTAACTCGTCAGCCAATTCGTCGCCGACGATACTCGCGGCGTCATCCCTACGTTTACTCATAGACCTCTCCTCCAGTGCGACAATCTCTGTTTCGGGATAGGCTGGACGACGGGTTAGCGCAAGGTGCACTAGATGTCCTGCCATATACTCTTTGTCGCCCACGCCTGCCTCGCAGTACATACACTGGTCGGACATGCTCTTGCGGGCGAATGGTAATGCTTTTTTGTCGTGGTTGTGCTGGTGTCCCCAATCAACGAAGGCAATTGAAACACGAACTCTGTTCTCGTCGGGGGTCTTATCGGACCTGTCTTTTCGGATTGCCCCGAACGCGGCTTTCGCCATCGGGGTATCGTTGAAGGTCCCTTTCATCTTCAGGACTTTTCCGTCCTTCCAGACCTTCTCTGTGACGCCGATAATTCCGTCGCCGTCAAGGTCCAGATAGTGCGCAACTCCAAGGTAGGGCGGTCCGCCCTCCCACGCCTTTGATGTGAATGGTAATGGCGCTTGCTCGCCCTCGTCGATGCGCCGAACAAAATCATCGAACAAACTCACCGACATGCGTTCGCCATACAGGTCCTTCTTGACGCCTGAACTCGTGGCGTACCATCGCTTCACCCCCGACTTCTCGGAGACGCGAGTGATAAACATATCGAGCAGGCTCAAGGGCTCTGTTCGTGCCTCGGGCTCTGGCTCGGTCGCTTGCAAAGTGGTCATGTGACCGTCCTTGGTGTTGGGCTCGAATTCATCGCATACATCACTGGCATCAATTGTGCCTTCTACGATTTGACATTCGGCATTTTCAAAATAGATGCAGTCGCCGCAGGTAATACCAGCGATGCCGTTGTTGGGACGAAAGCCAGCCTCGCCCTTTGTTAACTTTCGGGTGCTTGGTCCCATAGTCGTTTGCCCGGATTTACCGGACCCTCCAGCCTGCTTATCTGCCATAGGCTCATGCACCCCCTTTCAGCCGACGTTTAAGTTCTGCTTTGGTCGCTCGTGCCGTATCCCCTCGCCACTGTCCTGCATTTGAGAGGAAATAGGACACGACCGATATACCTGTGTCGGCGTAGTAATTATCATTAATGCTTTCGAGCGAGCCCATTGCATCGAGATAGGGCTTGGCGGCATAGTTTACTTTACTGCCCCAATCCTTGCGAATCTCGCGCGCAATCTGGCTGATGCTCATGTCAGGCAGGCGCTCGGCAAGTTGTTTTCTTTTCTCGGGCTCTGGCTTAATCCGGTCGGCATCTTCAATCATGCCCAACTCATCGAGCAGGTCGTACATCTCGTCAGACTCTTTGACTTTCCTGTCGTGAATTTTTTGAGCCTTCGGGTTTGGCGATGTCGTCTTGCGACCAGCAAAGCCGCTATCGCCAGCGGGCATCGAGCCGCCGACCTCACCTATGCGCCCACTATGTCCATGATGTCCACTGCCGGGACCACCTCGGGAAACAGAGGGCTTCGACTCCGGCGATACTTGAGGCGCGTATTTTTTAGTTTTTTTTGGTTCTTCCCCCCTCGTCTCGGGAAATTGCTGATACAACACAACTTCGGTATAAAACTTCTCTTTTGCTTGCAACTCGTACATGGATTTTTCCGAGCCCGGTTTCTTTATATCCTCTTTAATTCTGTCCTGTATCCCGCGAAGTTCCTTTAATGTTAACTTTTCGGCAACCAACTTTTGCCATTTTTTGCGGCTTTTCCCTTTCATTGTATGCGGCTCTGGCATAGTTGGGTATCGGTCTCTGTTTAACTCCGCGTGCTCCTTTTTCATTTCTTCCTTGGCGCTTTCCTGCATCGTATCTTCCAACCCCAACATCTCCCGTCCCTTATCAAACGGTGCTGTCGATGGTTTTGGCTTCAGCCCCAACATCGCCCGACCTCTATCGTGCGGTGACTGCGAGTCTTTTGGTGGAAGCCCCAACATCGCCCGACCTCTATCGCGCGGTGACTGCGATGACTTTTTGCCTTTACCGCCAGACGCACCGGACGGAAGTGAGCCGCCCTTCTCCCCCGGACGACCTTCATGCCCGTGATGTCCCGAGCCTGCGCCGCCTCGAAGAACGGGGATTTGCAACATAGCCTTTTTGTTGTGCCTCACCAAACCATCGGGGAGCATACTGGCGAGAGAGCCGGATGCGAACTCGGAAACAACGTGCAGTCTCCAATCCACTTCATCTGCGTTCCGCAGGAGAAGTGCGCGCACCATAACGTCGCCCGCGTCCGTATCAACCATCTTGGTAAAGTAGTGCTCGTCGGGTTCGTAGTGGTTGATGTGAGCCTTCCAGCCACGGGTCTGCGCATCTTCGACTTCCTGCGCGTAGTTCCTGTGGATGATTCGGCGCGTGGCTTCTGCTCGAACAGTCTTGGAATCATCTGGCATCGAGCGCCATGCCATCACATCGACCCTCGAAGGACGATGGATGGGTGTATCTCCGTGTCTTTCGATGAGTTGATAATCGACGGCGTTCGCCTCATCGCGTCGGGACTTGCGCACAAGATAGTCGTCCCAAAAAACCATGCGGCGCTTGAGAGCGGGGGTCATCTTGCAACCGATGGACTTGGCACGTGCGCGGATGTGCCTCACAACTTCCGCCCTCGGCTTGTCCGTGCGCCCGAGTGAGGAGACGGCATTCTGTACGTCCTCACAATTGGAAATGGGGAAAGAGCCATCGGACATTGCGGTCCCACGACCTGCCATCTCCTTGCGCTTCTCGGCATTGAAAAACCTACGCTCAATATATTCTGGAGGATAGTCTTTGAATTCCATTTTCTCCTCCTCCTTTACCGTGGTTGATTTTGTCCTGACCGGATACGGTTCGTCGTAACTTTGGTCGTTGGGGGCGTCGGGTCCACGCATTACTGTCGATAATTTCACCGGGCGGAAATACATATCTCGCTCGATTGGCAATCCTTTTGCCATTGATTCCGCCAATTCCTGCCTACTGAAATAGCCTAACTCCGAATTGTAGTCTCCGGTGTCCACGTATCCGAAGAACATACCTACGTTGTTGTCATACTCCGTGGCGTACCACGTATAGTTTGATAGAGGATGAAACCATTTTGCATAAACTGTCGGGTCTGGATTGTTCTCTTGTGAATATAGCGCCGGAAGTTTGTTCTCGATTTCCTTGGTGAGAAACTTGTGTCTGCGCATCCCATCCATTTTTCTTTCAAATTCCGTTCGCTCATATTTCCCGGTCTGGAATGTCTCGCCTTCCATCTCTCTCTGGTGAGTCTCTTTCATCCCTTCCCCAAGCGGGTCCTCGCGCTGGTATTTGCCACCCGTCTCCGATAACCCTAACCGCTTCGAGGCTTTATCCAGTCGCTCAAATTCCTCCTGCGCATATCCCAACTGTTCCTCTTGTTGCAAACGCTCAAATTCCTTCGTTTCATCGACTGCCGAAAGAGCATCCTCCTCGTTCAGAATATTGACAAGCCTGTCCGCCAATGGGTCGTTGAAGTTTTCTTTGATGCCCTCTTGCAAATCATCGTGTTCTTTGGCTCGGTCCCAAGCCTCCAGCAACAGAGCCGCACCACCATGATGCTCGGCTGAACTCTCCAACAAGGCTGAAATTTTTTGGTCTTTTAGCCATTTGTCATAGTG
>Ga0070723_10000399_pt1 | contig 11446 bp, 10 predicted proteins | sample tdAd002_FD_67277 | JGI IMG/M metagenome (GOLD analysis project Ga0070723, IMG submission 67277) | Marine sediment microbial communities from the Atlantic coast under amendment with organic carbon and nitrate - tdAd00.2 | ecosystem: Environmental > Aquatic > Marine > Coastal > Sediment | place...
CTGGACACCGGCACGCGTGACTGTCGTTGATGCATGAACGTTGTCCCACTCAACCATTTGACCCGTCGATGAGTCGACCAGGTTGGATGCCAGCAGCGGAAAACCCGCATTAGCAGCCCTCGCGCGCAGCGCGCCTTGCGGATCGTCTTCGGCGCTCTCCGGAATGGCTTTTGGACCTGCAGGCCCGAAGTCGAATTCATGATTGCCAATTGCCGTCGCTGCGTATCCCATGGCGTCGTACACATCGACCATCGCAAAACCTTCATTCAGGTTGGACTCGAGCGTGCCCTGCCACATATCGCCCGCATCAACGAGTAATAGTGCACCATCCTCGGCGCGAGCAGCCCGCGTGGCTGACACGTAGCCTGAGAATGTCGTCATGCCACCAACACCGTCACGGGCGACCAGTTCGCCGTGTACATCATTGGTACCCAGTACGGTAATAACGACATGATCGGAACTGGTAGGGGTTTGTGCGCAGGCAACGGCCAGCGTTGCGCTTATAATTATGAGAAGCAGATTACGCATCCCGTCTATTGTGTCACTATTCCCCAAATGCGCAAATTTGGACTTTTGAAATAATGCCTCCACTACCGCATACCGGCTCCTATTACGCCGCCAGCGTAAATCACCACACCGACTTTGCTCCTTTGCAGGGCGAGCAACATGCCGACGTTTGCGTCGTCGGTGCAGGGTTTACGGGAATCGCAACAGCGCTAACGCTGACTGAACGTGGATACAACGTGCACGTCGTTGAGGCCAACAAGGTGGGTTGGGGAGCTTCGGGCCGCAACGGCGGTCAGTTGATCAGTGGCGTTTCAGGCGAAAAGCACTTCTCTAAAAATGCTGACGACGCACTGTGCTGGAACATGCGCTGGAGAGGACACGAGATAATTCAGGAACGCGTCGCAAAGTACGATATCCAGTGCGACCTCAAGTACGGCTTTGTCGATGTTGCGATCAAGCCCAGACACTTAAGAGAGTTTGAGGAGGACTTCGAAGTACTGCAGCGGCATGATTTTCCGCACGAGTTTCGCCTGCTAGACAAGGAGGAAACACGCGAGATCACCGGTACCGACAAATACATCGGAGCGTTGCTCAACATGGGCAACGGTCACCTGCACCCCTTGAACCTGTGTATTGGCGAGGCGATGGCCGCCGTCGACCAGGGTGCGACAATTTACGAGAACTCAGAGGTATTGCGAATTGACCGCGGCGCCAAACCGACCGTTGTGACTGATAGCGGCTCGGTGACGGCGGAGCATGTCGTCCTTGCGGGTAACGCCTATCACTTCATTGAGCCGAGCTTGCGCGGCATCATGTTTCCGGTCAACAGCTTCATCATCGCAACAGAGCCCCTGAACGAAGAGCAACTCGCAAACATCATTCCCCAGGATCTTGCGGTTTGCGATCCGAATTTCGTGTTGCAGTACTTCCGGCTAAGTGCAGACAAGCGATTGTTGTTTGGCGCACGCATGAACTACTTTGGCGATGACCCGAAGGTGATCGAGAGGCATCACAAACCGTTACTGGTAAGACTCTTCCCGCAATTGAAAGATGTCGCTATCGACTACGCCTGGGGTGGCACCATCGGGATACCGCTCCATCGCGTACCACAGTTAGGCCGGGTCGCACCGAATATCTTCTATTCACAGGGTTACTCGGGCCACGGTGTCAACGTGACCCACCTTGCCGGCGAGATCATGGCCGACGCTGTGGCAGGAACGATGGAGCGGTTTGATGTGTTCGCCAACGTCAAACCAATTCGCATCCCGGGTGCTCATACATTTCGAAAGCCGATGGTTGCGCTCGGTGTCTTGTACTACCAAATCAGGGACAAGCTATGAAGGAAATGACCTATCCTGCCAAAGGCAGTTGCCAGTGCGGGAAAATTACATACCAGGTTATCGCCAAACCGATCGCAACGTATGCGTGTCACTGTCTGGATTGCCAGAAACTGTCAACGAGCTCGTTCAGTGTCTCGATGATGCTCGACCGCTCGAGCTTTGAACTGTTGTCGGGAAACCTGAAAAGCTGGGAACGACCGACTGCAGCCGGTGGCACCGCGGTTTGCTGGTTCTGCCCTGATTGCGGTAACCGCATCTACCACGAGAATCCCGACAAACCGGAGTTTGTTCGACTGAAACCGGGCACGCTCGACGACACCAGTGTGTTGAACCCTATGGCACACGTCTGGACTTGCCGCGAACAACCGTGGCACGTGAACTTTGCCGAGTTGCCACGGGTTGATAGGCAGCCCGACCTGGCGAAGACGCTGCAAGCACTGAAGGAAGGCCGGTCGCCATTCTAACGAAGAGAATATATGACATTAATAAGCCCTGAAAATGACTTTGCCCTGATGGCGGCCCTGTTCGTCATCGCTGGCGGCGCTTTCCTCGCCGAGCGGACAAAATTTGGCGCGCATCTTACTGGTGCCGTGATCGCGATACTTGCAGCCATTGCTGCTGCGAACCTGAGAATAATTCCGCATACGGCGCCCGCTTTCGACTTCGTCTTCAGCTATTTCGTCCCGGTATTGATTCCGCTGTTCCTGTTCAAGGCGAATCTACGGCACATGATCTTTGAAACGACACGAATGACAATCGCGTTTCTCGTCGCGAGCCTCGGAACAATAATCGGCGTCGTGGTCGCAGTCAGCCTGCTTGACCTGAGTACACTCGCCCCGGCCGCCGACATCGACCCGGCCTTGCGTGAAGCCGGAATCGCCGGCCTGTTTACCTCGACCTACATCGGCGGCTCCGTCAATTACGCTGCGTTAGGCGAAGTTACAGGTTTACGGACCGACGCTTCGTTTTTCTCAGCAGCGACCGCAACCGACAATTTGTTCAGCGCGGTGTTTCTTAGCGTGCTTGCATTGCTGCCCGGCTGGAACTGGCTGGCCAGGCGCTTCACCAGCCATGTCCACGGCGAGGAAAAGAAGAAGAAAGAGACGCCCGAACGAATAAACGCGGCCAGTTTGACGCTGGCTATGGCCGCAGCCATCAGCTTTGTTGCAATCGGTGATGCAATCACGGGCGCGATCGACATGCCAAGCCTGCGGTACGCAATTATCACGCTACTCGTACTCATCGTCGCCACCGCGTTTCCGCAGTGGATGGCCCGGCTGCACGGTGGCTTCGAGCTCGGTGTCGGTCTCGCGTTTGTATTTTTCGCAGCAATCGCCGCAGGTGCCAATCTCACGGCCATGGTGCAGATTGCGCCAATTCTCGTAGTGCTGGTCGTGATATTGCTCAGCATTCACCTGGTCGTATTGCTCGGTGTCGGCCGGCTGTTCAAGCTGACATTGCCCGAATTGATAACAGCATCAAACGCCGCGGTCCTGGGTGCGACAACAGCACCGGCACTAGCCGCCGCAAGAGGCTGGCATGACCTGGTTACACCCGGTGTTCTCGTTGGCGTTCTCGGCTATGCACTCGGCACGTTTGCGGGTACTGCCATCTTCCACCTATGGGGGCTGTTCTAGCCATGATTCAGAAATTCAGGACCAAGCTGCTTCATTCCACCGTACTGCTTGCGCTATTTCTTGTAGCCTGTGCGCAGGGTGACTCGACAACAGAAGACCCAGGCGCACTGGCTACGCAGTTTGTTAGTGAATCCGGCGTCGCAGGTGTGGCGATAACAGTCGGCATTAATAATGAACTGGTGTGGTCTGAAGGGTTCGGGTACGCGGACCTCGAACAAGAAGTACCGATCGACCCGGCGTTGACGAGATTCCGTGTCGGAAGCACAGCGAAATCGATGACGGCTATGGCACTGGGCCAATTGCATGAAGCCGGCTTGCTCGATTTGGACCTGCCTATTCAGACATACGTGCCGGATTTTCCGCAAAAGGAGTCGCCGATTACGACACGCATGCTTGCCGGGCATCTCGGTGGTATTCGGCACTACGATGGCAGCGAGTTCCTGAGTACGACTGCCTATACTTCGGTTTCCGACGCCCTCGTGATCTTTGAGAACGACCCGGTCGTCGTTCCGCCTGGCTCTGAATTTTCGTATTCGACGTACGGCTACAACCTCATTAGCGCCATCATCGAGGGTGCAAGCGACCAGGAGTTTCTGACATACATGTCGGAAAATGTCTTCGGTCCGACCGGGATGTCCCGGACGGGCGCAGATCATGTTGTCCCGATCATCAGCTACCGGTCCCGCTATTACGGACTGGAGGATGGACAGCTTGTCAATTCACCGTGGGTCGATAACAGTAACAAGTGGGCGGGTGGCGGATTCCTGTCGACATCTGAAGATTTGGTACGGTTCGGGTTTGCTCATTTGTCCGATGAGTTTTTGCAGCCCGACACGATTGAGATGATGTGGACCTCTCAGTTAACTACCAATGGAGAGCCGACCGGCTATGGGATCGGCTGGGGAACTGGCACTGACGATAGTGGCCGACGTCGCATTAGTCATGGTGGTGGTTCGGTCGGAGGAACGACGGATCTGCGAATTTATCCGGACGAAGGACTCGTGATTGCGGTGATCACAAATACGTCTCGAGCCGACTTGGGTGAATTTACCGACCGTATTGTCGAGGTGTTCTTACGCGGTAATTGACTCAGTTCCCGCAATCGATCAACTCATATACTCGTTCCACCGTTTCTACTGGCACTCCTGGACTGGTTAGCGTGGAGTAAGCAGCCGCTCAGCTAGATGTATACTCAGCGGCTGGTAATGACCCAAAGCAGGCACTCAGTCTGCGACCGGATACGACCAGCCGTAATCCCAACAGCCGACCGGGTCGCGGGTGACCTGTTCTATAATTTCGGCCACCAACCTCTCAAATGAGTCTCGAAAGTCCCAAACGCTTGTCACCTGCCTGACGATCGGCAGCTCGAGCATACAAGCCATTTCCCGAATGTTTCTTTGCCAGTGTTCTTCACTCAGATAGCCCATCAGGTACTGCTGATGATTGTTTTCAAAATTCGTCATGGTCGCTCCAACGTAATACTCAAAAGCAACGGCCTCTTGCATCGTTAGGTCGTCAGACCTATTGGCGTAAATCTTTGCACTCGCGTTGACAAACGCTTGTGAATTGATCGCGTCTATCGATGACTGTACCGAGGAATCACTTCTGGCTTGATACACAGCAGATAACGCTATCTCATGGTCTTGCTTGATCTGCATTCCGACGAAGATCAGCGAAGCAATGAGACCGAACATCCCGACGACTTGTAACCAATCGTTGATCTTGGACATATCTGACATCTGCTTCTCCGAACAGAGGTTGTGGAAGTGACTATTGTACTTGTGCGGAGATTGCTTCGCTTCGCTCGCAACGACAGGATTAGTCGTCGAGTTCAGCCCAGATGTCGCGGACCCAGTCACGAATCTGCAGAGATTCTTCCCAACGGTCGGATAGTTCACGCTGATCGCCGTCGGTGATTGCATAAGGCGGCGGTCCGAGCTCGCAAAGGAACACGAGCGTTGCATCATCAGGATTGCGACGGCGCCATTCGCGCATGCCGAACTTCCACCAGCTCTTGAATATCTCCACCCATTCCTGGTGTTGCGGAAAACTGATTGCTACCTGTACCTGTTCCCGCGATGCCACCCTGCCCTGGAAGCAGTCGGAACGCTCAAGGATCGACTCAATGTATTTCTGGTCGCGTTCGGGTACCGGTGCACGTAGCTCTCTGTCGACGACAAAATGCGACAGGTCCGCGCAGAGGCGCATTTCAGGCACGAGGTCCATTAGCTGCAGCGTGAAGTACATATCATTGAGCAGGCCGTCGCGATGCGTTTCGAACAACAGTGGCATGTCCACGTCGTCGGCTTCCCGCATCCAGCGGCGAACTACATCGACTGCATCTTCAGGCTTGATCGGCATGACGCCGCTGATGACATTGACCATGCATGCGTCGAAATCGCGGGCGAGAGCAAGCAATGGCTGCATGTCGTCTGCGTGAGCCGGAAATGCGTTGACCATGCAGCCGAGCTGATGTTGTTCGTAGAGAGGCTGCAGTTCACGCATGTCCGGAATTTCCGGCACGCTGGGGTCAATGCACATGCCGTCGAAGCCTGCTTCCGCCACCATTGCGAAGCTCTGCTCGGCCGTGCGCTCCGGAACATGCGGGCTGCGCAGCTCCATGCCCCAGAGAGACTGGTAGATCTCGAGTTTTTGCACTAAAAAGGTTCTGGTGGTGTCGCGCCGCGTCGTGGCGGGAACCAGAACGGCTTGTCGACCACAGTCGCCTTCGCCATCTCCCTGTTCCAGTGCATCTCGCGCTGGTAATAGACTTCAACCCAGACATTGCTGCCGACATCGCCATGAGGTGTGCGGACTGTGCCAATAGCCACATTCTGCTTACAAACTGGCGACCAGGCTGCCGACGTTATGAAACCGATCGACTTTTTCCTCGCCTTCGAATCGCTGAAAATGTACGCGCTGTCCGCAACCTTGTTGCCTTCAATGTCGAGCTTGACAAGACGCCAGGTCGAGCCGTTACGCTTTTCCTCGGCCAGGGCCCGGCGGCCATTGAAGTTGGGTTTCTTGAAATCGACGAGCCAGTCGAGACCGAGCTCCAGCGGTGAACGCGTATGCCCGGTGCGCACCGTCGCATGTGCTGGCAGGAAATCGACGTAGGCGGCGAGGTAGCCGGCTTCAACGCGTGCCAATTCAAGCGCATGCACACCGATTGCCCGCATCGAGTAGTCCTTGCCCGCATCAAACAACGCGTCCCATAGTGCTTCGGCTTTCTCCGGCGCCAGCCAGAGTTCGTAGCCGAGATCACCCGTGAAACCTGTGCGAGACACCATGAGCTCGGTACCCTCGAAATCAAAGTGCGTCAGCCCGAATGGCTTCAATTCCTCCAGCCCTTCGAGGCCCATGTTATTCAATATCGACCAGGTGGTAGGCCCTTGTACGGCAAGCGCCGCAACGTCATGAGTCTCGTCAACGATCGAGACATCGAAGCCGATCGCGGCGGCCTTCAGCCACGACATATGCCGCTCCTGCGAGCACAGTCGATAGTCGCCTTCCTTGAGGTGAAATATCGTACCGTCGTCAATAACCTGTCCACGGTCGTCACACCACACAGCGTAGGCAACTCGACCCGGTTTTATCTTGCTCATGTCGCGCGTCACGAGACGATCGATGTACGGCAGTGCATCCGGACCCGTGATGCGGTACTTGGTCATGGGTGTAATATCGAATACGCCGGTTGAATTACGCAGCGCGAAATACTCCGTCTCGCCGCAATAGAGTTCGTCCGGAGTCGTATAGCCTTTCCACTCATGCCAGGAATTGATCGTGTCGACGGCTTTCATCCGATCATAAAACGGGGTTGTCAGCCGTCCCTGTGGTACTTCGAAGACACTCATGCTGCTTTCTCCCTGCTGAGGATGGCTCTCGCCGCATTGCGGCCTGCCGCCCCGCTGACGCCACCGCCCGGATGGGCGCCGGCACCGCACAAATACAAACCATCGACAGGCATGCGGTACTGAGCTGCACCGTACACCGGTCGCGTAAACAGGAACTGGTCGAGCGTTAGCTCGGCGTGATGCCAGTGACCACCCGTAATATGGAACTCGCTTTCGATATCGGCGGGCGTCAGTAATTCGCTGGCCGTGATGCGCTGTGCGATATCGGGCATGTATTTCTCGAGTACCCGAATCACAGCCGATTCGAATTCCTGGCGCGCCTCGTCGGTCCAGCCGCCTTTACGCTCGTAAGGTGCGTACTGCACGACAGCCGACAAAACATGCTTGCCCGTTGGCGCCAGCGACTCGTCGCGAAAACTCGGGAACGTAATCTCGAGCACCGGTTCGGTTGAGCTCTCGCCATACTTGGCCGGGTTGAAAGCGCGCTCGACGTAGTCTTCGTCGGGCGCAATGACGATGCGTTCGCCATATTCGTTCTTTTCCATGCCCGGAATGTCCGGCAGCCCATCCAGAGCCAGGTGCAGCTTCGCCGCATTGCCACGCGCGCGCATGTGGTGCATACGACGCGTAAAACCTGTCTCCATGTGCCGTGCACCGATCAAGGTCATCATCGTGCGTTTCGGGTCGGCATTCGACACCACGGTCAGGCTATCGAAGCGTTCACCGTCTTCCGTCTCGACGCCCGTGACTCTGCCGTTTTCTACGATAATGCGTTTGACTGGCTTACCCGTACGAATGGTCACGCCCTCATCCCGGGCTACACGTGCAAGTTCCTGGCTGACGCTGCCCATTCCGCCTTGCGGAACAGCAGTGCGTCCATGGGCGCCGGCCAATCGATACAGGTAGGTCATGATCGTATTGGGCGAGCGCGGGCCAAGGTGAGTGCCCAGCACGGCATCTAGACTGATCGCGCCTTTCAGAACCGGGCAGTCGAAACGTTCTACGACTTCGTCATGAATATTCATACCGATAAGGCGTAGGAAGGCTTCCATCTCAGTCTTGCCGAGGCGACGCACGTCGAATCCCAGTTGCCCGAGAGTGAGCAAGTCCTCGAAGTTCTTGGTAAGTCGTGGCGGTGTCTTGTTGAAAAACTTCTTCAACAGGTCCGCAAAACGCGTCATGCGTTTATGGAATGCCTTGTAGGTCTCGGCGTCACCCTCTCTGGCCCCGGTTACCTTGTTGCCCTTGATGCGAACGTGCTCACCGTCATCATCGAGCGCGATGGTGGTCATATCCTCCGAGGCGAGCGTCGGACTTAGTTTCAGGTCTTTCAGCACGCTGGGCTGCAGGTTGTACAGCACGTGTGCGCAAGCCGAGACGGAATAACCATCGGCAAAATCCCGGGTTATAGCCGCACCGCCAACTTGCTCATTGGCTTCGAGTAGCAATACCTGCTTGCCAGATCGGGCGAGCAGCGCGGAACAAACCAGACCGTTGTGGCCACCGCCGACAACAATTGCGTCATATTTATCAGTCATCGCCGAAGTTCTCCGGAATAGTGTTGGGTCGTTTGAGGTCCGCGAGAATCTCCCGCGCCGCGTTCGCCCCTGGGGCGGACATAACACCACCACCCGGGTGAGTGCTTGAGCCACACATGTACAGTCCGTCGACCGGGGCGCGATACTGCGCGTAACCCGGAACCGGCCGGTTAAACAGGATCTGGTCCATCGTCAGTTCGCCGTGGAAAATGTTGCCTTCGGTAATGCCGATCTCTTCCTCGATCGTCGCCGGCGTACGCACCTCGTAGTGCAGGATCAGGTCCTTGAAATCCGGACTGTGGTCCGCGATCTGGTTGAGGACGGTTTGTGCAAACTGTTCTTTCTCATCACTCGTCCAGTCCCTGCCCTCGATCTCGTAGGGGCAGTACTGAATGAAACAGCTCATGAAATGTTTACCCGGTGGCGCCATCGTCGGATCGATTGTTGTCGGGATCACCATGTCGATGTAGGGATCTTGCGACCATGTCCCGGCTTTCCAGTCGTCGTAGGCCCGTTCCATGCGCTCCATCGAATCGGTGAAGTGAATGTCGCCGTGATAAAGGTCACTACCTTCCGGGAATGCCGGGAAGGTCGGCAAGCCATCAAGGGCAATGTTGACCTTGCCCGACGAGCCGCGAATCTTGAAATTCTCGACGCGATTGTAAAACGCCTCGGGCAAGTCCGACTTGTCCATGCACGTCAGGAAAGTGCGCTTGACGTCCATCGCCGAAACAACGATACGGGCGTTAATCTCCTCGCCGTTCTCGAGCGCGACACCGACGGCCTTGCCGTTCTTGACGATGATCTTGTCAACACCGGCTTCGGTTCGTATCTCGCCGCCGAGAGCCTGTAACGAGCCGGCAATCGCTTTGGCCACACTGCCCATACCGCCTCGTGCATAGCCCCAGCTACCTACATTGCCGTCAACGTCACCCATGTAGTGGTGCAGCAGGACATAGGCCGTTCCAGGCGAGTGGATGCCGAGTGCGGTACCGATGATGCCGCTGGCCGACATTGCTGTCTTAATGACATCAGTTTCGAAGTACTCGTCGAGATACTCGGCAACACTCATTGTCCAGAATCGAATGGTCTCGTACATGCGTTCCTCGCCCATCTCGAGGAACTTGTTGCCGATATTCATGAACTCCTTGATGTCCTTCGGCCTGAACGATGAAGGGTCAGGCGGCGTGGTCAGCAGAAAGTCACGGATCAGGCGGCACTGGCGCATCGTATCCGACGAATATCGCTCGTAAGCGTCGGCATCGGCAACCGAGAAACGGGCCTTCTCGCGATAAGAAGCTTCCGGATCGTGATAGTCACCGTAGTAATCACCGTTCTCCATGATTGTCGATGAACCGCCGTACGGTGTGACCTGTAAACCATGCTTGTGCAGCTCGAGCGAGCGGTAGATTTCCGGGCGCAACAAGCTGCAGACATAGGAGCAGTTTGAGTACTTCCAGTCCTTGAACAGATTGCGGCTGACTGTGGCGCCGCCGATGTAGTCGTTTTTCTCGACACAAACAACATCGAGCCCGGCCTTGGCCAGGAAGGCAGCGTTGGTCAGGCCGTTATGGCCTCCGCCAACAACAATTGCGTCATATGTTTTCATGCATTGCTACTCGCTATGTATTTGCCATGTGGCTTGGTTTTCTCACCCAGTTTTCCGATGGTGCGATCAACTGCCCGTTCGAAGTGCTTGTTGGACTTCGCCAGGGAACGCATAGGGGACACAACTAGAAATGAATGAGTATTCATTCAGATTATGCCATAATCGCTAAGCGTATGGCTACCGCAACCCCAGAAAAAACCCGGCGCACGGCGTCCCGTGAGGCAAGGCGCCGCCAGCTAATCGACGCCACGATGAAGTGCATCGCTCGCAAAGGCATGGGCAGCACCACTTTGGGTGATGTCGCCAAAGAGGCCGGCCTGTCACAGGGCATCGTAAACCTGCATTTCGAAAGCAAGGACAATCTGCTCAAGGAGACCCTGGGTGCTCTTGCGAAGGAATATCGCGAAAAGTTCGACAAGGCGATCAGGAATTCAGGTCCCCACCCTACCGACAAGCTCCTGGCAATCATGGAGCATGATCTCCGGCCATCTATCTGTAACCAGCGCAGTCTTGCGATCTGGTTCGCATTCTGGGGAGAGGTCAAGTCGCGACCCACTTACAGGCGCATGTGCGATGAGTGGGACCAATACTATGACGATGTTGTCGCAGAATACTGCGAAGAGCTTATTGCAGAAGGCGGCTACGAGGACGTGGACGCGAGCATTACTACCGATGGCCTCGCGGCTCTCACCAATGGACTGTGGCTGTCATGTCTGATCAGTCCGCAGTCCTGGGACCGGGACAAAGCGAAGCAGGTGTGGCTGAGCTATCTGCGCGGCATTTTCCCCAGGCACTTCGAATAGGAAAAGACCAGCGGCCAAAGTGGGCTCTTAGCCCTTGCCCAGCTCTTGGAGTATCCACTCGAGCCAGTCGCGCTCGAGGTCCTCTCGTTCCGAAAAAGGTCCTGGCTTGTAATAACGCGACTGCACGCCCTTCCAGTTGTCGACGATGATCTTCTTAT
>Ga0070723_10000400_pt1 | contig 11425 bp, 9 predicted proteins | sample tdAd002_FD_67277 | JGI IMG/M metagenome (GOLD analysis project Ga0070723, IMG submission 67277) | Marine sediment microbial communities from the Atlantic coast under amendment with organic carbon and nitrate - tdAd00.2 | ecosystem: Environmental > Aquatic > Marine > Coastal > Sediment | place...
TCTGCTTGCACAGAAATTTGTGCATGGATGCCCATTTGAATGTGTAACTTCTATGGGTTTGCATCCATCAAAAATTCCCCTGGAATTCAATTCATTGGTTTTGCCGGTTTTATTCAATGTATCATGGGTCTCTGGAGAGCCTTTCAACTCCAGGCTTTGTGGGGCTTCAGGATCAAGGGACGGATTTTAAACTCTGCCGGGAATTAAAAAAAGTGCTTTCTGGCACGGACGTTGCTGAACCGGATATCATGGGTTTAAACCGCCGGAAACTCAAATTCGAAATTGCATATCGAAAAAATCTCCAGGACATTTGCAACAAAATACATGCCGCTGGAAATTTGGATGAGATTCTCGTTGATCTGAAAGACGAAATCACCGGGCTTTTTGAAGCGGAGCGGTTGACCGTTTATGTGGTTGATGGGGAAAAACGGGAACTTGTCTCAAGGTTTAAATCCGGAGATGAAATCGGTGAGATCCGCATTCCCATATCGAATACCAGCATCTCCGGATGCGCTGCTTTCAAGCGGAAGCTCATAAATATAAAAAATGTTTACGATGACCGAGAAGTGGCTTCCATCGATGAAGATCTGAAATTCGACAAAAGCTGGGATCAAAGGGCAGGTTTTAAGACCAAACAGGTCCTTGTGGTTCCGGTCATATTCAAAAAGTTTATCCTTGGCGTCATTCAGTTAATCAATCGGCGGGACGGCGGTTTGTTCAGCAGACTCGATGAGAAATCTGTCACCGAGATGGCCAAAATTCTGGGAATTGCCCTGTACAACCAGAAACGGATGGCAAAGGCAAGGCCCAGCAAGTTCGATGATCTTCTGGAACATCATATTCTGACTCAAAAAGAACTCGACAGGGCTGTTTCCGATGCCAGGAAGGGAAAAAAAACCATTGAATCGGTTTTAATGTCGGATTTTAAAATTCCCAAAAAAAAGATCGGAAAATCTTTGAGTCGGTTTTACAATGTTCCGTTTGTGGAGTATGACAACGACATACCGGCTCCCAATGAACTGCTCACCGGCCTTAAAGTCCCTTTCATGCGCAACAATATCTGGGTTCCATTGAAGATGAAAGATGGAAAAATCGTTGTTGCAATCTACAATCCCTTCGACCTTCAGAAGATCGGTGAAATTAAGTCTCTTTTTCCCGGCAAGCCGCTATCCTTCTGCGTTGCATTAAAACAGGATGTCCTGAAATTAATAAACCACTTCACCCGGAAAGAAAAAAAACCGGTCTCCATCGAAGAACTCCTTAATCGGATTGAAGGTGAGGAAGAAGTTATAGAAGATGAAGAGGCCGTGTTGTATGAGGAGGACAGTGCCATTGTGCAACTGGTCCATAAAGTCATTTCCGAGGCCCATGCCCGGGGATCTTCGGATATTCATATCGAACCATATCCGGGGAAAGAAAAGACGCAGATCCGGATACGGGTCGACGGGATGTGTCAGATCTTCGAGGCCGTCTCCTATGCGCTTCGGGATAAAATCGTATCTCGGATTAAAATCATGGCCGGTCTTGACATTGTGGAGCGGCGCAAACCCCAGGACGGCACCATCAAATTCAAAAATTACGGCGGTCCAAACATTGAACTCCGGGTGGCCACAATCCCGACACAAGGCGGTGTGGAAGATGTTGTTATGCGGATACTCCATTCGGGCGAACCGCTTCCCCTGAATACAATCGGTTTTTCCACCGCCAATTACAACAACTTTATCAGCGCCGTCACCAAACCCTATGGCCTCATATTTGTATGCGGTCCCACCGGTTCCGGCAAGACGTCTACCCTCCATTCAGCTCTGGCGTATATCAATACCACCGAAACCAAGATCTGGACCGCAGAAGACCCGGTGGAGATCAGCCAGCGGGGACTGCGACAGGTTCAGGTAAAGCCCAAAATCGGGCTGGACTTTGCTTCTGCAATGCGGGCATTTTTAAGATTGGACCCGGATGTGATCATGGTCGGTGAGATGCGAGACCGGGAGACCACATCCATCGGCATTGAGGCATCGCTCACAGGGCACCTGGTATTTTCAACCCTTCATACGAACAGCGCCCCTGAAAGTATCAGCCGGCTCCTTGACATGGGAATGGACCCGTTCAACTTCGCAGATGCCATATTGTGTATTCTTGCTCAACGTCTTGTTCGCACCTTGTGTAGACGTTGTAAAGCATCATATCATCCATCCCGGAAGGAATACGACGAGTTGGTTCGGGAATATGGTCCGGCTCAGGAAATTAAAGAGAACGTTGATATCCACTACACCGACAATCTGATGCTGAACCGGCCAACGGGCTGCCCGGATTGCTACAACGCCGGATATGCAGGCCGAATGGCCCTTCATGAACTGTTGGTGGGGACCGAAGCGATGAAAAAACTGATCCAGAACCGATCACCGGTGGAAGTGATACGGGATCAGGCCATGAGAGACGGCATGAAAACCTTAAAACAAGACGGCATTGAAAAAATTTTTGGGGGAAACTGTGATCTGATGCAGGTGAGGAAAGTGTGCATCAAATAGTTTCCATCCATAAATGGCCCTTTTTGCCCGGATCTTCGTTCTCCGCGGGTTTCCGGCTGCGGCATACAGGGAGTATGCCTCACCGAAAACCCTTGTGCGGCCTTGATCCAGACAAAAATTGCTCATTTATGAATTGGAAACGCAACGTGTCCATTTAACAATTGTGGATGGAAACTAAATAGGAACAACCCGGGTAGATGCGCTAAAGTGCTTTGCTGCTTTTCATGGCGGCTTTAAACTTCTTCAGCTGACTTTGATAATAGGCTCGGTTTTTCGGTGTCATTTCAAGGGCGCGGGTAGCAGCGAGAACGGCCATTTCAAACTGACCGTTCACATAATAACTTTCAGCGAGGGTGTCGAATATGTGCGGGGCACCTTTGAGCTCCGCAGCTTTTTTTGCAAGGACCAGTGCTTTTTTCGGATCGCGAAAGGTGTCGACTTCGCAGGTGGCATAGAGCCATGCAAGGTTGTTCAAGGCATACGGGTTGTCGGGATCGAGCTGTAATGACTGTTCATAAGCCTTTATGGTTTCCGTGTAGTTTTTATTGCTGAAATAAAGATCCCCCAGTGTGGTGTAGAGGAGCGGATTGTCGGGGGTTTTCTCAAGCTCCCTTTGTATGACCTTTTCAAAAAAATGCGTGTTTAATTTCTTGCCGGCTTCACCAAAATTCAAATTATACCCGATGCCGCAGATGAGCACGATCCCCACCAGATATGCCGCGATACTTTTTTTTACTTTGTTGTCATGGCGGGTTATCCAGGTCCTGTCTGCTTCGCACTTTTTCAGATATTCGATCCGTTTTCTAATACTGAAATGGTGCCAGTTGGGTTTGTCAGACGGGTGTCCGCTGGTTGCAGCGATTTTTTCAAATGTGGAGATCAACGGTCCGGCACTATCGAAAAGCGTATACACGTAGGTGTCGGCCTGCCGCTCGAAATTACGCATAAAATAACCGAAAATGAAGCGAAAATAGATCAAAAAAACGGTGATAATGACCAGGCTGAATATGGATGTGGTAACGGTGGTCTGATCGATGCCTGTGGCGGTTATGAGCCTGTAAATGGTTTCTGAAAAAACAATGGAATATACCAGCAGATTGAATGTGGCATAGGAGATCATCATGTAGCCCACAAAAAACAGAAGATAAAATAAAAGATGCTTTTTTTTGATGTGTCCGATTTCGTGGGCGATGACCGCATCGATTTCTTCGGGTTCCAACATTTGCAATAGGCCATTGGTGACCAGAATGTAGCGGAATTTCTTGATCAGTCCCATGACACCGGCGGTAATCATTCTTCCGCCGAATATGGGCCAGTAAAGAATGTTGGCATATCCCATTTCAGCTCTTCGGCAAAGATTTTCAATCCGGCTTCTGTGGTGGCCTGTTTCAAGGGGCCGACATCGCCAGAATTTCTGAATCATGGTCGGACCTAGGATGGCAATTGCCAAAAGGAAAATAAGGAAATAGGCTACCTCGCCCTCGGTGGTTGATAGCAAGCGTTTCGGAAATTCAAAGGGCAGGGCATTGATGATATCCGCGATGCCGGAAAGCAGAAGCCAGGGCAGAAGTATGGGGGCTGAAAATGAAATTTGGGAGAGAACATACGATCTTCTTGAAATGTCGGTTCTGTAGAGGGCTTGATCCGGGCCGTAAGCACATGCCCATACAATTGCCAGGTAAAAGATAAAAAGAAAAAGGAACAACAATGCCTGAAAAGTAGGGATGACGGCCAACAAGGGGATGTTCGTCAAAAAAGACGTGAGATTCAGTCCGTAAATATCGATGGAAAAAAGAACGATGGCCAATATGGATTGGCGGGTTAATGTGGCGCTGAATTTATTGTCAAGATGAAAAGACCGTTCTTTTAAAATCCGTTTTTCAATTCTGTGAAACTGTATCCAGGTGAATAACGTAAAAATGACAATCAGAATTACGAAGAGAAAAAGGGTTTCAGGTGCTGTAAAATTCGTCTCTTCAGAAGGCTGATAGGTACTGTATATGAGAAGTACCAGAATGAAGTATATAAAATTGCCAAACATAAAAAATATGTAAACCTGAGCACCCTGATTCATCGGAGCCTATCAGGATCAACAGGCTATTCCTTCAGTGGTGGATGTAAGTCCCTAAAAATTAAAGTGAACTAAAGTGACTAAAGTTAAGGGATACTGATATCTTAAATGGTTTCTTTAATACCAACGAGCTAAGAGCAAGAGCGAAAACCCTTTAGTTTTATCTTAACAGGTAGCACGTCGAAGACGTAACACAACTTTAGTCACTTTTCAACTTTAGTCACTTTAGGCATTTTTAACTTGTAATACCTTTCTTTTTCACTGTAGATGCAGCCGCAATACTGCTGGCGGTACAGCTTCAGGCTTTTCGAGGTTTCGACGCCTTCCTTCCATCCCTTTCTGAAATCATCATAGTAGAATTTTACGCCTACAGATTTTCCCACGGCGTCACCGATGGACTTTAACGCGTCGTGCTTCTGAAATTTACTGTATAAAAGTGTCGTGCTGAAATAGTCGAACTTCCCGCGCTTTGCCATGAGTGCCGTGGATCTAAGGCGTTCATGGTAGCAGTAGTCGCATCGGTTCGATTCTCTGAACGCCACGTTTCGGATGAAACCTTCCAGATCGTATCCGTCCTGGTAGATAACCCTGAGATCCATGGAGGCGCTATAAGATTTCAGGGTCTCCTCTCTTCGGATACACTCCGTATAGGGGTGGATGTTGTTTCTGTAAAAGAAACCCATGATGTCAAGTTCTTTATTGCGAAGGGTTTTCAGCGGGTATATGACACACGGGGCGCAGCAGATGTGAAGAAGGATTTTCATTTTCTTTCTCCAAAAATTGCGGTTCCGATACGCACCAGGGTCGCCCCTTCTTGGATGGCAACTTCAAAATCTCCGGTCATACCCATGGAGAGTTCGTCCAGGGAAACCTCCGGCGGCGTCTCTTGCCGGATCCGATCCCTTAGATTTCGAAGCCCTGCAAAATAGGGTCGGGCCTTTTCAGGATCATTGAAAAATGGCGGCATGGCCATGAGTCCTTTTACAGACAGATTTTCAAGACTGCGCACCTGGTCGATCAGATCCAGAACGTTTTCTGCATCGGCGCCGGATTTTGACGATTCCTTACTGATATTGATCTGAATGAGAATATTTTGAATTTTAGCATTTTTTTGGGCCTGCTTATTTAATTCTCGTGCCAGTTTGAGGGTGTCCACGGAGTGAATCATATCAAAAAGCCTCACCGCATTCTTGGCCTTGTTGGATTGAAGATGTCCGATAAAATGCCATGATACCGGGTATGTCGCCAATTGGTTGAATTTATCCCGGGCTTCCTGAACATAATTTTCCCCAAGAACGGTCACGCCGGCTTCGATGGCTTCTTTGACCCTGTTGACCGGGATGGTTTTGCTCACCGCAACGAGACGGACGGTTGAAGGGTCCCTGCCGCACCGGTCCGCTGTTTCTTCAATACGCTTTTTTATATTTTGAATTCGTTTTATCAAAGACTTAAAATTCCTGTTTCTTGCTTCTTGAGTTTACCTGAACGTTGCAAAAAAACTGGTCCTCCCCCGCGATGCTGGATCTTCTAAGGGCCTTGCCTGTCCCGCATTGCGGGAGTCACAGATATTGGGCTATGCCTGGAAAAGCAGTAAGCTTGAAAGTGACTAAAGGCACTTTAGGCATTTTAGCGCTTTCCTCAATTTTAGGCATTTTAGTTCATTTTAGGCATTTAACATCTTGATGTATGGAAAAACAACCCCCTTCCAGGGGTAACCCAAAGCCGGGCCCTCTGGATCCGGATATTTACTCAACGTCAGGGGTTACCCTTAATCCCACTACACCTTCTTTGATCAGAAATTCGATGACTTCACAAACCGGAAGCCCGACAACATTGGTATAGGAACCGTTGATACGTTTTACCAGAAAGGTGCCGAGTCCTTGAATGGCATATGCGCCTGCTTTGTCGAACGGTTCTTTGGTGTGGATGTACCACTCGATTTCTTCATCCGTAAGATTTTTGAAAAGAACTTCTGTTTGAACTGTTTCGGAAAATTTCCGATTTTTTGCTTTGCACAATACAGAATAGCCGGTGAAGACCTGATGGGTCTGGCCGCTGAGTTGTTTTAACATGGAACGCGCTTCATCTATAGAGCCGGGCTTTCCGAGCACGACGCCGTCTTTAAGGACAATGGTGTCGGCGCCGATCACCCATTTTTCAGGATACTTTTTGGCAATGAATTCCGCCTTGGCTTCAGACAGAACCCTGACATAAACTTCAGGGGGTAACAGGGGGACGGTGGTTTCATCGATGTCGCTGGGGATGACGGAAAATGAAAGGCCGGCCTTTTCCAACAAGTACCGGCGCCGTGGGGACTTGGAGGCGAGTATCAATACGGGGTCTTCACCTGGGTTTTTCATAGGGTGTTATCGGTCTCTCGATAATCGTAAGGATGGATTACATACTGATAGTTGGTGTAATAGATGTCTGTTAATGTTAAAAAAGCAGTTGCAACCAGCGGGCCGTAAATAATGCCGAGGATTCCGAAGAGCTTCAATCCGCCGATAATCGAAAGAAATACAAGCAAGGTATGCATTTTTACGCGTTTTCCCACCAGTTTGGGTTTCAGCAGGTACTCGACCCCGCCTGAAAGCAACACATAAAAAACAATGAAAAATATTCCGGCGGCAATACGGTCTTTAAAAATTAGAAAAACAGCTGCAGGAATAAAAACGGCCCCGACGCCGATGATGGGAAGAAACGCCAGCAATCCCATAATGACGCCCCACAAAAAAGGGGATTTTAACCCGAACAGTGAAAAAAGAAAACCCCCGGCAACGCCCTGGATCATCCCGCACAGTCCGTTTCCGATAAGAATGGCGCCGGCCATATCTTTAAATTTTCGAATCAGTTTTTCGTCCTGTTCCTGGGGCAGGGGAGAAAGGTCAATGATAAACGAAATGAGCCTGTCCCCGTCGATCAAAAGGTAGTAGATAACAAGGAGCATGAAAAAGAAGTATGCAAAAAAGTTGAGCACATTGGAGGCGATGGAACTGGCCTGCTGGTATAAAAACAGGCCCACAACTTTACCCAGCTCTGAAATCCCTTTATTGAGTTCCGTGCCTGTGATCTCCATATTGAAATTTGAAAGGAAAAGATTTATTTTTTCCAGAATCTTGCTGGTTTCCAGAATGTTCTTAACCTGGTCGCTGATCACTGCACCCTTTCCCATAAGATACAGACCGTACGCTTCTTTGGACAGAATGCCCACAAAAAAGATGGTCGGGATAAACAGAATAAAGAATACCAACGCGCAGGTTAACAGTGAGGAAAAGGTGGGATTTGTTTTTTGTTTTAAAAAGGTGTAAAAGGGTTTGAAGATGCCGGTTACAACAGCACCCAGAATAATAACACTGAAAAAGGGGAGCAGCAGCCGGCCGAGCAGAAACGCCGAAACAAGAAAAAGAGCTAAAAAAAACCACAAAATAATATTGGTGGAGGTTTTATCTTGCATCGTAACTCCATTTTAAAACCCGAATTGAGGGAAAGTCGAGGATGCCCCCTGGTGAAATAGGTTTCGGACTTCACAGGGCACACGGAACCGAGTCATCAATGACGGGATCGTGGCGGTACAGCGCGAGCCTTACAATAAGGCAGAACGACAATTCCCTATTTCGGGGTTTACCGTTATATTGGGCGCGGCGAATCCCCTGAAAGCATCATGAACTAAAAAAGATTTACGGTGCTGTCTTTTTGATTTGAAAAAACGGGAACATTTGGGTTAAATCGAGAAAGACAGCATGTAAGGCTGAGGCTAACACCCGTTACTTGCTGGCAAACCCGACCGCCACAAGTATAAGAAGAATTTCATAAGCAAAAACCGCAACGTAGTTACCGAATAAAGCATAAACAATACCGCCGCCGATGATAGCAGGCACGCCAAAAACGACTAGAGTACCCAATCTTCTGCTGATGTTCATCTGTGGAAATCTCCTGTAATCTTTTTATGGTTTCGAAAGCGAGCCCTGTTATTCGGTGGGTTCGACGCTCCCAAAGGGCAAAATGTTCTTGAAAATATAGATTTTAGGTTGTAGCAATAACCGGAAATCAAGTAAAGGAAAAATAGACAAATCAATATTATTTGTCAACGGGTTTACCGACAACCTATCGTTACAACACGCCAAAATCAATATCTTTCTCAATTTTGTTTGGCGTGTTTGGATATCAGGAAAATGTAGACGAATATGTGCTTGATTCTTTTTTCATACGATACACATCCTTTTTACCGGATGATATTGGCGGCAAATCGGGACGAATATTACAATCGACCCACAGCACCGGTGTCTTTTTTGGATCATGCACCGGATGTTTTAGGCGGATTGGATCTCAAACACAATGGCATGTGGCTGGGTGTCACCCGAACCGGACGCTTGGCCGCCATTACCAATTTCAGGGACCCGGGCTTAGAGATGTCCCATGCTCCGTCTCGTGGATTTCTGGTCAAAGAATTTCTTCTCGGCAAAAAATCTCCCCAAAGCTATCTCCAGCAGATAAAGTCCGTCGGAGACCGATACAATGGGTTTAATCTGCTTGTGGGAGACCGAACCGACCTTTTTTATTATTCAAACCGGGGAAACGGTATTCAAAAGATAAAACCCGGCACATACGGCCTGAGCAATCATCTTATGGATACGCCGTGGCCCAAGATTGCAAAAGGGAAGGGCGCCCTGAAAAGACTGCTTGAAAGTAATGAAAAAATTGACACCGAAGACATTTTTGCCATGCTCAAGGACGGTGCTATCCCGCCGGACGATTTGCTCCCCGACACCGGCGTCGACCTCGACTGGGAACGCACCCTTTCTCCCTTGTTTATAACCAGCGAACTTTATGGAACGCGGTCATCCTCGATTGTTTTAGTCGAAAGGGGCGGGGACATAACCTTTACGGAACGGACGTTTATCGCAGATGGCACAACATCCAGGGAAGAAAAAACCCGAAAAATTTCGTTTAAGATGCTGGAAGCGGATTTATTAATACCATAAACCATTAACTATATAGGTTCTTTCATGAAAAGGCAGCTTATTCAGACCGCTACGAAGGGGTGAGAATTGCGGGCCGGCATTGGATAACATCGTGAAGCGTTTTTATACCTTGACAAACAGCCGATCTCTGATTAAAATTGAGGTGTAAAAACGTGATCTTTTACATAATATCTGCTTCAAAAAACCTGTATGGGGGCGAAACGGCTTCGACGGGGATAAAGAAGTTCGGGTTGCATACCAAGCGCTTACCTGCTTGTAAAAAAGGTGGGAACTAAACATAATCGCAGATGATTATAATTACGCTTTAGCCGCTTAGGGCTAACGTCCTGCCGGACCATTCCTGCTAATCCGGTAAGGGCGTCGACTAGCAGGATAGCCGATCCCGAGATCCTGTTAACGGAACGGCGAAAAATCTTACAGGATAGCCTTTCAAGCATCCAGCCTGGAGGAGACTTGAAAAGGCGAAAACTAGAGTTCAGGATATGTATGTAGAAGCCTGTGCGGAATGTTTTCGGACGCGGGTTCGACTCCCGCCGCCTCCACCAACCTTCGCTTTCAAACTTTTAAAAAGTTTTCAAGCTTCGGTTGGCAAGCCACCTAACAAAGCACCGAAATATCGACACCTGAAAAGAAGGTTGCCCGCCATAGCCTTGGCGACGGAGGGCATTCTCCATTAAAATCTGATCTATCTATCAACCACCTAAAAACATTAAACATTTTTTCATTGAATATCCGGATTATATTGAATGAAATACGTTTATCTCCTCCAAAGCATTCCTTATCCCGATCAAAAATATATCGGCATCACATCAAATGTTGACGCTCGCCTGAAAACACATAACGAAGGTCGACCTTCCCACACTTCGAAATACAAACCCTGGAACATCGTAACCTACATAGCTTTTTCCAACGAATCAAAAGCTGCTGAATTCGAAAAATATCTCAAATCCGGATCTGGGAGAGCTTTTGCGAACAAAAGGTTTTGGGGATAACAAAATTCGATTGGAAAGGGCTCCAATTCCCGTTTTATTAAATTGGATCTATCGAGAAATCCGCAAGCATTAAAGCTTTTACTCACTTCGCACATGGGAATATTTAGCGACATACACAGTTTCAAACACAATTCAACAAAGGGGGAATTCCCCCTTTACCCCCTTTTATTCGATGATAACCAGTAGACCTTCATTTTAAGGAATACCGATTGATTTTTCAATTTATAGGGAGTTTTCAATTTGAAGAGTTTAGAAAGTTCTTTATTCAATAGATGTCATAGCTGCTTGTGACGCATCGCTATCACTCGCTCGTTTTCGCTCTGCGTCACCGCCAGCTATGCTTTAATTGTAGAAAGGGTAGGGTGAAGATCAAGAAAGATTTCTCCTACCCTTAGGTTTATAGTGTGGTTTGAAGTTAGGATTGAAGATTTAAAATGTAAATCGAAGAAACCATAAGAAAGATAGGGATTTTTTTAGTTAACTATTTGAAATAGGTAACTGAAATTGTAAACTGGCTTCCCATCAGATTGCAACCACGTGTTCGATCAATTTCTGTTTATTTGAGTACTTTCTTGACGAATTCCCGTGCTCCCTCCAATTCTGGATCATTGGCTAAATCTCGGATAAGCACTGAATTCACCCATCTCGGACCGTGACCACCTACACTACGAGCAAATCCTTCTAGCTCGCCGACGGGCACTATAAACAAACCTAGCCTCTCAAACGATTCAAAAAGGTTGTTACAGGCGATTGTAGGGTATCCTTTTAGACTTTTGAGATTTACCTTTCTCTTAATATTACCCAACAAATTGTAGAAACAGTCAAAAAAGGGCAAGATTATTGTCAAATATT
>Ga0070723_10000401_pt1 | contig 11418 bp, 9 predicted proteins | sample tdAd002_FD_67277 | JGI IMG/M metagenome (GOLD analysis project Ga0070723, IMG submission 67277) | Marine sediment microbial communities from the Atlantic coast under amendment with organic carbon and nitrate - tdAd00.2 | ecosystem: Environmental > Aquatic > Marine > Coastal > Sediment | place...
ATTGATTATTTAAAATCTTTTAACCCAAAAACTATTAAGGTTTGTGCCCTGCTTGACAAACACGAACGCCGTGAGGCAAAGATAAAAATCGATTACGCCTGCCATTTTGTGGCTGAAGGGTTCCTTGTGGGTTATGGGCTTGATTATAATGAAGACTATAGGAATTTACCCGGAATTTATCACCTTAAATTATAACCAGTGGGGTATACAATGATTATTACCTGTCAGGAATGTAGTGCCAGTTTCAATTTGGATGAAAGTCTTCTAAAATCGACAGGCTCAAAAGTTAGATGTTCCAAATGTAAAAAAGTTTTTATAGCCTATCCCTCAGAGCCCTTAAAGGAAACTGAAACACCTATTGAGGTTAAATCAGATCCTGAAGTTGAACAATTGATTGAGGAGCCTGAAACCGGCAAAGTGGATGACTCAGAGTTCGGTGAACTTGATCTACCGGACATGGAAAAGCTGTTTGCAGAGGAAGAATCTCCGGATGAAGAAGTTGCTGAGGATGTTCTTGAAGATATTGAACTGGATCTGGATTTGGAGGACGAGCCTGAAAAGGCGCCTGAGGATCTCGAAGCGGCAACCAAGCCCGAGGAACTTGACGAACTTGATCTGTCGGACATGGAAAAGTTGTTTGCAGAGGAAGAATCTCCGGATGAAGAAGTTGCTGAGGATGTCGAAGCGGAAGCCAAATCAGAAGAACCGGACGAACTTGATCTGTCGGACATGGAAGAACTGCTGGATATAACAGAAACTCCTGAAGAAAAAGTCGTTGAGGAGGATCTTGAAGATATTGAACTGGATCTGGATTTGGAGGACGAGCCTGAAAAGGCGCTTGAGGATGTCGAAGCGGAAGCCAAATCAGAAGAACCGGACGAACTTGATCTGTCAGATATAGAGAAGATGCTCGATTTAGAAGAACCGGAAACTGATGAGGAAGACGAGCCAAAAGAAGTCGACCTCGAATTGGATATGGGGATGGAACCGGAGCTTGAAAGGACGCCTGATGATATCGAAGCCGGTGTTGAATCTGAGGAGTTGGAAGAGGTTGATTTGTCAGATATAGAGAAGATGCTCGAAACAGAAGAAGAGGCTGAAATAGATATTAAGGAAGAACCTGTTGATTCGGTTTTATTGGATGATATATCAGACAAGCCCGAACCTGACGAACCTTTCGAAACAGAGGATATAGAACGGGAGTTTGAAATTGAAGATACAGATCAAGAAGATCTAACAGATGAAGAGGTCGCCGATATGCAACCTATGGTTGCGAAAGTAAGGCCTGCTGAAAAAAAACGGATCAGCAAGCCGTTACTTGTCTTGCTTATTTTAGTTCTTTTGGGTGGCGGTTGTTATGGCACATATGTTCTGCTCGATTTCATGAATATTAAGATTCCCTTTATCAGTGATTATCTTAATCCCCAAGATTCGGATACGGCAGGCAATCTTATGATAGGAACTTTAGATGTTGACAGTAGATTTGTTATAAATGCAAAGGCAGGAAAGCTTTTTGTAATAACAGGCCAAATTAAAAATGGATATTCAGACGTTCGCAGTTATATAAGGGTTATTGGAAAACTGTATACAAAAGGGAAAGTACTTGCGCAGACAGAGACGGTTTTTTGCGGTAATGTTCTGTCAGATATTGAGCTTTCTAATATGGAGGTTGCAGCTATCAAAGAGCGACTTTCAAATCGACTTGGCGACAACAAATCGAATATGCAGGTTAAACCCGGACAAGAGCTTCCGTTTATGATAATATTTGCCACTCTACCGGATAATCTTGAAGAATTCGCTATTGAAGTTGCGGGATCGACTCCAGGATAATTGATGCCTAAAACCTGCATAAACAATCTTGCAGGAATTAGGCGATAAATACAAATTGAAGTTTTAGACTTGACTATGGGTTCGCGAAGAAATAACTTTTAATTTTAACGCGAGCCCTAAGCAAAGGTTTCAATCTGACATGGCGATGTAGCTCAGATGGTTAGAGCATACGGCTCATATCCGTAGTGTCCGGGGTTCGATTCCCTGCATCGCCACCAATTTTGATTTTAATTAGGCCCTCATGGTAAATATCAGGAGGGCCTTTTTATTTTTTTTACTGTTTTATAGCTTGAAAAGATAGTGTGGATTGTATTATATTTATTTCTTAAATTTAACAAACCTGTTTGTTTGAAAAATCAACAAAGAGTTTAGCCATGCTTTATGGTTTTGAAAAAATTGTGGAAGAACGGATTCTAAAGGCCCAAAGAAAAGGCGAATTTGAAAACCTGCCTGGTGCGGGAAAGCCTTTGATGCTTGAAAATAACCGCTGTGTTGTGGAAGAACTGCGTCTGGCTTATAAAATATTGAAAAATGCAGATTGTGTTCCGCCTGAGATCGAATTGAAAAAGGAGATTAAACAGACAGAAGACTTGCTGGTCGGGATGCAGGAAACTTCTGAAAAATACCATATATTAAAAAAATTGAACTTTTTAATTATGAAGTTAAACTCAATCCGAGATACATCAATTGCCCATGAAATGCCCCAGGTATATACGGAAAAACTGGTAGAACGATTCGGGAATTCCAGTATTCCAACATCCCATGTGGTTTTATAAGCAATTAGTTTCTAAAAACAAATTGTTTTTCCCGCGGGACAGAATTTCTAAGACGTATAACTATGATGTTTAAGAGAAAAAAAGAAGAGGATGGACATCTTAAAAGTATCTTTATGGCCTATTTTATCCTTGTTCTTCATGTTGTTTTGATTGCAGGTCTGGTTCTGCTTGTCATTTTTTTCCGTGGTATTATAGATTACATGATATGGATTTTTATTGGCGGTACAGCGGCCATCATCGCTTCAGGCTATCATTTTTATAAGCGCATGAAAATGGAAGGAAAGACAATTCAGGAAATGCTTAACTCTCCCCAGCTCGGGGGCAGAACAGTTGAAGTCAGTCTGTTGGGAGGACTTGCATCTTTAAAAATCAACGCGTCAAATGACCCGGCTGCTCTTGATAGCAATTCATCCGGACAATTCAGGCAACTCGAAGATCCGGATGCGATTCGAATCAGGGAATTTTCTGAACTTGTCCAACTGCTTGAAGACAACCTTATTACTCTTGATGAATATAACAAATTCAAAGAACAGATCTTTAAGTCATAGAAATATCGTTTAACGAAATCGATGTACTTCAGCATTTTCTAAACGGAAAGGAAATCCAATGAAAAAATTAAAACTTGCACTTATTTCCGGCGGAATATCTTCCGAGCGCGAGGTCTCTATTGCCAGTGGGAACCAGGTCTATGAAGCCCTTGATAGTGAAAAGTATGATATCATCCGTTATGATCCAAAAACAGACCTTCCGCGACTGGTGGAGGATGCACCAAAACTTGACGCTGCGCTTATAATTCTTCATGGGCCTTTTGGTGAAGACGGTACGATTCAGGGACTCCTAGACCTTCTTGAAATTCCTTATCAGGGGTCGGGTGTTCTCGGGAGTGCTATTGGAATGAATAAGCTGGTTTCCAAGCAGCTTTATGAAAAATCCGGCCTCTTTGTTCCATCTTACATTGTTATACAACGTGATGACGTTTTAGATCCGGATGAGTGTACAAAAAGGATTGGTCTTCCTCTGGTGGTAAAGCCTGTAAGTAGCGGATCAAGTGTAGGGATTTCCATTGTCAAATCGACAGATTCCTTGAAAGATGCGGTGGATAAAGCATTTGTCGAGGATTCTTCTGTGTTAATAGAATCGTATATTGACGGTATTGAACTAACCGGCGGCGTTATCGGCAATGACAAACCGGAAGCCCTGCCCATTATTGAGATTATACCTGACAAGTCGCATGAATTTTTTGACTACGAGGCAAAATATACAGCAGGTGTCACCCAGGAAATATGCCCTGCCCGTATTGATGATGCGCTGACCCAAAAGGCACAAGCATTAGCAATAACGGCACATAAAGCTCTTTTCTGCAAGGGATATAGTCGAACGGACATGATTCTTAAAGATCAGGATATCTATATTCTTGAGACAAACACCATACCCGGCATGACTGCAACAAGCCTATTGCCTCTTGCTGCCGGAGCTGCGGGCATTTCTTTCAGCAGTCTTCTTGATAGATTGATCGAACTAAGTATGACGGTCTCGTAAAAAGTCAGATTTTGATGGCAAAGTAAAAAGCTCCAAATTCAAGGCGCGCAAATTCCGAGGAATGAGAAGTCCTTATAGTACGTTGCAGTGACGAGGAATGCAGCGCAACGCAGAAGTTAGACTTTTTACGAAGCTATCAAGTATGGAGGAGCACAAAAGCAGCAGGTGATTCAATGATTGTCAGAAGCAGCAAGGAACTCAAGGAACGATATTATGATCTTGGCTCCGGGGATATCTTCTTGGGCACACTGTCCTACAAGCACCTGAAACAATCTGCACTGATCGATCTTCTCGAACGGGGCGTCTCCTGCTTTCCATCCGCTCTTTCACAGATATTAAATAGTTCCAAGGCCGCCCAGGCACTTGTTTTAAAGAAATGGATGTTGTCCCATACATTCGTTATTACACGGCGAGTGGATCTGATAGATACCGTAAATCAATATACCAAATTTAGTATTGCTCCTGTAATAACCAAGGAGGATCATCTGCACTGCGGTCATGGCGTACGTAAATGGAATTCCATTGAAACCGTTTACAGTTTTATGGCCCTTTCTGAATCATCATATCCTTTTGTTGTTCAGCCCTTTTTGGAAAACTTTACTGATGTACGCGTAATCATTGCAGGAGATTACGTCGAAGCTTATGCCAGACATAACCCCAATAATTTCAGGATGAATATTTCAATGGGCGGTAAAAATCACCTCTATGTCTTGAACAAGGACATAGAAAAATTTTGTCGTGTTGTAATGGAACGGGGCAAATTCCCCTTTGCCCATCTGGATATCCAAATTACTGATGATGGACAATATTATCTTTCAGAAATTGCTTTAAACGGCGGAATAAAAGGTGCAAGCATCAGTCGAAAGGAACTTGACCAGAAAAAACAGGATCTCTTAGAAAACCTTGCAAACATATCCTGAAAGATTACAACATCAACACCCAGAGGAGGTATCTTTGAAAACAGGGAAGAAGGCTTTAAAAGGACTTGACCGGTCCCCGGAAGTTGGAATTGTGATGGGAAGTGATTCCGATCTTGAAATTATGGAAGAAACCGCTTTGGTTTTAGAAAAATTCGGAGTGTCCTATGAGATGACGGTTGCATCAGCGCACAGGAGTCCCAAAAGGGCAGCTGAATTTGCATCTTCCGCTCATAAGAGGGGAATAAAAGTTATTGTTGCCGGGGCCGGGCATGCAGCCCATCTGGCAGGGACCATGGCGGCCTTTACTTGGCTTCCGGTTATCGGTGTTCCAATAGATTCTTCCTGCCTTCAGGGATTCGATTCTCTTCTTTCTACGGTTCAGATGCCTCCGGGTGTCCCTGTAGCCACCGTATCCATCGGAAAACCGGGTGCACGAAATGCAGGTATCCTGGCAGTACAGATACTTGCCATATCAGATAAAAAACTTACGAAAATGCTGGAAGCATTTAAAGAGGAACTTGCAAAACAGGTTGATCAAAAAGCAAACAAGCTTAAAGATTCTTCAAGTTGACCCATTAAATCCCAGACATGATCTTATCATGGAGGCTGTTCTTGTAATTAGAAACGGCGGGGTCATTTCTTTTCCGACAAGGCATCTCTACGGGCTGGGGGCGGATGCTTTTAATACCGATGCCGTGGACAGAGTCTTTGAGATAAAACGACGACCTGATAATAAACCGCTCCTGGTGCTGATAGACAAACAATATGATCTTACCCGGCTGGTGCGAAGTGTTCCTTATGCGGCTACACTAATTATGGAACGCTTCTGGCCGGGTGCAGTCACAATTGTTTTTGAGGCTAAAGATACCCTGCCGGCAAATCTTACCGCCGGCACACAAAGAATCGGTGTGCGAATGCCGGAACATCCGGTCGCTTTGGCTCTGACAAATGCCGTGCAAGAACCTATAACCGCCACAAGTGCTAACATTACAGGCGATTCCGGATGTTCGCTGGTTTCAAATCTGGATCCTTTAATTACGGACAAACTTGATCTTATCCTTGACGTCGGGGCGCTCGAAGGAGGCATAGGTTCAACCGTCGTCGATGTTACCGCCGGTTCCCCTAAAATTCTGAGAGAAGGGGCGGTCTCTGCCAAAGATATTTTTTCAGCTGTTTCCCAAAAAAGATAAAATCTGAGTAACACTTTAGCTTTTTGAAAATATTACCGCTTCAGGTATAATTAAATTTTTACTGAAAAAACTCGTGGGTAACGGCTCGTAATGAAAAAACCTGCCGGGCTATTAATAAAGGTTTTTGTTTTAAGAGAATTATTCATTTTTAAATCAAATCGCTTATGGTTCTTTCATAACGACCCCTAATCCACTCAAACAGTTTCCAGCATAAAATTAAATCATACCTGAAGCTCATTTGAAGTCGATTTGTTTCAAAGAACTAAACTAATACAAATCTTAGATAATATGATAAATGGATGATTCTCATATCAAGACGGCCGACCTTGGGTTATAATCTTTTTAAAGGCGCGGGTTACAATTTAAGAGTATGATATTATGCGTTTGCACAATGCCGTGATGAGGAGAAAAAAATGTATGGATTTTATGGAAGAATATTAAAAATCGATGTGAATAAAGAAGTCTTCAGCATTGAATCGATAGGTGATCATATCCTAAAAACTTGTTTGGGTGGAAAAGGACTTGGTACTCGTCTCTTACTCGATCACAATCCGCCACGAGTCAATCCGTTGAGCCCAGAGAACCATCTGATCTTTGCCACAGGCCCGACAACCGGAAGCAGGGTCTGGGGTTCTTGCCGTCATGGGGTATATACCAAATCCCCCCAAACCGGCTATTTCTCCGAATCTTATTCAGGGGGAACGGTCGCTGAATATATGAGCGCAACAGGATTCGATGCGATAGTAATTTACGGTGCTGCAAAGAGTCCGGTTTGGTTAGAAGTCTGTGAAGAGACGGTTTATTTTCATTCTGCAGAAGATCTTTGGGGGCAGAAGACCTTCGAGACCGAAGACCGAGTTAAAGAATGGATAAAGATAAATCGACCAAAAGCCAAAAAGTGCGGTGTGGTCTGCATCGGTCCGGCAGGGGAAAATCAGGTGAGCTTTGCGGTCATCGAGAACGATTACTGGCGCAGCGCCGGTCGAACCGGAGTAGGAGCCGTGACAGGCTCAAAGAAAATCAAGGCCATTGCCTTTTGGGGAAGCCGGAAAAAGGAATTTGCCGATATCGAGTTAATGAAAGATTTTGCTAAATCCATGGCTCAACGTTCAAAAGAAGATGCAGGCGTAAAGGCGTATAAAAGCATGGGCACTCCGATGCTGGTAGATATTATGAACAAAGCCGGCGGGTTTCCAACACGTTACTGGCAAAAGGGAAGATATGAACATGCTGAAAATATCAATGCCGGTGCACTTCATGATCGTTGTGAAGTTCAACCCCATGCCTGTTTGAAATGCTTTATGGCATGCGGTAGGCTTTCCACCGTAAAGGAAGGGAGGCACAAAGGACTCAAAATAGAGGGACCGGAGTACGAGACGATCTATGCCTTTGGCGGTCTTTGTGAAATCGACAGCATCGAAGAAATTGCCTATTTAAACGATATCTGTGATCGTCTCGGCATGGATACCATCAGCGCAGGCAACCTTGCCGCATTGACTATCGAAGCCTCCCGTCAGGGGAAAATCGATTACAAGATTGACTACGGACAGGTCGATGCCATTGCCAAACTTTTAGAAGATATCGCCCAACGTCGAGGGATCGGTGATACACTGGCCCGGGGCATCAAATACACGGCCAAAGAGTGGGACATGGAAGATCAAGCTATTCATGTCAAAGGCTTGGAGCCGGCCGGCTACGATCCTCGGGTTTTGAAAGGAATGGGGCTGGCGTATGCATCATCCGCCCGCGGAGCCTGTCATCTTCGTGCCACCTTCTACAAAGCCGAATTAAGCGGGATCGCCGATCCAGAAAAGATCGACGGGAAGGCAAAGATGTTTACTGAATGGGAAGACCGTCTGACCATTTTTGATACGCTAATTCTGTGCCGGTTCTATAGAGATCTCTACCAGTGGGATGAGCTATCGACCATAATTAAAGCGACAACAGGTATGGAACTTAATAGCGAAAAAATGCGATCCATAGCCGCCGCAATTACAGATAATACCAGACGGTTCAATTTAAGAGAAGGCCTTACTCTTGAAGAAGATCGTATCCCCCGGCGTTTTTTCCGTGAGGTTTTACCTGAAACCCAGAAAATTATTACCGAGAATCAAATGGAACAGCTTATTACCGATTATTACAAAGAACGCGGCTGGGATGAGAAGGGAGAACCGCCAAAGGTTGAATCTTAAAACCTGTTTAGCTTGAAAAGGTATCACAATTCTTTTATCAGGGATGCATGCTCACGGTATTAGTTGTCTTTTGCAACTCAGCATGTTTTTTTAACTCGCCTTTAGTGAAAAATTCGGGCTAGTGTGCTTCAGCCCAGTTGCCGCCTGATGCTATGTTGACTTTCAGTGGCACCTTGAGGTCCCAGATTCCTTCCATGATCTCTTTAATAAGCTTTTTTACGGTTTCAAGCTCTTCCGGCGGCACTTCAAAAACGATTTCATCATGTACCGAAAGTAGCATTGCGGTTTTAAGGCCTCTTTCACTGAAGGCGGCATCCACATTGATCATGGCAAGCTTTATGAGATCTGCTGCCGTCCCCTGGATGGGAGTGTTGATTGCGGTACGCTCTGCGAACTCGCGTACGGTTTTATTGACACTGTTGATATCCGGTAGATGCCGGATACGACCGAGAAGGGTACTTGTCTTGCTGGTGTGTTTGGCAGTACTGATAGTCTGATCAATAAATCTTTTAACACCTTTATATCTTGTGAAATAATTGTCTATATAAGTTTTGGCCATTTTGCGGCTTATGTTGAGCTCTTTGGAAAGGCCATAAGGACTCATACCGTACACGATGCCGAAGTTGATCACCTTGGCCTGCCGTCGCAGTTCGGGAGTAATAAATGACGGGAAAACCTGAAACACTTCGGTTGCGGTGCGGGTGTGGACATCTTCGTCATCCTTGAAGGCTTTTATCAGGATTTCATCATCGGCATAATGGGCCAAAATCCGTAGTTCTATCTGAGAATAGTCGGCTGAGACCAGAGTCCATCCATCCCTTGGAATAAATGCCCTGCGAATTTCCATCCCTTGATCGGTCCTGATCGGAATATTTTGAAGATTAGGATCAGAGCTGCTGAGGCGGCCGGTGGCCGTGACTGTTTGATTGTATGATGTATGGATCCTTTCTGTTTCCGGGTGAACAAGATCGAGCAGTGCATCGGTATAGGTCGATTTCAGCTTGGCAAGGGTCCTGTGTCTTAGAATAAGTTCAGGAAGCTCATGCTTGTCTGCAAGGACTGTTAGCACATTAACATCCGTGGAATATGCGGTCTTTTTTCTGGTCTTTTTTTGAACCGGCAGCTTAAGTTTTTCAAACAGTATATGTCCGAGTTGTTGGGATGACTTTATGTTGAATTCTTCTCCTGCAATCGAAAATATCCTGCTTTCAAGCCTTGTAAGCTGGTTCCCAAACGATGCTGAAAGATCTCGGAGTTTTTTTTTGTCAACGCAGACTCCAGTCATTTCCATTTTCATCAAAACCGGTACAAGGGGCATCTCTACTTTTTTAAACAGTTGGACAAGGCTCGCGTCTTCAAGCATCGGCTTCAGAACGTGGTAGGCCATAAGAGTAATATCTGCATCTTCGCAAGAATAAGGTCCGGCTTTTTCCAGGGGAACTCGGGCAAAACTCACACCTTTTTTGCCTTTACCTGTGACATCCTGGTATGTAATTGTTTTGTGATCCAGAAAATCGAGAGCGATCTGATCCAGGTTGTGGGCACGTTTTGACGGGTTAATCAGATAGGATGCCAGCATAGTATCAAAAGCAACACCGGCCAGACTTATTCCGTGGCGCTTAAGGACCATCCAGTCGTATTTTATGTTCTGGCCGATCTTTTTGATGCCGGGATTTTCCAGCACTGGTTTCAGCAGATTCAATACGGTTTTAAACTCAAGCTGATCGGGTACATCAGGATAATCATGGGCAAGAGGAATGTAAAAGGCCTCATCAGGTTTCATTGAAAATGAGAGACCCACAAGCTCTGCTTGCATTGGATCTTTGGAAGTGGTCTCGGTATCCACGGCAAACATATCAGAGGTTTTTAGACGCCCAACCAGATCAGAAAGGGCCTTTTTATCCAGCACCGTAATGTATCGCTTTTTGGAAAGGTCAGTTTTTTTTGGAAAGGCCTGCTGTAACTGCCTGAATTCGAGCATTTTAAAAAGAGAAGCGAGCTTGGTATTATCCGGTTCCTTGAACCTAAAGTCATGAGGGTTAAATGCTATCGGTACTCTGGTGTTTATTTTAACCAGTTCTTTGCTCAAGAAGGCCTGTTCCTTGTACTGGACAAGGTTTTGATGCTGTTTTTTCTTTGTAATCTTATCAAGTTGTTCATACAACTGTTCCATGCTGCCGAAAGTCTTTATCAGTGTCAGGGCGGTTTTTGGCCCGATACCGGGTACACCGGGAATATTATCCGACGTATCGCCGGAAAGACCCATAACGTCAATCATCTGGCCGGGTTCAACACCAAAGGATTCCCTTACGGTCTTTATATCTATGGTTTTTTCCTTCATGGGGTCCCAGATGACGGCTTTATCTGTTACAAGCTGGACGAAATCCTTATCTCCTGTAACCATCACAATAAAAAACCCGGCTTCTTCAGCCATACGACCGAGGGCGCCGATAAGATCGTCGGCTTCAAAACCCTGCATTTCCATAACCGGTATATTGAACCCTTTAGTTATCTCCTTTATATGCTGGATTTGAACCGATAAATCTTCCGGCATGGGAGGACGATTGGCCTTGTAGTCTTTGTAAATTTTGTGCCTGAAGGTCGGCCCTTTGGCATCAAAAAGCATTGCCACATATTCCGGAGACCGATCTTCAAGGAGCTTTATTAGGATGCGGGTAAATCCGAAGGCCGCATTGGTGGGGAGTCCCTTCGAATTGGTCAGCCCTTGGATGGCGTGATAGGCACGATAAATGTATGCGGTACCATCTATCAGATATAATGTTTTATCTTTTTTCATAGTGATTTAGAAGATGTGTTGCGAATCAGTATTGACGGCTTCGTAAAAAGTCACGAATTCAACTATAGATGGCTAAGTAAAAAGGTTCATATACAAGGCGTAGTATTTTTTCAGGAACGAGGCCATACATGTAGTATGCCGAGTGTCTGAAAAAATACTACAACGCAGTAGATG
>Ga0070723_10000402_pt1 | contig 11380 bp, 14 predicted proteins | sample tdAd002_FD_67277 | JGI IMG/M metagenome (GOLD analysis project Ga0070723, IMG submission 67277) | Marine sediment microbial communities from the Atlantic coast under amendment with organic carbon and nitrate - tdAd00.2 | ecosystem: Environmental > Aquatic > Marine > Coastal > Sediment | place...
AGATGCTTATCATATTTGAGGACATACAATCAGATGCTAAGTTTATGAATACCAAATCATTTCTACGATGCTTTATACAAGGCAGACATATGAATATATCAACATTCTTATGCGGACAGAGTTGGACTTTAACTCCAAGAAAATGTCGCCTACAAGCAAATAATATTTTTTTCTTTCCATCGTCCAATAGTGAAATAGAAATACTTAATTCAGAGTTCTGTCCTCCACATACAACTAAGACGCAGTTTCTAGATATGGTAAAACACGCCACTGAGAAACCTTATAACTTTTTACATATAAATATGAGAAAACCACCTAATGAAAGATATAGACACAATCTAGATACGATACTTAATCCAAAATAAATATAATATAAACATACTATATATATGGCATCATTAGAAAAATTATTAGTAATTAGTTCAGAAGACAAAGATAATCCCACTGATAGTAATTCAGATTTCAATGTCACTTTAAAAGAAAGTTATTACACGCAAAATGTATTAAGGGTATTAGTCAAAGAGATTACCATCCCTAATGTATTCCCTAACATTAGAGGTAGCGATTATGGGTCAAGTCAAAACAATATTTTAGATTTCAATGAACCAGCACCATTACAAGTTATTCTACCAGAAGGACAATATTTAATTAACTCTTCAAATCCTTTATTAGATTTCACGAGTATATTAGAAACTGCTATGACTTCTATTTCTGTTGCTACGATATCTGTTTCGTATAATGAATTAACTAATAAAATTGTATTTGAAGTCGCCAACGATGGTTCTCCCCCTATTACTATACCAGCATCAACACCAATGGCAAAAGTATTAGGTATAACAAGCGATTTAACAATTCCAGCAACTGCTACACCTACATCGCCTTCTGGTCTAGTAGATTTATCTGGGTATCAAAATGTTTATGTTCATAGCAAGGAAGTTGCCGATACACACGGAATTGACGGAGATAGCGGTCTTATTGCCCTTGTTGATGATATATCACTTGCTAATGCCCCCTTTGGTTCTTACGCTTACAAAGGGGAGAATGATGACGAATTAGCAAGTATTGTGTATGAAGATGTTAGAAACTTATCTAGAATACGACTTGTATTAAGAGATAATCTAGGTAATAAATTGCCAATTGGGACACATACTATGAATATTGTTTTAAAGATTTATTTAGCAAGTGGGTAGAGGAAGAAACAAAGTTTCCCTCAACGATTGCTCCGCAATTGTAGAAGTAATTGTAAATATATATATTATTATCTGATATAATAGTATATATGAATTCGCAAGGTTATACAAAAGATAACATCCATAAAGGCAATACAAAAATTGTTGCTGGTGGAATAGATGTTGATGGATTAATTAGAATAGGTGACCAAAGTGCTGGTGGTGATGGATATATCCTTCCATCAGTAAAAGGCACAGAAGGTCAAGTATTAACTATGAACGCTGATAACACTTCATCGTTTGAGGATGTCGGCGGAGGAACTACTGGAAGAATAATTAAAAATCTTTTTACAATGATAGACAGAGAAGCATCATTCGGTGCTACCCCTAGCAATACATATTTAGATGGTTTTGGTAATCTAAATTTAGGGAGTATAGATAATTTTCCAGTAGGTGCTACTATTCATTTATATACAAAAGGGACTTGGCAAACCTCTGGAAATGGAACATCTAATTTTGTTTTTATAATTAATGATGGAAGTCCACAAACAATTACAATCAATTCGCAGACTATAACAGCCATTGCTAATAATGATTCTAGATTTTTCTATAACGATTTAATACTACAAAGAACTGATATAAATGAATACAAATTTAAAGCAACTGGTCTAACTTCTACTGGAGGGTCAGGAGTCCCAGCGGTATCAATATTTTGGCCGGCATCAACCTTTACGCCAGTTCCGGATTTAACTACTTTAAGTTTGAGATTTGCTTATAAAACTAACGATAATACTTTTTATCCATTAACAACTACACTTATAGTTGATATGATTTTAGATAGTTCTCTATTAATTGACCCACCACCAGCACCAACATCACATTTAGCATTAACAGATTTGAATGCTGGTGATAGCGGTCATACCCAGTTTGCTTTATTACAAGGTAGAAGCGGAGGGCAATTATTAAGCGGTGGCATAAATGCTTCTCATTTCTTAACATTAAAAGCACATCGATTTGGATTAAATAATATTGTTGTGAAAGATTTAAATACAACATTTGAAAAAAATATTGATATGAACCAAAACCAAATAAACGATGTAAGTTTAATAACGAACACAACTGCTCCTTTGGGATTTGTAGGTAGTAGTGGAACAAGTGCTATGGTATTAGACCCTGACCCTTCAAATTCTTTTAATGTATTAGGGCAAAGCGATATTAAATTACAATCTAATACAGATGTTATATTACAGAGTTCGACTGGTTTTGTAGATTTAAATAGTAATATTACAAGAGTAAATGTTGGAGGTATTCCAAAATTACAAGTAGATGCCTCTGAAACTACTTCATCCAATAATATTAATATGGGTGATAATGAAATACAAAACGTAGGTAAAATAACTTCGTCTGCGGATTTAACATTAACACCATCTAATAATGTTGTATGTTCAACCGACTTAGATATGAGTAATAATAGTTTGTTAAATGGTTTTGGATTAAATACTCAATTTTTATTAGCATCTTCACAAATAGAAACATCTCAAATAATATCAGTAGGTTTAGGACAGCAAAACTATGTAGCAAATCCACATATATTTACAGCAGACGGAACACCAGCAACACAACAATTAGAAATTAATAATGTTGAGTTAAGTGCTTTTAAACCTCTTAATATGAATAATGGAGGAATTAATAATGTATCGTCAATCAATGGTATAACGCCAGTTGGTGGTTTATATGCTTCCACAAGTGCTGGTATTCTTATTAATAACACTACATTAACAAGTTTAACTCCTTCATCTTCTGTCGGTAGTTTAAGTGTGCCTCCTAATATTTTCAATGTAGGGGATTGCTTTCACTTAGTTATAACTGGTGATTGTGTATTTACTAATAATGATGAAATACAAATAACATTAAAACAAAATGGAAATATTCTCGCTCAAACACCCATATTTAGTTTAGAAGACGCTAACGGCGGAAATAATGTATTTGAAATTGAAGCAGATTTTAATATACGCTCTATTGGTGCTACTGGTTCTATTCATACATCATTTGAATTCACTTATAATAAAGATAGTTTAGATAGTAAAGATTTTAGAGGGACAAGAAGCAACGATACACAACCCATTAACACTACAATAGTGTCTGCTTTGGATGTTGAATTTCAATTTATAACTAAAAATGCTTCTTCATCGATACAAACGCAATTGTTTAGATTACAGAAAGTATTTTAAATATAATATATATAATACAAATGCCTTTCAAAATTAGAAAAGTTAGAAATAAAGAACAATGGAGAGTAATTAACTCTGAAACAAAAGAAGTTAAGGGAATACACGATAGTCTATCAAAAGCATTTGAACAATTAAATATTATTGAAAAAGAATACAAGGAAAAGAATGGAGTTATTATACATATGCCCACAAAGAAAAATAAAAATAAAAGTGAGTAATATATGACTGGTTGGTGGAGAAGTATTTACTATGTTCTGGGTCTATATGATAGTTATCCAGAAGAAGCAAGTGATGAAACAATTAGAAATCGTGAGGATTTGTTAAAAGAAATTAGAATGTATAATGATAATATTCATTCTGTATTAAAAGAAAATGGCGAGATTACATATAGCGTTGCTCCTTGTAGTCTTGACGCTGTATATGAAGAGGAGGTATGGAGACCACCTACACCTCATCCAGATTTTATATCTGAATTACACGAAAATAAAATATTTATTAAGAAGAAAAATAAAAAAAGAAAGAGATAATATATATGGGTGCTGGTATAATTGTATGGATTATAATTGTTGCTCTTGTTGTGTCTGCTCCGTATTTTTGTAGTGATTTAGACAATGAACACTAATTTATCTGTTGGTTGAAATTCTGGTTTATACTTGTCTTTAAGTTTAATACCTTTATCCCATCTAGTTTTTCTTTTTTTTACTATTCTACCATATTTTCTATTAAGATGATAATATGATGTATTGTGTTTTGTTAAATTTCTTATAGTAATCATCTTATTACAAATTTCGCATTTTACTTTCTCACTATTTCTTTTATAATATTCAGTTTGATATATCCGTATATCTTTTTTTGACCTTTTGTATTTTATTTCCTCTGACATATTTATATTAACTTTATGAAAGATTTATTTATTGAGTTGCTGAACTTGATGAGAAGGGCGAGTAAAATGAAAAGGTTAAATGGTAAGGAAAAGAAGAACTTTGTATTAACAGAACTTCGTAGGATAATACCATATGATAATGCCGTTGAAGAAATGCTTATAGATATAGTTGATTTACTTATCCAAGTTGAAAATGGAAAGATTGTTATTAATAAGAAAATGAAAAAGGGTTGTATGAGTATGTTTAGGGGTTGTTGTTATAGTGATGATATTGATTCTATAAATGAAATGTTTTAAGTATATAATATATATATGACAGACGATGACAAAAGAATTAAAGAGAAAAGAAAATTGCTTAAAGATATTCATAAAGAATGTATCAAACATCATATGTATTACAAAAAGAGATACAAGAGATTAAAACTACGAGATGATATTATAGATGTATTACATACTAGTTTGAATATGTCAGCAGTTGCCTTAACTCTATCTGGATTTGGTCTTCCTCCTCTGTTAATAGCATCTGCCAGTTGTGCTGGTATGGGGTTAGTGTTATCACAAGCACAGAAAACTTATCAATCAAAAATTAGATTGACTAACTTTAATGTTTGTGTAACCCAATATGAAGAACTGGCAAGAGAGATAACTGCTGTTCTTCATCGCAATCATATGGATAGTGGAATGTATCAAGAATACATAGAAGATGTCCATCAGAAAATGTCATTGATTGATGATAGTAAATTAATCTAAACGCACTTAGAAATATTTATTATATAAAATGTATATATAATAAATGAGAGAAGTTTTCAAGATTTGTCATCAATACCCAAAGTATTCGGTTTCTAATTATGGTAGAGTAAAGAATAATAAAAGTAAAAGGATATTAAAAGGTATGGATAGAAATGGTTATTTAAGATTGAAATTAATGACTATGAATAGTAATGGTAAAATGGTATCAATACATAGATTGGTAGCGGAGGAATTTATTGATAATCCAGAAGGATATGATTGTATAGACCATAAAGATAGGAATAAACAAAATAACTTTGTTAATAATTTAAAATGGTGTAATCATAGAATAAATAATAGAAATAAAAGTTCTACTGGTGTTGTTAATTTTACTGGGGTATCATATTGTGCTACATTGAATAGATATACAGCAACTATTACAACTGATGATGATATTAGAATAAGTAAAAGTTTTTCAGTAAATAAATATGGTAATACACAAGCATTGCTACTTGCTAAATCACAAAGGCGAATGTGGGAATGTAAATATAAACATTATCCTATACAACCAGAAGGAGATGATGAAATATTATTTTCATATGGAATTATTTTGTAAAGTTCTTGAATAGCATTTCTCTTCTACTTTTACTTCCTTGACTTTCTGCTTTGTTTTGTGATTTAGGAACATTGATAATTTCACTTTTGAATGATTTGAATAATTCTTTCATCTCTGGTATTTCTGGAACAATTAAAATAAATTTACCTTTAATTGTTTTTAATACTTTTGATAGTTCTTCGTAATCTACCTCTTTATCTAACATACCTATGCCTTCTGGAAATGGTGGATGTATAAAGAAGAATGTATCACTGCTATCATATTGTTTTACTATCTTAATTGGGTCATCATTGAATATTCTTGTATCTCTCATATAATTATTATACCTATCTAAATATTTTAGTTTATTTGCTGGGTTTGTATCTTTATATATTTTACCACTACCACTTGACCCAAATGTATTACAATATTTAATGATATACTTCATTAACTTATCTGTATCTTTATTTGATTTGGTGCGTAGAAACTTTGTTATTATCTCTTTATTATTTAAATCTGTTCTGAAAGTTCTATCTTTTGTATTTTTGAGAATTTTATACATTTCTATTAATGTGCTATCTGTGTCATTGATAACGGCATTTGGTGGTTTGATTAATTTGAAATACATTGTCCCAGTTGATACATATGGTTCTACATAAAGTTTATATGGTGGCAAATCTTTTCTTATCTTTGAGAATACATTTCTACCAGTCCCACTTCCACAAAATGGACTAGATACATTACTATATTGGTTCAGTTCTTCACTCATCCTTTATACTATTGTCTTCTAAATATATTCCATAGAGTAATTCTTCTTTCTGGGCGTTTGATAATGGTAATCTTTCCCATACCCATTTATCTAATTCTGTTTCAAAGTCTAACATTTTCTCAATCTTTGTCTTTGATGGTTTTTTATATTCTTTCAAATCTTTATTGAATATCTCCACTTGCTTTCTTTCTTCTTCTGTTAAATCGGAAAGGTCATCTGGTGGTAAAGTTTTTTTAGTTTCTTCTTTGAGTTCCTTAGATAATACGTTTGACATTTATATTATATATATATATTATATAAATATGAGTGTGTTTGTAGAACTACCAGAAGAGTATGAACTAGACGAAGATTTATTTAATTCAATTTTAGATGATGTTCTAGAAGAAGAGTTCTTAGATTATAAACATATATCTTTTAATCAAGGAGTTAATGCTATTAGGGAAGCATTTGAAGAATTACCAGAAGACCAACGATTTGATAGAAATTTATTAGAGGGTCTGTTCGGAGGCGTTAGAATAGCAAGGTTTTATGTAGATAATAATATTCAAATTCCAGTAGAGAATTTAATTAATGTAGCAAGAAATTATATTACTACTAGATATACTAGACTACCAGCAAATATATCATCGCTTTCAAAACTGGCGGTTTTAGTTGCTTTGGGTTCTATATCATTAGAAGGGGCGTTTAAAACACTCCCTGAAATACAAGAAGAAAAACATATACCAATAAGTTCAAATTATAATGGTGCTGGAACTATGGTTAAGGATAGAATTGGATTAGAACACAAGGGAGGAAAGATTGGAACTAGACCTTTACATATACCAACTGATGTTAGTGATATGATTGCTATGATACACGACCTTGCTTACTATTCTAAAAATAACGCAGATAGAAGTATTGCGGATTTCTCATATTGGAGCAGTGCTTACTTTTTAGACGATAGGTTAAATAAATTATCTGAATATGGTATTGTAAATAAAAATGATATACAGAGTATTGAGAAAAAATACAAAGATAAATTTAGTGGTTGGAGTTTAGGTCTATCTAGTATATTAAGACAAAGTGGTTTAGCAGATGCTGATATTACAAGCGTTACTTCAAGAGTTGCTGGTTCTATCCTAATTAATTTATTAAGGGGTCTTACTCCATTTGGAACGGAATTAATAACGATGGATGATTTACCAGCACTTTCTATGAATGATTTAATACAAGGGGGTTTATTACCTACCTATTACAATGTGGGTAAAAATGTTCTACAGACGATTTCAAAAGTTTATAAGAGAAATGTTGGAGATGGTGATGACTTTTCTAATAGACATAATGATGTTGTTGTTAAGATGTATAAATATTTGGGTATGGTTGGAGAATTTAATGAAGATGGTATATTTATGATGAAAAGAAAAGGTTTTACTGAACGAGATATAGTTAATTCTTATAATGATTTAATTGATAGTTATAATTCATTTATAAGTGTTAGTGATTATCCAGACGATAATGTTGATAGAATTGAATTTACAAATAAAGATAAGATTAATAAGTTAGTGGATTATGATAATACAGACAGAATAGATTTAGAACCATCTACACTTTCATTAGATGTTATAAAAAATTGGTTTGATACAGAAGAAGTTGAGGAGGATGCTGTTGAAGATATAGTTGAAGAAGTTGAGGAGGATGATGTTGAAGATGATAATGACAAGTCTTATTATCAAAGCATTGTAGATAAAATAGTTGAAAATTTCCCATCTACTGATTATGATATTGATTACGATGACATAGCAGATTATTTCTTTTCAGTCGCACAAGGAGAATTATAAATATAATATTATATAATCGTATTATATATAATATGCCCATTTCAAAAACATCAAAGCAATACAAAGATTTACAACGAGCAATCCTTAGGTTTGGAACTTCTATGAATTATAGAGCAGAGGAAGAAGTTCAAATGCTTAATATGTTAGATAAATTATCAGAAGAAGATGCTAATAAAATACTTTCTAAAATTTATGCTAATCCAAATAAACCTCCTAAAAGATTTCTTATTAAAACAGAGACTCAGATGGGTCGTGTGATAGAAGCACTTGGTATGGATACTGGCGATGAAGCATATGATAGAATGGTTAAGGAAAAAATATTTGACAATAATGTTAGAGACGCTGATAAAATAGAAGCAAGACTTAAACAAGTAAGAGGGGATGTGAAAAAAAAGAAAAAAAAAGAAAAGGAAGAAGAGGTAGGTGAGGCATTAAAAAAAGAAATGGGAGAAGTAGAAAAACTTGAAAAGGTAAGTAGTGAAAAGAGAGAAACTGAAAAAAAACAATTTATAGAAAGTCTATATAATCTTAGGAGAGATTATGCTAATAAACTAGAAAAAATAAAACAACCAGCAACAAATGAAGAGCGAGTTAGATACAATAATGAATTAAATGCTCAAGTAGAGAAATTACGAAAAAAGAATGAGAAGTATAATTTGGGTTTATATACTTCCGAAGGTGTCGCATATATGGGGGCTATTCGAGAACTTCAAGATGTTGTGGAACGCAATTCTGAACGCATTACAACAGAAGAATTACAATCTAAATTACCAAAAGAAGAAACCAAGGTGGATATAGAAAAGCGTTTAAATAAAATACAAGAAAAATATGATACTAATAAATTAACAGAGGCGAATATGGAAATGTTAGTAGGGGCAATAAAAACAAATCCTAATTTAGACGACGATGCTTTAATGAAATCAGTTATAGGTAATATTGAAAATTATAAACACTCAAAAGGTTTAACGAGAAGAATAGAAGAGGGGGAGGATACTCATCTAACTACTAGTAAGAAAGAAAAAAAAGCAGTTATGAAAAAGGTAATGAAAACGAAGAAAAAATTACCAGAACGAGATGAATTTATTGAATTGCTTAAAAAAAGTTATGAAAAATCAGTTCCAAAAGAACAAGTTGAATATGTTGAAAAAAAACTAAATGAAGTTCAAAAAGATTATGATACTGCTAAATTAACAGATGATGAACTTACAAAATTAGGCAATGCTATATCTGCGGATTATCTTAGGTTTAAAGACCCAGTTGTTCCTACTCAATCATCAATTGAACTTATTGAGAAGGTTGTTGGTATAGGTAATAGTGGTAAATACCGACATACGAAAGGTTTATCTAGAAGAGTGGATATTGGAGAAGATACACATCTATCAACGAGTAAGAAAGAAAAAAAAGTTATTGCTAAATCTGTTGAAGAATTTGATAAAGAAATTACAGAGGCGGGGATTGATGTATCAGAACTTAAAAAAGGAAATGTAGTTAAAACAACAAAAATTGAATTACCATCTAATTATAAATTTAAAGACAATGAGTTAAAGGAAAGAGATAAAGATGGTGGTTGGCAATTGAATAGACAGAATAAAGGAACTCAAAGACCTAAATTCATTACACCATCTGTAAATGTATTACAACCTAGCGAACAAGCAAAACAAGCACAATATGATGAATGGGCAATATTTGATTTTGTTAAACCACAAGAAGAAGGTGCTTCTGGAAATCTTGGTAATAACCCTTTGAAAAGAATGGTAGATACTGAACACGAAACTATAATGAGAAATGCCGGTATTGATTTAGACCCAGCACTATCCTCTGTATTCAAAGATAGAATGATTGATAATAATCAAGAACAATTGAAAGCGGATATGTTGCCACCGCTAATGCCAGATACCAGTAAAGAACCTAGACAAGTATATGATATATCTGAATATGAAGTTAGGTCATATGATGTTAATAATGATAGAACTGCTATTGAAATGACATCTCCGTATGATAATATGACACCTATTGTATTAACTAATGATGAAATTAGAAGAAGTGTTCTCTATGGTCGCGTTCCATAGATAAAAACTCAAACGCACTAATTTATTATAAAAAATTTATTATATAAAACTATTATATAATAGATTATGTTGAAACAAAGATTTTTTGATTTGCTTAAAAGCGATTGCGATGAAGATAATAAATATGGAAAACTTATTGATTTAATAGAAGATATTAAATGCTGTCCTAGATGTAAGGAATATTTATTGAAAGAAGAGTTTGATACACAACTAGCATATTGTAAATGCTGTTCTCGTAAGTATCATAAAGAATATCAAAAGCAATTGATAGAGAAGTCCATTAACAAGGACACTAATACTAGGCATTGTAAATGCTGTAAGAAAGATAAAGATGTTAGTGAATTCTATAAAACATCATTAACAAGATGTAAAGTCTGTTTTAGAGAAAGGCAGAAAACATATTCTAATAAATATTATCATAATAAAGTGAAAGTTATTAAAGATAATGTTTAATATAATACATATATAAATACATTCTATTTATATATATCAAATTGGTTTATAGTTAGGGGCAAAAGTTTATAGTTGGTTACACTTAGGTTTATAGTAAATCAGTAAGTGAGATTGCTTATATATGCCCTTTTATTATTATGGTTTATAGTGTTTATAGTAATTATTAAATTAATAATAATAATAATAATAATAATAATATATATATATATATATAGGGAGTGAGAAGCAAGTGAAACCAGCATATTACTATAAAATTAGAAATAAAAGGATATATGATTGCCATTTCAATAAGTATAAACTGGTATAAATTACTATAAACTAGTATAAACTTATTGTTCTATCTGATTATCCGCCTCATCTAAACGCGGTTAATTAGTAAAAAATATTTTATATATAATAATTATATAAACGATGAAATTCTTAAAAGCAACTGAAAGATTTAATTCCAATGCCCTTAAATACATTATTAGTAATTATGAAACCCTTATCAAAGATGTAGATGATTACAAATCAAGCAAGACCCATTTACAAAAGTATTTAGACAATTCATATAATGGTAAGATTAATGTTAAATACAAACAAGCAGATTATGGCGGTCGATTTAATTCTATTAAATCATTATCATTACAGAACCTTAAACGATGTATCAGACATACCATTTCAAA
>Ga0070723_10000405_pt1 | contig 11355 bp, 9 predicted proteins | sample tdAd002_FD_67277 | JGI IMG/M metagenome (GOLD analysis project Ga0070723, IMG submission 67277) | Marine sediment microbial communities from the Atlantic coast under amendment with organic carbon and nitrate - tdAd00.2 | ecosystem: Environmental > Aquatic > Marine > Coastal > Sediment | place...
AATTTGCCGATGCTGTTGAGAATAACTATTATATTGGCCATGTCAATGCAACCTAAAACCTGCATAAACAATCTTGACGGCTTCGTAAAAAGTTCAACTTCTACGTTGCGCTGCATCCTTCGGGAGCGCCGATTTTGCCGAACCTACTGTGTTAGCAAGCACTTAACGAAGTGCTCCTATTTTAATCGGAGGTAATATATCCATGACATCTCAGATTCAACACGATACCGGCAGCCATCTGATTATAGATGAACCATATTATCTTGGTACAGGGGATGAGATCAGAATGTTTGAGGCTGCTTTTGATACCAGGCTTCCGGTTATGCTGAAAGGGCCTACAGGGTGCGGTAAAACCAGATTTGTGGAATATATGTCGTATCATTTAAAGCGTCCGTTGATTACCGTTGCCTGTCATGAAGATCTGTTTGCGTCCGATCTTTTGGGACGCTACCTTTTAAAAAAGGATGAAACCGTATGGGTTGACGGCCCTTTAACGCGGGCCGTGCGCATGGGTGCCATCTGCTATCTGGACGAGATCGTTGAAGCTCGCAAGGATACCACTGTTGTGATTCATCCATTGACGGACACCCGCCGGACTCTGTCCATAGATAAAAAAGGAGAGATTATCCACGCCCATCCTGATTTTATGATGGTGATATCATATAATCCGGGATATCAATCGGTATTGAAAGATCTCAAGCAAAGTACTCGCCAGAGATTTATTTCTCTTGAATTCGATTATCCCGAAGCCCAAAAAGAGGCCGAAATCGTTGCACACGAAGGGGATATCGACATGGAAACTGCGTTAAAACTGGTGTCCCTGGCCAGAAAAATAAGAAATATCAGAGAGCACGGTTTGACCGAAGGGGCCAGTACCCGGCTGCTGATCTATGCCGCCCATATAATCCAACGGGGCATACCCGTGCATGAAGCCTGCCGAAGCGCCATATGCTTTCCGTTAACCGATGATGCCAGGCTGCAGGAGACCCTGAACGATCTAATCGAAGATATCTTTTAGTTTTGAATATAGACATGTCCCCAAATATATGTCGGCAGAAGGAAGTAGGGATATAGGAAGGATTGAGGCATATGGCTTTGTAAACAGTTAAATTGGATCCTCTCTGGGATCTGCCGTACCGTAAATAACAAAAGGATTAGCTACTCTTCAGGTTAATCCTTTTTTCTTTTATCTTGTCTTTTCATTAAAAGATCAAAACTCTTTTCGGAAAAACGTTTTATTATTTTCTATGACATCTTAGTTTGATATGTTGTTTTAATGTTTTCGTAGCATTGATCGTGAAATATTCGGGTTAGAAAGGATAGATAAAAACAAAACCGTGCAGAAAGACCAAAACAAAACCGCTTTAAACGCCTGCACCGAACTTCACGAGGCACCGCTCCCCCCGGAACTGCTGATCAGTCGTAAAGACCGTATTTTTATCATCGTGGCATCTTTATTGGCCCTCTTTCTAGGGGCGCTGGACGCTCTGGTGATGGGGGCGGCCATGCCGTCTATTGTGGCGCACCTGGGCGGGCTTCATCTTTACAGCTGGGCTTTTTCCGCCTACCTTTTGAGCCGAGCGATAGCCCTGCCGGTTTTCGGCAAGCTCTGCGATCTTTACAGCAGCAAAAAACTTTTCAATGTTTCCATATGTATTTTTCTCGCCGGCTCGGTATTTGCCGGGATCTCCCAGAATATGACGCAGCTCATTTTTTCCCGGGTGATTCAGGGCATCGGTGCAGGCGGAAGCTTTGCCCTGACCTATATCGTTTTGTCCGATATCTCTTCGCCGGAAAAGCGCGGCAAGATGATGTCGATTGCCAGTTTTGTGTGGGGGGTGGCCAGTGTTCTAGGGCCGACCATCGGCGGGTTTATCGTCAATTACTTCTCCTGGCGCTGGATCTTTTTTATCAATATACCGGTGGGAGCGGTTTCCCTGCTGGGGATATTCTTTTATCTGATCGAAACCCGTGAAAAACGGAAAGAAGTTTCCATCGATTACCTGGGCGTTTTGACCCTTTCCATAACCATCCTGGCATTGCTGACCGCTTTTTTGCTGGCCGGCCGCAGTTACGACTGGCTGTCGTTTCAAATTATCGGGCTGTTTGTGATCACCGCCGGGGCGGGCTTTGCCTTTTTTAAGGTTGAAAAGCGGGCCAGAGAACCGATTCTATCCATCGATTTCTTTAAGTTGAAAGGGTTTAGTGTCGGCAACGGGGCCGCCTTTTTTGCTAGTTTCGCGATTTTTTCGCTCTCTTCATTCAGTCCTTTGTTTATTCAGGGCGCTCTGAGCAAAACACCGGCGCAGCTGGGGTTGGCCATGGTGCCCTTGAGCCTGGGATGGTCGTTCGGCGCGCTGTTTTGCGGGCAGTTGGTCAATTTGATGGGAAAGAGAAACGCTAGCATTTTGGGCGGTTTTTTCCTGGTGGTGGGCAGTGCCGTGACCGTATCCTTTTCCTCGAGCACCTCTTTGACGCTCTGTTCCATCACTCTGGCCGTGGCCGGGCTCGGCATGGGGTTTGTATCCATTGCCACGCTCCTTCTGGTGCAAAACAGTGTCGACATTTCAAACCTGGGGATTGTGACCGCCTCTCACCAGTTCACCCGGACCCTGGGCGGCACCATCGGTATCGGAATATCCGGCAGTCTCGTCACGGTGACGTTTTTAAACGCCCTGGAAAAGGTGATGAGTTTCGATCTGCGGCAAAAAATCGACCCGGCGCTTTTCGCCCAGATTCAGCAAAACGTGGAGAACATTTTTCGCCCGGAAATTCAGACACTGCTGTCACCCGATGTCCATCAGGCCCTGCAGGATGCCGTGGGCCATGGCGTCATGCCGATGTTCTGGGCATCCCTGCTGTCGTCGATTGTCTGTCTTGTGTTTTGTATAATGTTGCCGCGTTTCGATTAGCCCGGGATTGGGGTCAAAGCTTGACGGGCTAAGGACTTCCGGGAGGTAGATAACGGCCCGTAATGAAAGAACCCTCACGCTTTTTCCAGCTCGCGTTCAGCACAAAGGTTAGCCGATCCATAATTTAACGCTTTGCGGATCCGCTTTGGTGCATCGGCAATGGCCGCAATGACCGTCTGATGCTTAAAGAAGCGGCCCTTGGCATTGCAGTTGTCCAGGAAGAGGGTGCATTCGCAGAAACTTTGATGTCGGCTGATGTTGTCTGTACCAATATTGTCTCAGCACTTGGACTGCTGACCAATCCCCTGCGGCTTATAGCTACTTTAAGATCATAGATTGACATTTTCTTCTTCACAATATAATAAGAATCCGATTTGTTTGATTCTTTTATTGAAGCCGCATAGACGAAATAAATATAACCTAAATTAAGCGTTTCACATTAGGTATAAATAAAATCGATGTGTAGCAGGATCACCAAAGTGACAAGTCTGGACATAGGATTGCTCTATGAATCAAGAATTAACAGCTGAAGATAAAGCTACGCTCAAGCATCTTGCTTCCAAACTTGAAACCTTTGAAAAACAAAGAGGGAATCTAATCCCCATCCTACAGATGATCCAGAACGAGCTTGCTTATCTCCCCCTTGAAGCCTTAAAAATGGTAGCACAGCACCTTGAAATTCCCGAATGCGAGGTTTACGGTGTTGCAACATTCTATAACCAGTTCCGATTTCATCCACCGGGTAAACATCCGATTAAGGTTTGTCTGGGCACGGCCTGTCACGTCAGGGCGGGTGATATTATCCTTGAAAATTTTGAACGAAAGCTTGAAATTTCTGAAGGTGAAACCACGCCTGATAGGGAATTCAGTATTGAAAGGGTTGCCTGTGTCGGATGCTGTGCCCTGGCTCCTGTGGCCATTATTGATGAGACAGTACATGGGCAAATGGCCCCCAGCAAGGTGGAAGGGCTTATCACGCGGATTGAAATAGAAAAAGAGATAGCAGAAAGAGAAAAACAAAAAAGTGACTCCGGTCAAGAATGAAAGATTAGATCAGGCATTCAGAGCCATTCGCCAAGAGGCCGAGAAACGCCGCAAAGCATTTACTGAGGCTCCGATCCCAAAAATTCACATCGGTATGGCTACATGCGGCATTGCTTCCGGAGCCTTGGAAACCAAAAAGGCCTTCGAACAAGCTCTTGATGAACGCAACATTGAAGCTCGCATCCATACTGTCGGATGTTTGGGCCATTGCTATGCAGAACCGATTGTTATCATAGAACATCCTGATTCCGGATTTCCCCCGATTTTCTACCACGAGGTAACACCGGGTAAAGCACAGATGCTTGTAAAACTCTTTTTAGAAGGAGGAGATCCCAGGTTTGAACACATTTACGGTGCCACAGAAGAGAACGATCTGATTCCCTCGGTCATGGAATTTGCCCGGTTTAACCTGGAAAAGCGGGTTGTTATGGAAAAATGCGGACATATTGACCCCGAAGACATATATGATTACATAGCTTCAGGAGGATATTCAACCCTTGTTAAAGCACTAAAGCTCAATCCCGAAGAAATCATCAGCGAAGTACAGCGCTCCGGTTTGAGAGGTAGAGGAGGTTCCGGATTTCCCACCGGCAGAAAGTGGGATCTGGCAAAAAGTTCCGGGGAACATGAAAAGATAGTAATCTGCAACGCAGACGAGGGTGACCCCGGCGCATACATGGACAGAACCATAATAGAAAGTAATCCGCACCAGGTCATAGAGGGTATGGCCATCTGCGCTTATGCGGTGGGCGCTCAAAAAGCCGTGGTGTATGTCAGATCGGAATATCCCCTGGCTGTTAAAATAGTCTCAAAAGCCGTCCAGCAGGCAGAAGAACTGGGACTTTTGGGTAAAAAGATTTTGGGCAGCTCGTTCGATTTGAAAATTGATGTGTTCCAGGGATCCGGAGCCTTTGTCTGCGGTGAGGAAACGGCCCTGATCCGATCCATTGAAGGTTTTAGAGGCATGCCACGGCACCGCCCACCTTATCCCGTTAAAAAAGGACTGTGGAACAAACCGACCGTCATTAATAATGTAAAAACCCTGGCTTCTGTTCCTCCCATACTGAATCATGGCGCCACCTGGTATAGAGAAATCGGAACAGAAAACAGCCCCGGCACAGCAATTTTCTCTATTGTAGGGAATGTTGTTCATGCAGGCTTGGTAGAAATTCCCATGGGCGTGTCTCTGAGAACCCTTATCTTTGATATATGCGGCGGAATCCCAAAAAACAAAAAATTCAAGGCTGTTCAGATCGGGGGACCGTCCGGCGGATGTCTGAATGAGGATTTTTTGGATACCCCTATTGATTTTGATTCTCTGACAGAAGCAGGGGCAATGATGGGGTCCGGCGGCATGGTGGTGATGGATGAGGATACCTGTATGGTTGAAGTCGCCCGGTATTTCCTCGATTTCACACAGAAGGAATCTTGTGGCAAATGCACTTTTTGCAGAATAGGAAGCTATCACCTGCTTAAGATATTGGAACGATTAACAAAGGGTCAAGGCCTTGAAGGTGACCTCAAACTTTTGGTGACATTGAGCAAGGACATAAAAGCCGGTTCCCTTTGCGGGCTGGGTCAAACCGCCCCGAATCCGGTACTGACTTCTATTAAATATTTCAGGGATGAATACGAGGCCCATGTTAAAGAAAAACGATGTCCGGCCCTGATGTGCCGTCCCATGATCGCTTTTTATTTTGATTTGGACCTGTGCGCCCGCGGCTGTGACGCCTGTGCCACATGCTGTCCGGTTGACGCTGTATTTACTACCAGTAATCGAAAGAAGGGGGTTGACCAAGAGCTCTGTGTAAAATGCGGTGAGTGCATGGTAGTCTGTCCGCCGGAGTATGACGCCGTTAGAAAAATATCCCCTCCGCATCTGGTACCCACTGTAGAGAAGCTCCCGGAGAAAAAAGAATAAGGACTAAAAGTAATGCCTAAATTCTTGGTGGATAATAAAAAAATCGAAGCCAAAAAAGGTACGACTTTGCTACAGGCTTGCCTCGACAACGATATCTACATCCCTAATCTTTGCTTTATAGAAAGCATGGATGATCCTTCGGCTTCCTGCAGGATGTGTTTTGTTGAAATCGAGGGGAAAGAAAAACCGGTAACGTCATGCACTGTATTGGTCGGAGAGGATATGGTTGTTAAAACCGACACCCTGGCTGTAAGGCAATTGCAACAGACGGCTCTTCGTTTTCTCCTGTCGGTTCACCATGTGGACTGTAAGAATTGTCAGGCCAATAAAAAATGCGAATTACAGCGCATGGCCAAATTTCTAGAAGTCGGTTTAAAACCCAAGCACCTGGAACGATACCTTAAAGAGACAGAGATCGATCATGACCATCCTTTTTTGGATTACTATCCCAATCGATGCGTTTTGTGCGGCAAATGTGTGCATATTTGCCGGAAACAGCATGGTCAATCTGGTCTGACCTTTGCCAAACGAGGATTTGATACGGTAATCAGCTCTTATGGTGAAAAGGATGTGTCGTCCCTGCCTTGTGAAAAATGTGTTTACTGTGTTGAAATCTGTCCGGTAGGCGCCCTTATTCTGAAGGAGAGTAAAGAAGAATTTCAAAAATAATCATACAAACGCATTCATGGAGTTGATTGCAAATACCAGGCATTCCGTAAAAGAAGTTGAATCTATAATCGAACAATCCCTTAACATACACAGTGTGTATGGATTTAATTTTTCGGCTGCTTTAAGATGCGAATGACTTTCGGCCGGTATTCGTCTTTTTTAGCCAGCTTGTTTCCCTTTGATTTTACGAAAATAATTGCAAGCCCGAAAAACAAAAGCCCGATAACTAACGAAAATGTTTGTACATCGAAATTAAAAAAAGGCGCTATTTTATCGCCTATTACCGCGCCGGCAAGCAAGAACAAGATCGGTAATACATAAAGCATAAAAGTAGCTTTTAACAATGGGGATGTTTCAAAACTAAGTACAACCTTTTGGCCCACCTCCGCTCCAGCATTATTTATGGCTTCAACCTCCATTTCCTTACCGCCACCCATGACATTACATGAACCCCGTGCAGAACACGCCTTACAGGCATCGGTTTTCGTGGTTTTTACCCATGCTGTTGTGGAATCGATTTTAGTTACAATACCTTGTTCAGTTGCCATAGTAGTAGACTAATATTCTTTCGGCATGCTATTAAGCTGGGCAAGCGTAAAGACCGGACCGTCTTTGCAAACATATTCTTTGCCGATATTACATCGACTGTAGATCCTGTTATAATAAAGTTTGGCAAAAAACAAACCAAAAAACAGGAGGTTCCCAGATGGTAAAACAACAGAAAGAACATACCAAGAAAAAGCGCGCAGGTAAAGGGTTTAAAAAAAACACCGCTAAGGCCGAAAAAATCAATGCCTCAACGCCAGTAGAGATTTGTTCTAAGCAATTAAGCCCATTTGGCGGGCTTGTGGCATTGGTGAAATTTTTTGATTTGGTCAAGTTTGAAGAAATTTTCAGCTTCGCCTTTCAGAAGCCTCGCCGTAAGCGGCAAGACTTTCCAATACTCCGCAACAAGTGCATTCGCCTCGGTGAGTAAATGTTATTAGGCGTCATCTTTCGGAATCGGTTCTGTCGAAGATTTCTCCAAAACCGAATTGGACCCAAAAGAGCGACCCTTTTCAAGTTTCTCTATCCTCCGTTTGACCATGTTAGCGCTAATGCTCCTAGTCGCTGAAAGCAATGTAAGAGCACCAAAGATCAGCACCCAGATCCGGCCACTGAAATACCAAACGACGCCGGTCAGGATCGCTAAGACATAAGTCCAGTTGGCGTGTTTCTTGGCCGCACTCTTGAACTCGGCCGAAGTGTTACCGTCGAGTATCGCTTTCTGCGCAAGCCCGTCGTAAAATGACATGGGTTCTCCTTTCGTCAGTGACACCCAATTATTAATGAACTCTCCCCGCAGCATGCTGCATTGTATCACGTCGGCTTCACTACATTACAGCGAAAATAGATTATCACACATATAAAGATGACACAAGTTGCTTTGGGAGAGGAGCGAACTCCCTACACCCGTTGCACAATATCTATGTATATGTTAACCTGGCCAAATGAATTGACGAAAAGAGCGCCGGATGACTGGAAATGTCCGGTCTGCGATGCAGGCAAAAAACTGTTCAGACAGCTTGCCGGAAAAGGTTCAGCGGCTGCAGGATAAGAAAGAATTGATAACCAATAACTTATAACTATTATGGGGAATTAAAATGGACAAATATCTATGCACGATTTGCGGTTATGTTTACAATCCGGCAAAGGGTGATCCAGACAATGGAATTGAAGCCGGGACAAAGTGGGAAGACGTGCCTGATGATTGGGAATGTCCGGTTTGCGGTACTTCCAAAGATAAATTTAAGAAATTAAAGAAAAAAGGATAAGCAACCACGGTGGCAGTTTACAACAAGTGAATGACTTAATTGGCAAACCGGGGTCGGCGATAACAGCGACAGTATCAATGATACATTATAGCCCAGCGGCAGGCTTATAGGCTGTTCACTCATAGATCTCACCCAATGTGCCCTGGATTCGTCAAGTGTGGATCCGGAAATATATTGCTTGACATACCCGAAAATAACGATATGTTTATCAAGTTTTATTAACGTTAATTTAATCTTAATCGCCGGCTTTTACTCTTGAAAAGGACAGTAAAGTTCGGTGCTTTTCTATTTGATTATCGGGAATGTAATTCATTTTATCTTTTTTTCAACGTTATTTTTTCTGGGAGGTGCTTATAATGAACAGAAAGTGGGTGTATCTCTTTGGTGAAATCGAACAGGCTGAAAAGTATGTAGGAAATGACTGGGGAGAAGTACGCGGACTTCTCGGTGGCAATGGGGCTAACTTGGCGGAGATGGTTCGTGTTGGGGTACCCGTACCGCCAGGCTTTACCGTGACTACCGAAGCCTGCAACGCTTATCTTGATGCAGGAAACACATTTCCTGAAGGACTGCAGGAACAACTTTTGGAAGCGCTGAAGAAAGTTGAAAAGGCAACTGGTAAGAAATTCGGTAACCCAAATAACCCTCTGTTGATTTCATGCCGAAGTGGCGGGAAATTTTCCATGCCAGGCATGATGGACACGGTGCTCAACATCGGGCTGAATGAAAAAACCGCCAAAGGCATGATAGAATTGACCGGTGACGAACGTTTTGTGTACGATTTATATCGTCGCCTCGTTCAGATGTTCGGCTGTGTGGTAATGGACGCTCCTGATGAGCCCTTTGAAGAAATCATCACCGAAGCCCGACGGAAGGCAGGCGTGGAAACCGATACGGAATTGTCTGCCAATGATTGGAAAGGGGTTACAAAAAAATTCAAAACGATCTTCAAGCAATATGCCAACCGCAATTTTCCCACCGATCCATTTGAGCAATTTCTATTGGCAACAGAAGCGGTTTTTAAGAGCTGGAATGGCAAACGGGCGGTTGACTATCGCAATGCTGCTGGTATTTCCCACGATCTGGGTACGGCCGTCAGTATTCAGACCATGGTTTTTGGCAACATGGGTAATGACAGTGCTACCGGTGTTGCCTTGACGCGCAATGGTACCAACGGAGAGAATAAGATCGAAGGCGATTACCTGACCAACGCACAGGGAGAGGACGTGGTAGCCGGTATACGTCTGACCGATGACATTTCGAAAATGAAAGAGGGGATGCCGGCGGCCTATGACGAATTCGAGCAGATCACGAACAAGCTGGAGAAGCATTATCGTGATATGCAGGATGTTGAGTTTACGATTGAAAATGGCAAGCTATGGATGTTGCAAACACGCGACGGCAAGCGCACGGCTCAGGCAGCTGTTCGAATCGCAGTTGAAATGGTCGAAGAGGGGCTGATCTCGCGTGAGGAAGCAGTTCTGCGTGTTTCACCGGAGCAGGTGGACTTTTTCTTGCACCCCCAGTTCGATCAAGAAGCTATAAAGGAAGCAAAAGCCGCAGGAGACATGCTGGCAACGGGTATTAATGTATCACCCGGCGCAGCTGTTGGTGTGATTGCAGTTGATGCCGATTTGGCTGAAAAGTGGGCCAAAGAAGAAGGCAAAGATGTCATCATGGTTCGCCCCGAAACCAAGCCGGACGACGTGCATGGCATGTTGGCGTCTCAAGGAATCCTCACCAGCCGCGGTGGCCGTACAAGTCATGCGGCTCTGGTCGCCCGCCAGTTCGGCAAGCCGGCCGTTGTGGGCGTTTCGGCACTCGAAATCGACATGGCCAAGCGAGAGATAAGTGTAAAAGGCAGGGTTTTTGTAGAAGGTGAATGGATCTCCATTGACGGCACCGAGGGCATATTTTACGCAGGCAAGCTCGGTACCATGGTCCCCGACATTAAAGACCCGTACCTGATGACCCTGCTTTCCTGGGCCGACGAGTTTCGTCGTCTTGGGGTCTGGGCCAATGCCGATTATCCGGTTGATGCGAAGCGAGCACTTGAATATGGTGCAGAGGGCATCGGCCTGTGTCGAACGGAACACATGTTTTTCGAGACCGAACGACTGCCTTTGGTACAGAAAATGATCATGACCGATAATGCCACCGAGCGTCGTGAGGCACTCGACGCGCTGCTGCCTTTTCAGAGGGACGATTTTGCCGGCCTTTTCAGAGTCATGGACCGTAAGTCTGTCATTATCCGGCTGATAGACCCACCGCTTAACGAATTTTTGCCTTTGCAGGTGGATCTGGTGCGAGAGCTGGCCGACCTTAAGTTTCGTCTCAGGGAAGCCGGCACACTTGAAGAAACGGACCGACTGTTGGATCAAATCGAAGAAAATAGGCATATACTCAAGCGGGTTGAAAGTCTGCATGAGTCAAATCCCATGCTGGGTTTGCGCGGTGTGAGGCTCGCTATCCATATTCCGGAACTGACCATCATGCAGGTGCGTGCAATCATAGAAGCGGCATGCATCGTTGCCAAAGAAGGCGTGGAGCCGCATCCGGAGATAATGATTCCCTTGACCAGCCATGTCAACGAACTCAAGTCGCAGCGTGATGTTATCGAGGTCGAGGCCAAAAAAATCATTGAAGAACATGGTATCGATGTGCATTATAAGGTTGGAACCATGATCGAACTCCCGCGCGCCGCGCTAGTAGCGGATGAGATCGCCGAATATGCCGAATTTTTCTCCTTCGGAACTAATGATTTGACTCAGACCGTGTTTGGGATTTCCAGAGATGATGCGGAAGCAAGCTTTTTGATTGAATACATGGAAAAAGGAATCCTAACGGATAACCCGTTTGCCGTTCTTGATCGGGACGGTGTGGGTGAACTGATGAGGATTGGTGTCGAGAAGGGACGTTCGGTCAGACCTGATTTGGAATGCGGTATTTGCGGCGAACACGCCGGTGATCCGGAATCGATTCAGATTTGCCATGA
>Ga0070723_10000406_pt1 | contig 11350 bp, 9 predicted proteins | sample tdAd002_FD_67277 | JGI IMG/M metagenome (GOLD analysis project Ga0070723, IMG submission 67277) | Marine sediment microbial communities from the Atlantic coast under amendment with organic carbon and nitrate - tdAd00.2 | ecosystem: Environmental > Aquatic > Marine > Coastal > Sediment | place...
TTCGGCGTGCCTTCACTGTTCTGGATTGCAGCCGGGCTGGCCGTCGTCGCTGGATTGCTGCTCAAGGGTCTGCCGAACAGCATCGAGAGGCCGGAAGTGCGCCAGAGCTGGAATATCCTGCCGGCATTCAGGGCTGATCTGCTGCGTCTCGACTTGTATGTATTCCTGCTGCACGCGATTCTGACAGCGAGTTTCGTCGCATTGCCTTTCCTGCTCGTCAACCGGCTCGGAATGCCCGTGACCGATTTCTGGCAGATGTACATCGGCGCTCTCGGCGTGTCGCTGTTTGGGGCGATACCGCTGATCCTCAGCGATGAGCGCCAGGGCAAGACCCGGACCATCGCCATTGCGGTGATGCTGCTCCTGGCAGGAGAGTTGATGCTCGCCTTCGGCAGCTTCAGCACCGTGCTGGTGTTCATTGCACTGGCTGTGTTCTTTGCGGGCTTCACTTTTCTCGAAGCCGGGTTGCCGGCGCGACTTTCAATGCTGGCCGATGACGATGTTCGGGGCGCATCGTTGGGCGTGTTTTCCAGCGCACAATTCCTGGGCGCTTTCGTCGGTGGACTGATAGGCGGCCGATTCCTTGCCTCAGGGCGTCCCGCGGACGTGTTTTTCGTCTGCGCGCTGCTCGCCGCGATCTGGCTGGCCTCATCGAGTCTGTTTAACCGGCAATCCTAGAGAAACTGGGCTGGTAATTGGCCCCTCAGGCTCTACAATAGTCGACCCTCACCGGCCACTTGCCGGCGGGTAAAAGAATACGAAACTCATCTCACAGGGGACCGGTTATGGCCCGCGGAATTAACAAAGTCATCATCGTCGGCAACCTCGGGGGCGATCCCGAGACGCGCTATATGCCTAGCGGCTCGGCGGTGACCAATCTAACAGTGGCCACGAACGAGAGCTGGAAAGACAAGCAAACGGGCGAACAAAAAGACCGTACCGAATGGCACAAGGTCGCAATGTTCAATCGTCTCGCCGAGATCGCGGCGGAGTACCTTCGTAAAGGCTCGCAGGTTTACATCGAAGGCAAGCTGCGGACCCGTAAATGGCAGGACAAGAATGGCCAGGATCGCTGGACGACCGAGATTGTCGCTGACGAAATGCAAATGCTCGGCGGACGTGGTGGTGCGGGTGGCGGTGGTGGTTCGGCGCCCATGAGTTCCGGGCAGGATTCCGGCCCCCCGGGTGCGCCGCCGCAAGCAGGCCCCGATGATTTCGACGACGATATTCCTTTCTGATACCTCAGTAGATCAGGGCAAACGCAAGGCTTGCCACGACAAGGCCTGAGAGCATCACAGGTAGCCCGATCCTGAGCCACTGCAGTGGCGTGATCCGGGCATTGGGCAAGCCGCTGCGCTCCGCCTGGGCAACCACAACGATATTTGCCGTGGCACCGATATGCGTGCCATTACCACCCAGTGCCACACCGATCGCAAGTGCCCACCACAATGGATAGACATCAATGCCTTCGGCGGATAAGGCACCAATGATTGGAATCATCGTCACGGTAAACGGGATGTTGTCGATCAGTGCACTGAGAATGGCAGCGATCCACATCAACGCCAGCGCCGTGAGCAACAGCATGCTCGGGTCACGCGCGGCCTCGGCGACGCCTCCGCCGATGACGGCGAGCAGGCCCGTCGCTTCGACGCCGCCCACAATCACGAAAAGTGAGGCGAAGAAAAGCAGTATGGACCAGTCGACCTCACCTACCAGTTTGTCAGCATGCGGTCGCGCGAGTATCAGCGCGAGTGCGAGCCCAATCAGGGTGACGAAGGACGGATAGAAACCCAGCCGGTGATGAGCAAAAAACAGAATCACAACCAGGCCCATGACGAACAACATGCGGCGCATCAAGACAGGCTCGCGAATCGCCTTGTTTTCATCGAGATCAATGCGCACGGGCGAGTCGATTGCGGGCCGCAGGTCTTTGCGAAAGATAATCAGAAGTAGTAACAGTGAGACAAGCCAGGGCCCTGCTACCAGTGGCGCCATGTTGATGAGAAACGTGACGAAATCGATGCTCGCGGCGCTGCCGATCATGATGTTCGGCGGGTCACCGACGAGTGTCGCAGCGCCGCCGATATTGGACATCATTGCTTGCGCGATCAGGAACGGCGCAGGGTTCAGCTTCAGAAGGCGCGTGACGAGAATGGTAAGCGGGGCGAAAATGATCACGGTTGTGACATTGTCGAGAATCATGCTCAAAAAGCTTGTCGCGACCCCGAGGTAAATCATCAGCCGTACCGGTCTGCCGCCTGATGCTTTCGCAAGGCGAATGGCCAGGTACTCGAATAGTCCCGTCGCGCGGAGCAGAGCAACCAGCAACATCATGCCCATCAGCAACACTATGGTGTTTGCGTCTATGGACATGAGTGCTTCTTCCTGGCTGTAGAAACCTAACCAGCCGCCGATGCCGACCATTGCGACGGCACCCGCCAGCGCGGCATATGTCCGGTGCAGGCGCTCGCTGAAGATCATCACGTACGCGCCAATCAAGATGGCTGTGGCGATCCACATGGAGCTGCTATCGCTGACGGCTTCCATGGCTGTCAGGGATTTCGATCGAGCAATCGGCGCGCCAGCGACACAATGCTCAGCGTGCCGTGATAGTTGTGCTCGTCGTCGATCACAAACAGGTAGGTTGTGTCATGACTCTCCATAACTGCCAGCGCCTTGGCCAATGGCGATGCAGGAGTCATTGTCGCGAAATCGCTCAGGATGAAGTCATCGATCGTCAGATCGAGCAGCCACTTTTCCCTTATCTCCGGAAATCGCAGGGCTTTGATGTTGTCGCCCAGCAGCCTTGCGTGTTCGATCATGGCGTGTGATATGCAGACCTCCCGAAGCACGTAGCGGATGGACGCTTTGCCAATGATCTCACCGCTGGCCGCCCGAAACGGCAGCCCGGGTACGTCGGCTTTCACACATTCCGTGAACAATTCACGGGCCGTCATTCCCGGCTCAGCAATGGCTGTGGGCACTGCGAACTGGATGAGGCTCATTGCTTACCTCTGACGGCAGTGAAAAACACCAATGGTGATCATAGGCTCTTGTGACGGCTATTTCCGTAAGGGCAAATACTTGTGGACCAGATGCCGGCAGACAGTGACTGCCCTGCGCTTGTGGTGTAGGATTTCGCGGCTCAATAGCTTACATGACGCAGGCTGATTCCCAGCCAGTGTCGCTCTCAATTTTAGGAAACAAGAACAATGGGTGCGTATAAAGAGCCGCATGGCGGCGAACTGAAAGAATTGTATTTACCGGCCGATGAGGCCCTGGCTGAAAAAGAGGCCGCGGGCGGCTATCCGTCGTGGGATCTGACAGAGCGCCAGCTCTGCGATATCGAACTGCTGATGAACGGCGCGTTCTCGCCACTCGATGGATTCCTCAATAAGGAGGACTACGACTCGGTCGTGGCGACGATGCGGCTCAAGAGTGGCGTGCTCTGGCCGATCCCGATTACGCTCGATGTCAGCGAAGACTTCGCGAAGGACATCAAGTCAGGTGACAAGATCGCGTTGCGTGATCTCGAAGGCGTCATCCAGGCAACACTCGAAGTCGGTGATGTCTGGACACCAGATCTGGATGTTGAGGCGAAGGGCGTTTACGGTACCACCGACGATAAGCATCCTGCAGTTAACTACCTGAAAAACATAGGGAATTCGGTTTACATCGGCGGTTCTCTCAAAGGCATCGAGCTACCGACCCATTACGATTTCAAACATCTTCGTTACGGCCCCGGCGAAATCCGCGAGCGTTTCAGAAAACTCGGCTGGCGCAAGGTCGTTGCATTCCAGACGCGCAACCCGATACACCGCGCGCACCAGGAGCTGACGCTTCGCGCCGCACACGATGTTGAAGCAAATTTGCTGATTCATCCGGTTGTCGGCATGACCAAGCCTGGCGATGTAGATCACTTCACGCGAGTACGTTGCTACGAGCAAATACTCGGTCGTTATCCTGATCAGACGACGATGTTGAGTCTGCTGCCGCTTGCCATGCGTATGGGCGGTCCGCGCGAAGCAATGTGGCACGCGATCATTCGCAAAAACTACGGTTGCACACATCTTATCGTTGGCCGTGACCACGCAGGTCCGGGTCAGGACAGCAAAGGTGAGGACTTCTATGGCCCATACGACGCGCAGGATCTGCTCAAAGAGCACGCGGACGAACTCGACATAACGATGGTGCCGTTTCAGCTCATGGTCTACGCAGAGAATCGCGCGGAGTACATCCCGATCGATCAGAAGACCGACGACGACAACGTGCTGAACATATCCGGCACCGAGCTTCGTCGCCGCCTGCAGGAAGGCCTCGAGATTCCCGAGTGGTTCTCGTTCCCCGATGTCGTGGCCGAACTCCGGCGCACTCATCCGCCGCGCCACAAGCAGGGTTTCACGGTGTTTTTCACCGGGCTCAGCGGTTCCGGCAAGTCGACGATTGCAAACGCCCTGATGGTCAAGCTCATGGAGATGGGCGGCCGGCCAGTCAGCTTGCTCGATGGCGATATCGTGCGCAAAAATCTGTCGAGCGAACTCGGTTTTTCGAAAGAGCACCGCGATCTGAATATTCGTCGTATCGGCTACGTGGCAAGCGAAATCACGAAGAATGGTGGTATCGCGATCTGCGCTCCGATTGCTCCCTACACGGCAACACGCCGCGCGGTTCGTGAATCGATATTGCCGCTTGGTGGCTTTGTCGAAATTCATGTCTCGACCTCGGTGGAGGTATGTGAGCAGCGTGATCGCAAGGGGCTTTACGCACTCGCGCGTGCAGGCAAGATCAAGGAGTTCACGGGCATTTCTGATCCTTATGAAGAACCTGAGAACGCGGAGATGGTGATCGATACGGTCGATATTTCCCCTGACCTTGCGGCACATCGTATTCTCGTGAAACTTGAAGCGATGGGCTTCATCAAGTAATTGCTCGCTGGGGCGAGCTCCAGCAGGGGTTGCCTGTAGGAGCCCGGCCCACCGGGCGACAGCGGCATGGTTGGGATGAGCAAAAAGTTATACATCAAAACGATGGGCTGCCAGATGAATGAGTACGACTCGGACAAGATGGCGGACGTCTTGCGTGAGTCGCACGGTTATGAGCTCACGAATGATGCAAACGAAGCCGACCTGTTGCTCGTCAACACCTGCTCGATTCGCGAAAAGGCCCAGGAGAAGGTGTTCTCCGAGCTTGGCCGTTGGCGCCCGCTCAAGGAGAAGAAGCCGGGCGTCATGATTGGCGTTGGGGGTTGTGTCGCGAGCCAGGAAGGCGAGGGCATCACGAAGCGGGCGCCATTTGTCGATGTTGTCTTTGGTCCGCAGACATTGCACCGCCTGCCGGAATTGATCGAAAGCGCCCGCGCGGAGAGAAACTCGGTTGTCGATATCTCGTTTCCCGAGATTGAGAAGTTCGATCGATTGCCTGCTCCGCGTGCCGAGGGTCCAACCGCATTTGTATCGGTCATGGAAGGCTGCAGCAAGTACTGCAGTTTTTGCGTCGTACCGTATACACGCGGCGAGGAGATCAATCGGCCGTTTGATGATGTGATTGCCGAGTGCGTTAGCCTTGCCGGACAGGGTGTTACCGAGATCAACTTGCTTGGGCAGAACGTCAACGCGTATTGTGGGCCGATGCACGACGGCCAAGTTGCCGATCTCGCGACACTTATTTACTACGTCGCGGCCGTCGACGGCGTTGAGCGGATCCGCTTCACGACGTCACATCCTGTGGAATTCACTGACAGCCTGATCCAGGCTTACGCTGAGGTTCCAAAGCTGGCCAATTATCTGCATCTTCCAGTACAGCACGGTTCCGATCGCGTACTGGCGCGAATGAAACGTGGCCACACGATCCTTGAGTACAAACAAAAAATTCGCAAACTCAGAGAAGCACGTCCCGACATTTCATTGTCCTCGGATTTCATAGTGGGTTTCCCTGGCGAAACTGACGATGACTTCGAGCAGTTGATGAACCTGATCGCTGAAATTGGCTTCGATCAGTCCTTCAGCTTTATTTACAGTGCACGTCCGGGAACTCCAGCGGCGAGCCTTGCTGACGACACGCCGATGGATGTCAAAAAACAGCGTCTGCAAATTCTGCAGGAACGCATCAACCAACAGGCACTCGAAATCAGCAGCAGCATGGTTGGCACAACGCAACGTGTTCTGGTTGAAAAAACGTCGAAGAAAGATGTGAACCAGGTGGCCGGAAAAACCGAAAATATGCGTTGGGTTAATTTTGATGCCGACCCGTCTTGCATCGGCCAATTCGTCGACGTCGTCATAACGGAGGCACTGCCGAATTCGCTTCGGGGTCGGCTTGCAAACAATCAGGCTGCTGCGTAGTCTCTTAAGTACTTTGAATGCTATCCAGATTTCTCGGGACGTAGTTCTCGAGCCCGCCGATAACAATCGCCTGGCTAATCTTTGCGGCCAGTTTGACGAACACCTGCGACAAATTGAACGTCGCCTCGATGTTGAAATTGCCAGCCATGGCAACCGTTTTCGCGTTACGGGGCAACCCGGCATGGCGGAAATCGGCGGCGACGTCTTGCTGTCCTTGTTTCAGATGACCGGCAACGAACGCCTCGATCCCGAGCGTGTACACATGCTTCTGCAGGAGTCTGTCATGAATGATGGTGAACCGGCGGTGAAAACCAATGGGGACGAGGCTGAAGCTGAAGACGTTTCGATTCAGACCCGGCACAAATTGATTCGACCTCGCGGTGCCAATCAAACGGCGTACTTGAAAGACATTAATGCGCATGATCTTGCGTTTGGCATTGGACCGGCTGGAACGGGTAAGACTTATCTTGCGGTTGCGGCCGCAATTGATGCGCTCGACAACGAGCAGGTCCGGCGCATCGTGCTCGTGCGGCCCGCTGTCGAAGCGGGTGAACGCCTGGGTTTTCTGCCCGGTGATTTGTCACAAAAAGTCGATCCGTATCTTCGACCTATGTACGACGCTCTTTACGACATGATGGGTGCGGACAAAGTAACGCGACTGATCGAGCGAAATGTCATCGAAATTGCGCCGCTTGGTTTCATGCGTGGCCGCTCTCTCAACGAGTCATTTATCATTCTGGATGAGGCGCAGAACACAAGCGTCGAGCAGATGAAAATGTTCCTGACACGAACTGGTTTCGGCTCGCGCGCGGTGGTGACCGGTGATATCACGCAAATCGATTTACCCAATCAGCAAGAGTCGGGACTTAAGAATGCGATGCGAATTCTTGACGGTGTTGACGGCATCGCGTTTACATTTTTTACGCCCAAGGACGTAGTTCGCCATCCGTTAGTGCAGCGGATCGTCGAGGCGTACGAATCTGACACCGAATGAACCCAACGGTGACCGTCGATGTGCAGGTCGCCTGTGACGACCCGGACATACCTGCCGCGAGCGCCATACAAAATTGGGTCGAATCGGCGGTGCTGCAATCGGGTCGCTCGATCGAACGCGACGTCGAGGTTGCCGTGCGTGTTGTCGACGCTGATGAAATCCAGACGTTAAACAAGCTCTATCGGGAGCAGCACAAACCGACCAATGTTTTGTCGTTTCCTGCGGGCGACATGGATGGTCTGCCTGAAGAAACAAGTCGCTCGCTTGGCGATGTTGTTATTTGCGCATCCATTGTTGCTACGGAAGCCGGCGAGCAGGGTAAAGAGCTCGCTGACCATTGGGGCCATATGCTGGTTCATGGAACGCTGCATTTACTCGATTTTGACCATGAGACGGATGCCGAGGCGAGTGAGATGGAGGCCCTCGAAAGCGAGATTCTGACTGCGCAAAATGTGACGGATCCCTACGTTTAGAGGCTACAATTCCAGGCAGATACGTTAGACTGACAGTATTACGCAGATCCACACTAGGTTCGATGAACGACAAACCGCCAAGTACCAGCGGCACAGGAAGCACCGGATTGTTTGCGCGCGTGAAGCGCGCACTCAAAGGTGATCCCTGGAGCCGCGAAGAAATCCACGACTTTATTCAACAATCCGAGATCGATCTCGATGCCGAAGAGAAAAGTATGCTCTCCGGTGTGCTCGAGGTTTCCGAGACTCAGGTGCGCGATGTCATGGTGCCGCGCTCGCACATGGTCGTTATCGATATCGAGGAAGATTTCGACGAAATCTTGTCTACCATTATTCAGTCTGGCCACTCCCGCTTTCCGGTGATCGGCGAGGATCGAGACGAAGTTCTCGGTGTGTTGCTTGCCAAGGACCTGTTGCGCTACTTCGGCAGCGAAGAGGCAGACGATGTTCCGCTCCGGAAGTTATTGCGACCCGTATCGGTTATCCCTGAGTCGAAACGGCTCAATGCCTTGCTCAAGGAATTTCGCGACAGCCACAATCACATGGCGATCGTCGTCGATGAATATGGCGGTGTTGCCGGGTTATTGACGATTGAAGATGTGCTCGAGGAGATCGTTGGCGAGATTGACGATGAGCATGATCGGGAAGAAGTGGCGTTCATTCGTTCCGATGGCGAGCGTCACGGCAAGCCCAGTTTTGCGGTTCGCGCACTGACGCGCATCGAGGATTTCAATGAATACTTCGAATGCGAACTTGCTGACGAGGAGTACGACACAATCGGCGGGCTCGTCATGCACGAACTCGGCAGGCTGCCGCGTCGTGGTGAGTCGGTACAGTTCGGTGGCTTCAAGTTTGCCGTGGTCAAAGCGGACAAGCGTCGAATCGATTCCCTGCAGGTCGAGCGGAATATCTGACGCGTGGCGCGCGAACCCTCGATACTGTTGTTACCGGCAGACCGGCCTCGCGTCAGTCAGCTCATCTTTTTTGTTCTTGGTTGCCTGACGACGCTGGCGTTCGAACCGTTCGGCTGGTCGTTGCTACCAATTTTGGTGCTGCTGCCTTTTCTGTACGTCTGCCTGACAAACTCTCCGCGCGACTCGGGCAAGCACGCGTTCTGGTTCGGTTGCGGCCTTTTCCTGACCGGGACCTACTGGATTTACATCTCGGTGGTCATATTTGGTAATGCACCTGCATGGATCGCATTTCTGTTGATGATCGGTCTGGTGCTGATTATGGCGGTGCCTTTTTGGTTTTCCGGCTGGCTCATGAGTCGCCTGGCAGCCGGCGAGCCATGGCGGCTGCTCGCGGCCGCACCTGCAGTGTGGGTGCTATTCGAATGGACACGCGGTTGGATAGTGACCGGATTTCCGTGGATGGCGTTTGGCTACAGCCAGGTCGACTCGGCGTTGGCCGGTTGGGCGCCGGTCTTGGGTATTTATGGCGTTTCGGCGGTCCTGGTTCTGAGCGTTGCCGCAATTCTTGTCGCGCTATTGACACGAGACAGGCAACAATGGATTGCGATCGCTATTGTCGTACTGCCCTGGCTATTCGGCGGCATCCTGAAAACAGTCGACTGGACCGAGGTGGCAGGTGAGCCACTTACCGCGACCCTGATACAGGGCGGCGTTTCACAAGACAGGAAATGGCTTCCTGAACAATTTCAGCCAACTCTCAATTTCTATCGCAAAGCGACGCGAGAAGTCGCGAACAGCGATATTGTCGTCTGGCCGGAAGTCGCGATTCCGGCGGTGACGACTCGTGTCGAAAACTACATCGCCGCACTCGAATCAGACAGCCGCATCACGGGACAGACGATTTTGTTTGGCATTCTCGAAAAAGTCACAGAGCGCACGATTGAACCCAAGGTCTACAACAGCGTTGTAGCCCTCAATGGTGAGGATCGGCAGGTATACAGGAAACGGCATCTCGTGCCTTTCGGTGAGTATTTTCCGGTACCTGCGCAAGTCCGCGAGTGGATGCGCATGATGAATCTGCCGTACAGCGATCTGTCTGCAGGTGCAGATGTGCAGCCGCTCATAAGGACACGAAACGGAGTCCCGCTGGCTGTCTTTATTTGTTACGAGGACGCCTACGGCGCTGAGCAACTGTATGCTTTGCCGGACGCGGAGATTCTGGTCAATGTCAGCAATGATGCCTGGTTCGGTGACTCGATTGCACCGCATCAGCACCTGCAGATTGCGAGAATGCGATCGTTGGAGTTTGGGCGCTATACGATTCGGGCGACGAATACGGGCATCAGTGCCTTCATCGGCCCGGATGGCAAGATCCTGGAGTCGGGACCCCAGTTCCGGCCCGTAACGATGACGATGCAGGTCGAACGGCGTAAAGGCAACACGCCGTACACGAGTGTTGGCAACTGGCTGATCCTAACTGTGTGCTTCCTTGTCGTTGCCGGCTTCTGGTTGCGGGGCCGCGCCAGCCTCTGAAACCCCTGTCGCTGCTGCGAATTGGCTCTTGTTCCTGTAGGCTTGCGGGTTTTCGCTACTAGCAAAATTGAACGCTCCATGAGCACTGCCTATAACCCCGAGACTGTCGAGAAAAATGCCCAGAAATACTGGGAGGAATCGTCCTGTTTCGAGGTCGGTGAAGATACCGGCAAGGAAAAATTTTACTGCCTCACAATGTTCCCGTATCCGAGTGGGAAACTGCATATGGGGCACGTGCGTGTGTTTACGATCAGCGATGTCATCGCCCGTTATCACCGTATGCAGGGCAGGCACGTCCTGCAGCCGATGGGCTGGGATGCGTTCGGCATGCCGGCAGAAAACGCAGCGATCAAGCGCGGCGTGCCGCCCGCCAAGTGGACCTACGAAAATATTGAGGACATGCGCGGCCAGATGAAGCGGCTTGGCTACGCTTACGACTGGACCCGCGAGATCGCGACCTGCGATCCGGCGTACTACCGCTGGGAACAATGGCTGTTTACGAAAATGTTCGAAAAGGGCCTCGTCTACCGCAAGAATTCCATCGTCAACTGGGATCCGGTTGACCAGACTGTGCTGGCAAACGAGCAGGTCATCGATGGTCGCGGCTGGCGCTCAGACGCACTCGTCGAGCGGCGAGAGATCCCGCAGTGGTTCATGAAGATCACGGCCTATGCCGACGAACTGCTCGAAGAGCTTGAGCGCATGCCTGGCTGGCCGGACTCGGTTAAGACGATGCAGCGCAACTGGATCGGGCGTTCCGAGGGTGTCGAGCTGACATTCGACGTTGTGGGTGAAAATGAGCCGCTTACCGTCTTTACGACGCGCCCGGATACGCTGTTCGGTGTCACATACATGGCGGTAGCCGCAGAGCATCCGCTGGCGGAAAAGGCTGCGGGGAGTAATCCCGACGTCGCCGCATTCATAGAAGAATGCAAGAAAACAGACGCTGCCGAAGCGACGCTCGAGACGATGGAAAAGAAGGGCATGGCGCTCGGCATATCCGCCATCCATCCGCTCACGGGCGAAGAGGTGCCTCTGTGGGTCGCCAATTTCGTGCTCATGAGTTATGGCACTGGGGCCGTAATGGCCGTGCCG